>Ga0308018_10000307_pt1 | contig 25791 bp, 18 predicted proteins | sample Neamet282_FD_203130 | JGI IMG/M metagenome (GOLD analysis project Ga0308018, IMG submission 203130) | Marine microbial communities from water near the shore, Antarctic Ocean - #282 | ecosystem: Environmental > Aquatic > Marine > Unclassified | place: Southern Ocean | collected 2014-10-01
AAGTAATCTGCTTTGTGATATTCTAAATGATGTGCTATTTCATAAGAACCATTTCCATAAGAAAAAGCCTTTACCATAACCATCACTTTGGTGTCTTTTCGAAGCTGACTTTTATAGAAATGAAAGTTTTCTGAAATCGCGTTTAGGTTTACTTCTAAAACCGTTTCGTGGACTTTTTGTTCAAGTAGACTCGCGATTTTCTCAAATTGAAACCTGCGTGCTCCTTTTAGTAATATAGCCGCTTCTTTAAAATCAAACCGGTCTCTGTTCTCTATAAAATCATCTGCTGTATCAAAACAGGTTGCTTTGGGGAAAAGAGCTTCGAAAGATTTAAAATTCTTGCCAATCCCTATAATTTGCTCTATTTCGTAAGTATCCAACAAAGTCATAAGCTGTGGGAATAGTTCAGCATTATCGATTCCTGTTTCGTCTAAATCAGATAGAATGGCGATTTTTTTTGCATTCCCACTTTGTTGAATCAGAAAGTCAAGTGCAATTTTAAGAGAGTCTAAATCTGAGCTATAAGCATCGTTTATTAACAAACTATTGCCCTTAGCTTCTATAAGTTCTAAGCGCATAGCTAGAGGCTCAAGTTTGCTTAAATTGTCTTGTACTTCGTTTTTCGTAAAGTCTAAAACCGATAAAACACAAATGATGTGCAGGCAGTTTTCTAGCGAAGCCTCATCTATAAAAGGAATAGTATATTGTTTCTCTTGGCCAGCACAGACTAGAGTAAGTATAGACTCTGCTTGCGTTACAGAAACCTCTTTGAGGAAGATGAATGCATCGGAATACTTCTTAGACCAAGAATAGATCTGTCCGTTAAATTCTTCTGTGAGTACCGAATGTACAGTGCTATGATCTTTACAATAGACAACTTGTTGCGTATTAGAAAAGAGCTTTAATTTCTCTTGCACCTTTTCTTTTAATGATTTGAAATTTTCGGAATGTGCTTGTCCAATATTGGTAAAAACTCCTAGGTTAGGCTGAATGATACTCTGAAGGTTTTGCATCTCATTAATTTGAGAAATACCCGCTTCAAAAACACCAAATTCTGCATCGTTGTTTAAACCTAAAACAGAAAGTGGAACTCCTACCTGAGAATTGTAACTTTTTGGACTTTTACACACCGTATATTTAGACTGAAGCGCGGAACTCAACCATTCTTTTACAATGGTTTTTCCGTTACTTCCTGTTATACCAATCACAGGAATGGTAAACTGCAGGCGATGACTTTTGGCTATTTGCTGAAACGCTACAAGGCTATCCTCAACCACAAGAAAATTGGCTTTTGGATATTTAGAAATTTCAAAATCCTTATCGCTGATTAAAAAATTAGTAAAACCCTTTGTGTAGAGTTCATCAATAAAAAGATGTCCATCGTTGCGAAGACCTTTAATAGCGATAAATAATTGATGTTGTAAACTTCGTGCTTTCCTACTGTCAATTAAAAGTTGATGGATCAAGAGATCTCCCGAAACACCTATAAATTGGGCATTACAAAAACCAGCTAACTGTTGTAATGTATAAGAAAAGCTCTTCATTTATTAGGAATTCTTTTTTAAGAAACAAGCCCGACATAAAGCTTCGTACTCATCCTGCTCGCCTAAATGTACTAATTTATTCGAACTTGCTTTACGGTAGGAATGAATAGCTAAATCTCCACAATCAACACATATGGCATGTACCTTAGTCACAAATTCTGCCGTTGCCATAAGATTGGGTATCGGTCCAAAAGGACTTCCTTGGTAGTCCATATCTAAACCGGCTACAATAACTCGAATACCTCTATCGGCTAAAGCTTTACAAACACTGGGCAGCTCATCGTCAAAAAATTGTGCTTCATCTATTCCAATAACATCCACATCGTTCGCTAACAGTAAAATATTAGCAGAGCTAGGTACTGGTGTAGAACTTACTTCGTTGGCATCGTGAGAGACAACCTTATCTTGGTCGTAACGAATATCAATCGTTGGTTTAAAAATTTCTATTTTTTGCTTGGCAAACTGAGCTCGTTTAAGTCTTCGAATTAGCTCTTCAGTTTTACCCGAAAACATTGAGCCACAGATGACTTCAATCCAGCCTTTACTACATTTATTACTATCGGGAGTTTCTAAAAACATTCAATTTTGTTTGTCTAAACAAATCTATAAAAATAGGCGTGTACACCGCTATTTTTACTTAATTTGTTTGTGTAAAAAATTACTATGTCGAAACTATTTTTGGTGCCTACTCCTATTGGGAATTTAGAAGATATTACGCTTCGTGCTATCCGGATTCTAGAAGAATCGGACTTAATATTAGCAGAAGATACACGTACCTCAGGGAAGCTATTAAAGCACTTAAAAGTGACTACTCAAATGCAATCTTTCCATATGCACAACGAGCATAGAATGCTGGAGCGTATGATTGAAAAACTCAAAATGGGACTGCAGATATCCATGATTTCTGATGCCGGAACACCTGGGATTTCAGACCCTGGATTTCTACTCGTTAGAGCTTGTGTAGAAAACGACATTCCTACAGAATGCCTGCCTGGAGCCACAGCTTTAATTCCGGCACTGGTACAATCGGGTTTCCCAACAGACCGATTTATTTTTGAAGGATTTTTACCTCCTAAAAAAGGAAGACAAACAAGATTAAAAGAATGGGCAGAAGAAACAAAAACAATTGTTTTTTACGAGTCGCCACATAAAATAGCGAAGACTTTAGTACAGTTACAAGAATTTGTAGGAGGTGAAAGAAGACTCTCGATAAGTAGAGAGATTTCTAAGAAATTTGAAGAAACAGTTAGAGGAACAGTAAACGAACTAATTGTTCATTTTGAAGAGAAAGCACCCAAAGGAGAATTTGTAGTTATCTTAGAAGGAAAAAAATAAATTGAGCCCAGCAGAATTACATATCAAATCCAACGATCTATTTGCTAAAAAAGCTGACAAGCCTTTTTTAATTGCAGGTCCTTGCTCAGCAGAGAGCAAAGCACAGGTTTTAGAAACAGGTAGAGCAATAGCAGCAAATGGAGACGCCTCCATTTTTAGAGCCGGTGTATGGAAACCCCGTACAAGACCCGGGTCTTTTGAAGGTATCGGAGAACCAGCATTGGCATGGCTACAAGAATTAAAAGCAGAAACAGGAATGCCTGTAGCTACAGAAGTAGCAAATGCTCAACATGTAGAAGCTTGTTTAGAAAATAATATCGATTATTTATGGATTGGTGCCCGCACCACCGTAAACCCTTTTTACGTTCAGGAAATTGCTGAAGCACTACGGGGAGTAGATATTCCTGTTTTGGTAAAAAACCCATTACATCCAGATATCGGTTTGTGGATGGGAGCTTTAGAACGATTTAACAAATGTGGAATTAGCCAATTAATGGCTATACACAGAGGTTTTTACTCATACGAAGCAGCACCTTACAGAAATGTTCCTAAGTGGGATTTAGCGATCAAACTAAAACGTTTGATGCCCAACTTGCCTATTATTTGTGATCCAAGTCATATAGCAGGAGATGCTGCATTAATCTCAGACCTTAGTCAGATTGCACTCGACTTAGACATGGATGGTTTGATGATAGAAACCCATTGCGATCCATCTTCAGCATTGAGTGATGCAAAGCAACAAATTACCCCAGACACGCTTCATCAGCTGATGAACGATTTAATTATGCCAAAGGCTATTCACGAGAGTGAAGAATTCAATTCGCAGTTGCTAAAGATGCGCTCAGTAATTGACCAATATGATAACGAGCTCTTAAACGTGATACAGAAACGTATGGAGATGGTCACAGAAATAGGGAAAGCCAAGAAAGAAAACAACATAATGACCTTTCAGATAGAGCGTTTTTTCGACATCCTAAGAACACGAAAGAGTACTGGTTTAGACCTTGGTTTGTCTAAAGAAATGGTTTACGAACTTTTTGAACTAATCCACAAGCATTCAATAAATATTCAAAATAAAATATAGAATAAGGAGTCCTAATTTAAACCAACTCAATTAATCGTTTATCTGACTCCTAAAAAATTAAGACCTAATTATGTCAGAAAAAAAATGGACTTTAAAAGGGAAGCCAGACGACCAAAAAGTATTTAAACTCAGTAAAGAATTAGGCGTTTCAAAAGCAATTTGTTCATTACTCGTTAGTAGAGATATTGAAACTTTCGAAAAGGCAAAAACATTTTTCAGACCACAATTATCCATGTTACACGATCCTTTTTTAATGAAGGACATGGACAGGGCAGTACAACGGATATCTACTGCAATTTCTAACAAAGAATCCATTAGAGTATATGGTGATTACGATGTAGATGGAACTACTTCGGTGAGCTTACTCTATAGTTTTCTAAAGACTCAAAATGCACTTTGCGACTATTATATTCCCGATAGATACAACGAAGGTTACGGCGTTTCATATTTGGGTATAGACGATGCAATTTCCAAAGGAATCAGCTTAATGATTACACTAGATTGTGGCGTAAAAGCGATTGAAAAAATTGCCTATGCGCAATCTAAAGGACTCGATATTATTGTCTGCGACCACCACAGACCAGGAGCAGAATTACCCAATGCATACGCAGTTTTAGACCCTAAAAGAAGCGATTGTGACTATCCTTACAAAGAATTGTGTGGTTGTGGTGTAGGCTTTAAGCTTATGCAAGGCTACTTAAAATACCATAAACTAGACGAATCTATTGCTTTAGATTACCTAGATTATGTAGCCGTAGCAATTGGGGCTGATATAGTTCCTATAATGGGCGAAAATAGAGTTTTGGCTTATTATGGATTAAAATTATTAAACGCCAAACCTCGAATGGGGATGTTGGCTTTAATGAAAGAACACAAACGCATTGGTAAAATGACCATTACTGATGTAGTATTTACCATTGCACCTCGTATAAATGCTGCTGGGAGAATGAAACACGCACACAATGCTGTGCGTTTATTAATTGAAGAAAACGAAGCTGAGGCAATTAAAACAGCCAACGAAATTGAAGAATACAATACCGATAGGAGAGCACATGATCAGCGAATAGCAATAGAAGCACATGCTCAAATAAAAGAAAATAAGGAGGAAGACAGAGCTTCTACTGTAGTCTATAATCCTGAATGGCACAAAGGTGTAATTGGAATTGTAGCCTCTAGATTAATTGAAACCTATTACAGACCAACTGTTGTTTTTACCAAAAGTAAAGGTGGGGTATTAGCGGCGTCTGTTCGGTCGGTACAAGGATTTGATGTATACGAAGCACTCGAAGCTTGCAAAGAACATATAGATCAGTTTGGGGGGCATATGTATGCCGCAGGGCTTACCTTACAAGAAGAGAAATACGAAGCATTTAAAGAGGCTTTCGAAAAAGTAGTTACCGATACAATTACCGAGGAACAAAAAGTGGAGGTTTACAAGATTGATTCAGAATTAGACTTTGCGGATATTACCGAGGGTTTTAATAAAATACTAAAACAATTTGAACCATTTGGACCAGGAAATTTGGCGCCACTATTTATAACAAAAAATGCTTTAGACAAAGGATACAGTAGAGCTGTGGGTTCGGAAAAAGAACACCTTAAACTACATATGTGTACCGAAAAAGAACGGCTTTCTGAAATGAACGGTATCGCTTTTAAATTAGGTAAACACGATTCTTATATATCTAAAGGATTGCCATTTGACATCTGCTATGCAATACAAGAGAATGTATGGCAGGGAAAAACAACTATTCAATTGGGGGTTAAGGATATTAAAATGGGTTGAAACAGATTAATTAGCTTCCTGGTTTATCTACCAAAGGTAGAGGCATCAAGGGACACAAACAAACACCTATTTACCAATACGATTGCTTTCTTACCATATACACATCACGAATTACCATTACCTTAGAGCCATGAAAGAAAAAGTATTCTTTGCGCATGCCAATGGATTCCCTGCAGAGGTTTATGGCGATTTGTTTTCTAAACTTCCAGATTACGATATCGACTACATACCTGTACTAGCACATGGTAAGTATAAATTGAACAATTCATGGAGCGATATAGTACCCGAAATAATTGCATTTTTTGAGAAAAACTACTCGGAACCTGTTTGGGCTATAGGACACTCTTTTGGGGCAGTATGCTTAGCTTTAGCAGCACAGCAAAAGCCTGAATTATTTAAGGGTCTTATCATGATGGATCCACCAGTCCTTTCTAGAAAAATACGCTGTGCTTTAGCGATATCACAGTGGTTTCGTTTTTCGCAACATATTATGCCTTTAGCAAAGAAATCTGCTAATCGATCCGATCATTTTCCATCTAGAGAATTTGTAGCCTCTAAACTTCGCACTAAATTTCTATTTAAGAACTTTAGTGAAAATACGTTCAACAACTATATTAAATATGGTTTTTCGGAATATTCTAAAGGAGTAACATTGCGTTTTAAAAAAGAAATAGAAACCAAAATATTCGCTTTAACTCCTCCTTTTTACAGAAACATAAACTTAACTATTCCTAGTTTCTATATGTATGCTACCCATGGAGATATTGCAGATACTAGACCAATAAGTAAAGTAAAACCTCTTTTTACAAACACAAAATTTATTGCTTTTGATGGAGGACATCTATTTCCATTAGAACAAACAGAAAAATGTGCCAATGAGATTTTGGCCATTATTACTAAAAATAAATAATTCTTATGAAAAACTTTTTACTCATCCTCACGTCTATAATGTGCCTTAGTATACAAGCACAGCCATTCAACTCTTATTTTACAGGGAATTACATCGACACAATTACAAATCCCGACTATGGAGTTTGTCTTATGGGTGGCTCAACAGAAGATGACAGGGCAATGGTTTGGTTTTTAGAAAAAGCAAATGGTGGAGATGTTTTAGTACTTAGAGCTAGCGGATCAGATGGATATAACGACTATTTCTATAGTGACTTAGGCGTGGAAGTAAATTCTGTCGAAACAATTGTATTTAACAATTCTAGTGCTGCAACCAATCCTTATATTTTGGGTAAAATTGAGAATGCAGAAGCTATTTGGATGGCAGGAGGCAATCAATCGGATTATATAAATTACTGGAAAGACACAGAAGTAGAAACCTTATTAAACGAACATATAAACACTAAAAAAGGGGTGATTGGTGGAACAAGTGCAGGTATGGCAGTTTTAGGAAGCTCCTATTTTTCTGCTGAAAATGGAACTGTTTACAGTTCGGAAGCTTTAGAAGATCCTTACAATACCTTTATGACTTTTGGGCATGATGACTTTTTAGAAGTTCCATTATTGGAAAATACAATTACTGATACGCACTTTAGCGAAAGAGAAAGAGAGGGGCGCTTAGTATCCTTTATAGCAAGGATGCATGAATCTCTTCAAACACGAACTTATGGTATTGCCTGTGATGAATACACTGCTGTATGCATTGATTCTACTGGCGTAGGAGCCGTTTATGGTGAATGGCCAGAATACGAGGATTACGCCTTTTTTGTACAAATGAATTGCGCGGAAGAAAACAGTCCTGAAATAATGGAATATGGTATTCCCTTTACCTGGAATTTTGGAGCAAAAGCAACCAACGTTTATAAAGTTGGCGGCACCACTAATGGCGAAAACTATCTAGATTTAAACGATTGGGAAACTGGTAATGGCGGAGAGTGGTTACACTGGTCGGTAGTAGACGGAATATTTTATTCCGAAGACGGAGAAGCCCCTAACTGTGAAGATGTTGGAATTGAAGCCATTAAATTAAATAGAACCCGAAGTCTGTTAAAAACCCTTGATGTTTTAGGAAGAACTGCAACTGTTAATTATACAGGTATCGTTATAGAAATATACAATGATGGTTCTACTCTAAAAAGGATTCAGTCGAATGACTAACAATCTTATGACTTCAAAAACCTAAATTAAAGTCTTTTTAAAGTTTTGTTACTCGTGTATATTGACTCTGTTGCATAGCATCGGTTAGCTTTACAATATAAATACCTTTTGGCAAATACTCAATATTAACAGATTTTGTGTTTTCCAACTGTAGAAGCAACGAACCGTTAAGATTGTATACGCTCACCATTGAATTAGCGATTTCTGCTTCTACAGTAAATACATCCCTAGTTGGATTTGGATAGACAGTCATTTTATTAGCACTAATCTCCTCAACTCCTATATTCATACAGTCTAATGCAGAATATAAATTATCACTAACAAACGTTATCATTTGATCTTGAGTATCTCCTGCATACTCCCAAGGAACATGTCCTGCACCTGGAAATAACAAGTGTTGATGATTATTGAAATTAATTGCCTCTGTATGACTTAGCATTGCACCTCCACCACATAACTCGGGTAGGATGGCAGAACCTAAAGGTTGACCACATGTGTAAGGAACTACATCATCTTCATCGCCATGACAAGAAATCAAAAGTTTTTGTTTTTCATCAATGGTAATAAAATTCACATCTGCAAGTGCACCTGCGAGACTTATAGCTCCTCTAACTTCACTAGAATAACCATCATTCCCACTATTTCCTTCTATACCTCCTAAAGCATTTAACGCAGCAAGTAAAGCAGGGTCAGTTATGTCATCTTCTTGCATAAAAGCAGCATGTACCGCAATTACACCACCTGCAGAATTACCACCAAAGTAGATTTGATTTTCATCAATTCCATAAAGGTTGTCATCTAAATCAACTGTTTTTCTAAAATAACGCACTGCAGCTCTACCGTCGCTTAGTGCTCTAGCAACACCATTTAAAGCAGATTCAGCACTTAATAAATCAAAAAATGACATAAGTCTGTAAGAAATAGAAGCAACCACATACCCTCTTTTAGCAAAGGCATTACCTAAGGTTACCATACTAGGATTAGTACGAATACCTGCAACGAAAGAACCACCATGAGCTAAAATAATTAAAGGTCTTTGAGTCTCTGTATCACCTACCGCTTGGTAAATATCTAATTGTAAATTGTGAACATCAGAATAAGTTACTGTAGATACCGAAACTTCGTCAAATATTTCTTCACTATATCGTCCATCACACTGTGCGTTAACGGAGAAATTTAATAGTACTAATAGGCTAAGTAGAATTCTTTTCATGATGTGTTTTTAAATAGTAAAATACAATGCGTGCATTACAAATACAATGCCATCTATATTTTGGAGTAGATAGAGGGCAAGTTACTGAAAAAAAATAAAGAGAAAAAGATTACATTTACGAGAATTAAAACAACTAGATATTATGAAAAAAGCAAATTTACTTGCCTTAATAGTTTCAATTACTTTTTCGATAACTGCTCAAGAATACAAATTTGATAAGGATGAATTTCCAGGGGAAATCGTACTTAAAAAAGGAAGTAGGAGTGGTTATATTGATATGAGAGGTTCAGAAATAAGTCCTTGGAAAAATCAAAATAGCTTGAAATTCTTTTCGGAAGAAGCAATTGCAGATGGGAGATTAAAAAACAAGGAAAAAGAAAAATTTAAACCAAAAAACCTACTAGGTTACATTGCTGATGGTCGATATTTTGAGTCAATGAAAATCTCTTCTGCAAAATTAAATATAGGGATTGGATTAATGCAAACAAAATTTGTAGAACGTTTGATTGATGGCGAAATAAAGATGTATAAATTTTATGAATCTCCTGATCCAACAGCAATACAGGTAGGAGAAGAAGCAATAGCAATACATCAGCAAGAGTTAGAGCGGATGAGAAACAATCCAATGTTAGTGCTTAAAAAAGGAGATGGTAAATTAGTTTTACTTCAGAAAAGCAATATATCTGATTTAATTAGTGATTGTCCAGAGGTAAATGAAAAATACCTAAGTGGAGGCTATGGAATCGAGCCATTTAATTCGGATGCAAAATCTAAACTAGGTAAATTTATTGCAAATAATGCCAATGCTGAACAGATGGAAGCAATTTTACCAGAAATTCTAGGTGACTACAATAAATGCGTTACTAAATAAATTCTGCAATGAAATTATCCTCTAAGAATCTACTTTTTGGTTTACTGCTTTTTAGTATCAGCCAATCTTTTGCTCAAAAAGTAAAAAAAGACGGACTTGGTTACTTCAATTATGTTCAACCTCGGTCTTCTACTCTACTAGACGAAGCATTAAACTACAAAATTAATGTAGAAACTCAAAGCGATAATACATATCGGAGAGAACTTATAGAAAAGGAGTTTTCTATAAATGGATTTTCTAAAATTGATGATCGAAATAGAGCTGGATTTATGATTAGCATTGAAGAAACTCCATTTAAGTTTGGCCTCTCTAAAAAGCAAACTATTAGTGGAGGTGAGAATGGTCAAACGAGCTATTTCTATAAAGGGAAGATTGATTACCTATACAAACTAAAGGTACTAGATACTGAAGGAAAAGAAGTCTATATAGATGTTTTAAGGGGTGATTCGAAAACGGTAGGAAGAAGTTCTACCTCAATAAAAGATGCACATCAAAACTACATCAAGGATAAGCATCAATTTAAGGAGAATTGTGCAAAAGAAGCTGCACAAAAGTTAAGTAAGTCTTTTAATGATCACTTTACCGACATAGAAAAAACGGTTCATCTTAGAGTCGTAAATATTAAAGAAAAAAAGTATGAGTATCCTGGGTTTCATAAAGCTTATAATGATCTGAAAGCTCTGTATACTATTATCAATGTCGACAATACTAAAACCGAACAGTCAACTAAACTTAAAGACAACTGTATCGCTTTTTGGACTGACTTTGTAAAAGGGGCTACTCCAGATGATAAAAAATCTAGAATTAATGCCGAAGTTACTGCGGCGGCTTACTATGACTTAGGCTTGGTTTATTTTTTTGATGGTAACTTTAAAGAAGCTACTCTAAACTTTGAAAAGGCAGCGAGCTACGATAAAACAGTAGTTGCAGGTATTATGAACTGGATTCATATAAGCCAAAAATGTGCTGATAGATTAGAGAATCATTAAAAATGATTTCAATAGAAATTAAAAAACCTCAAACTTTCGTTTGAGGTTTTCGTAGAGGTCGGAAGCGGATTCGAACCGCTGTACATGGTTTTGCAGACCATTGCCTAGCCACTCGGCCATCCGACCCTAATTATAAGGTTGACAAATGTAACAATTTAGATAGCTTTTGCAAAGAATCTAAAAGGAATTTCACACTTATCTTATTGCGTTCATTTCTACGCTAACTCTTTGCACATCGCCTTGAATAGGTGCTTTATGCTTAACCACCACAACCTTAGACTCTTTCACTGTTGGAAGCTCTAAGAGTAATCGATCTAAAATTCTCTGTGCTACATGCTCAATTAACTTAGAACGTATAGCCATTTCCTCTTGTACGATGCGCGAAATGGCTACATAATCAACAGTATCAGATAAATTATCACTTTTGGCTGACTTAGATAAATCAGTTTTCACAGCTACATCAACACTAAAGTTGGTGCCTATTAAACCCTCTTCCTCCATACACCCATGGTAGGCATAACATCGAATATCCTCTACGCGTATAATCCCCACAATTACTTTTTTATTGTGTTTAAAGCAACTTCTATTCGTCTTAAGACTTCGTCTTTTCCTAATAAAGCAGCTATATCGTTCATTGAAGCACCTGCACCTAAACCAGTAACCGACACACGGAAACCAGGCATAACAGCACCAAATCCTAATTCTTTTGCCTCTAAGAAAGACTTGAAACAAGCACCGATACTTTCTGCATCAAACAAAGGAAGCTCTTTTAATAAAACACTCAGCTCTCTTATAATTTCAGGAGTTTGTTCTTTCCATTTTTTCTTAATGGTTTTCTCATCATACGAAGTAGGTGCCTCAAAAAAGTAAGGTCCTTCTTTTAATATATCCTGCACAAAAGTTGCACGCTCTTTCATCAAATCACAAACCTGAGCGATATACTCATTTTCTGCCACTAGGTTTTCTGCCGCTAAATAAGGTTTTAACTGAGTTGCTAATTCAGATCCACTATGCATACGTAAGTATTGCTGATTGAACCAATTTGTTTTATCAAAGTCGAATTTAGCACCCGCTTTACCAACACGTTCTAATGAGAAAGCTTGAATAAGCTCTTCCATAGAAAACAACTCTTGGGTAGTCCCGGGATTCCAACCTAAAAAGGCAAGCATATTATTAAAAGCACCTGGGTAATAACCTCTTTCTCTATAACCTGAAGACTGTTCGCCTGTTTCAGGGTTTTTCCAATTGGTAGGAAAGACAGGGAAACCCAAACGATCGCCATCTCTCTTAGAGAGCTTACCGTTTCCATCTGGTCGCAATATCAAAGGAAGGTGTGCAAACTCAGGCATCACATCTGCCCAGCCAAAAAATCGGTACAACAATACATGTAATGGTGCCGAAGGCAACCACTCCTCTCCACGTATAACGTGGGAAATATTCATTAAGTAATCATCTACAACATTTGCCAAGTGATAAGTAGGCATGCCATCAGATTTAAACAAAACCTTATCGTCTAGATTGTTTGTGTTTACACAAACCCAACCACGAATAATATCCTCAAATTTCACTTCCTCGTTACGAGGCATTTTTACTCGAACTATATATTTATCTCCTGCATCCAATCGTTTTTTTACTTCTTCGGCAGAGAGTGTTAAAGAATTTTTCATTCCACTACGGGTAACCGCATTGTATTGTGGGGCAGCCATTCCTGCAGCTTTTAAACGCTCACGCATCTCTGTTAACTCTTCTGGAGTATCAAAAGCATAATAAGCATGTCCAGCTTCGAGAAGTTGTTCGGCGTACTGACGGTACATGGGCTTTCGTTCCGACTGACGATACGGTCCATTGTCTCCACCTACAGAAGCGCCTTCGTCAATGGTCATTCCACACCACTTTAGAGCATCAACAACGTACTCTTCGGCTCCAGCAACATAACGTGTTTGGTCGGTATCTTCTATACGTAGTAAAAAATCACCACCATGTTTTTTCGCAAACAAATAATTATAAAGTGCTGTTCTAACACCACCCATATGTAAAGGTCCGGTAGGACTCGGGGCAAATCGTACTCTTACGCGTCTGTTTTCCATCTCAAGCTAAATTTTGGACTGCAAAATTACGAATTAATACTTTGTAGAATTGAAATTGATTTGAGGATTTAAAAATTTCAGTATTAATTGAGTACCGATAAGGTATTTAGTAGCTAAAATTCACGTTTTCCATTTATCATAAGTCTAATAATCACATCTATTTAATATATTTGCTGCATGATTTCGATAAAAAACACCCTTATTTCAGAAGACCTTTTAGAGAAGGAATTTGTTTGCGACCTGAGTGCCTGTAAAGGAGCTTGCTGTGTGGAAGGCGATGGAGGCGCACCTTTAGATGAGAACGAGCTCGATATACTCGAAAACATTTATGAGGATGTGAAACCTTATATGATCGAAAAAGGAATCCAAGGAGTTAAAGATCAGGGTAAATGGGTTGTTGGTGAAGATGGAGGGAAAGAAACTCCTATATTGAATGGCCGCGAATGTGTGTATGTCTTTTTCGATAAAGACAACTACGCAAAATGTGCCATTGAAGCAGCTTATAGAGATGGGAAAATAGACTATAAAAAACCTATTTCTTGCGAATTATACCCCGTACGTATTCAGTCGTACCCAGAATTTGATGCTGTAAATTACCACAAGTGGCATATATGTAAACCAGCCTGCGACTGTGGCGCAAAATTAAAGGTGCCTGTATACAAATTCCTCAGAGAGCCGCTTATTAAAAAATATGGCGAAGATTGGTATAAAGGTTTAGAATTCGCAGCTGAGAAACACAAGGGTAATTAATGAATATTTGGTGGGATTACAACTAGTATACATAGGGATAAATAATTTCAATTAGCAGTTTACATCTTACTATTTACAGTCTCTTTTTTATCAAAATATTTTTTCTTTTTAACACATTTTAAAATACACTAAGTCTCTGTAAATAGGAGCTTTGAAGAGGTTATAAACGATTTGTTGAAAACTTCAATTAGCTATTTCATAATGCCTCTTGTTTCCCACTTTTTTTATCGAAATATTTGTAAACCTCAATTTATTACTTGACTGGTATTACCGATAATTTTAAAGCCCTTAATTTTAAGGAGTTTTACTAAAAATAAGCATATTTTATGGCATTCATTGAACCAATATTACAAGAAAATAAAGACCGATTTGTACTTTTCCCAATTGTACACGACGACATATGGAAATTTTACAAACAGGAAGAAGCTAGTATTTGGACTGCCGAAGAAATTGACCTTAGTCAAGATATAATCGACTGGGAAACAAAATTAAATGACAACGAAAGACATTTCATAAAACACGTTCTTGCGTTTTTTGCTGCTTCCGATGGAATTGTAAATGAAAATTTAGCTGAGAACTTCCTTTCAGAAGTTCAGTACACTGAGGCTAAGTTCTTCTATGGTTTCCAAATTATGATGGAAAACATCCACTCGGAAACCTACTCTTTGTTAATTGATACTTATATTAAAGATAAGGTTGAGGCGGACAAACTTTTCCATGCGATCGATCATTTCGATGCCATTAAGAAGAAAGCAGATTGGGCTATAAAATGGATCGACTCTCCTAGTTTTGCAGAGCGTTTAATCGCTTTTGCAGCTGTAGAAGGAATCTTCTTCTCTGGTTCGTTCTGTTCTATTTTCTGGATGAAGAAAAGAGGCCTACTCCCTGGGTTAGCATTCTCAAACGAATTAATTTCTCGTGACGAAGGTTTACACTGTGATTTTGCCGTGATGCTACACAACGACCACATCGTTAATAAAGTGCCAAAAGAAAGAATTACTCAAATTATTACCGAGGCTTTAGATATAGAAAGAGAATTCATTATCGAAGCTTTACCAGTGCGATTAATCGGAATGAATTCTGCATTAATGACACAATACCTAGAGTTTGTTACCGATCGTTTATTACAGGAATTAAACTGTGATAAAATTTTCAATGTGGAAAATCCATTCGACTTCATGGACATGATTTCTCTACAAGGAAAAACAAATTTCTTCGAAAAACGCGTTTCAGAATATCAAAAAGCAGGTGTCTTAGGAAAGGAAGAAGATGCTGGTTTTACTTTCGACGCTGACTTTTAAATCCCAATAAATCCCTATATATGTACGTATTAAAAAGAGACGGTCGAAAAGAGGCTGTTAAGTTTGACAAAATTACCGCCCGCATCCAAAAGATGTGTTACGGACTAGACGACATTGTGGACTCTACCTCGGTAGCCATGAAGGTTATTGAAGGTCTTTACGAAGGAGTTACCACTTTTGAACTAGATAATCTTGCTGCAGAAGTAGCCGCTTCGCTAACGGTAAAACACCCAGACTACGCACAGCTAGCTGCTCGTATAGCTGTCTCTAATTTACATAAGAAAACAAAAAAATCGTTCTCAGAAACGATGACAGATTTGTTTGAATATGTAAACCCGGTAACCAACCAGGAAGCACCAATGCTTGCTGACGATGTACACCAAATTATTCAAGACAATAAAGAGGTTTTAGATTCTACCATTATTTACGATAGAGACTTTAGCTACGATTACTTTGGATTTAAAACACTAGAGCGTTCTTACTTACTACGCACAAATGGTGAAGTAGCTGAGCGTCCACAACACATGTTGATGCGTGTTTCTATTGGGATTCACAAAGATGACATTGAGGCTGCTATTGAGACATACGAGATGATGTCGAGAAAGTATTTCACACACGCTACACCTACATTATTTAATGCAGGTACACCAAAACCACAAATGTCTTCTTGTTTCTTATTGACAATGAAAGACGATAGTATCGATGGGATTTACGATACTTTGAAACAATGTTCTAAAATTTCTCAATCTGCTGGGGGTATCGGATTGAGTATTCATAATGTACGTGCTAAAGGATCTTATATCCGTGGTACAAATGGTACTTCAAATGGGATTGTACCAATGTTACGCGTATTTAACGATACGGCTCGTTATGTAGATCAAGGTGGAGGGAAACGTAAAGGTTCTTTTGCTATTTACCTTGAACCATGGCATGCTGATGTATTCGATTTCTTAGATCTAAGAAAAAACCACGGAAAAGAAGAGATGCGTGCGCGTGACTTATTCTACGCTATGTGGACTCCAGATTTATTTATGAAACGTGTGGAAGCCAACGGCGAATGGACTTTAATGTGTCCTAACGAATGCCCTGGTTTATCTGATGTTTACGGAGATGACTTTGTGGAGTTATACGAGAGATACGAAGCAGAAGGCAAAGGTCGTAAGACTATTAAAGCCCGTGAAGTTTGGGAAAAAATTGTAGAATCTCAAATTGAAACAGGAACACCTTATATGCTGTATAAGGATGCTTGTAACGAAAAATCAAATCAAAAGAACTTAGGGACTATCAAGTCGTCTAACCTATGTACTGAGATTGTTGAATATACTGCTCCAGACGAAGTTGCTGTTTGTAACTTAGCCTCTATAGCATTACCAATGTTTGTAGAAAACGGGAAGTTTGACCACCAAAAACTATACGATGTTACCTATAAAGTAACTAAAAACTTAAACGTTGTTATAGACCGCAACTACTATCCAGTACAGGAAGCGCGCAACTCAAATATGCGTCACCGTCCAATTGGATTAGGAGTACAAGGATTGGCAGATGCATTTATATTATTGCGTTTACCATTTACATCGCCAGAAGCTAAGCAGCTGAATAAAGACATTTTTGAAACGCTTTATTTCGCTTCCTTAAAAGCCTCTAACGATTTAGCAAAAATTGATGGAGCTTACCAAACTTTCGAAGGCTCACCAATATCTAAAGGACAGTTCCAATTTGATATGTGGGGCGTAGAAGCCAAAGACCTTTCTGGTCGTTGGGATTGGGATACTCTTAGAGAAGAAATAAAAGTTGATGGTGTGCGTAACTCGCTTTTATTAGCGCCTATGCCAACAGCATCTACATCTCAAATTCTTGGAAACAACGAGTGCTTTGAGCCTTACACCTCAAATATCTATACCCGTCGTGTACTTTCTGGTGAGTTTATTATTGTAAACAAGCACCTATTGAAAGATTTAGTGAAGTTAGGTTTATGGGATGATGAATTGAAAAATGAAATCTTACGCACCAACGGATCGATTCAAAACATCGATATTATTCCGCAGAACATCAAAGACCTTTACAAAACAGTATGGGAGTTGAGTATGCGTGACATCATCGATATGGCTGCAGAACGTGGGCAATTTATCGACCAATCACAGTCGCTTAATTTATTTGTAGAAAATGCGAACCTAGGGAAACTTACTTCTATGCATTTCTATGGCTGGAAAAAAGGATTGAAAACGGGTATGTACTACTTGAGAACAAAATCGGCAGTTGACGCGATTAAGTTCACAGTCCAAAAACAATCGAAAGCTCAAATGGAACCTGTAGTCGCAGAAGTAGAAGAGACTTCAGGAGTACAAGAGTTTACTCCGGAAGAGCAATTAGCTTGTTCAATTGATAATCCAGACGATTGCGTTTCTTGTGGTTCATAAATCAAACGAAGAAAACTATATATTCAAAATCCTCTCGAGCAATCGAGAGGATTTTTTGTATGTTTAATAAAATCTAATCGATGATATTTAAAGCGAAAAAAGAACTCTTTTATATAATAATCTGTTTGCACTGTGGACTGATGTCTGCAGGATTGTGTGGATTTCTTCCATGGTATCATGGAGAGGATTTATCCGTTATTATAACATTACAAATTCTTATAACCGCTCCACTTCTTATACTACCCATCTACTTTTACAAATACAATTACTACACACTTACAAATGAAATTCTCTTTTGCAAACTGGGTTTCATCACAAAAACAATCCCTTTAGAATCCATAATTTGTATTTACCCAAACACTAAATTAGGGGTCGTTAAAACAAACTTAGACAATCCACTAAATACTACAATAAATCCATCCCTTGCATCCGAAGGTATTGTTGTGAAATATGGAAAATACGATTATACATTTATCTCACCTCTACATCAAGAGCTCTTTATTAGAACGCTGCTAGAGCTCCAACCGACAATAGAACAACAGAAATGGATGCGCAGTTGTTAAACTAATTTTTGTGGACTAATTTTTGATAGATACACAGCGCTTAAACAGACACTATGAAAAACCTTTCCCTCCTACTGCTCAGTGCTTTTTTATTTTCAACCACATTTGTAAATGCACAATGTGGAACTGCTGATACCGAAACTTTTATTAGCACTCAAACAACTTTAGACGAACTCTCTTCTTGTGAAGTATTCCAAGGTGACCTACATATTTTAGGAGCTGGAATTACAAATATCGAAGCTTTATCTTCCATATTAATCATACAAGGTTCACTGTACATATACGATACAGAAATAGCTACCATTGATCCTTTAAACGGATTAATGAATGCACAAGAAATTAACATTTACAACAATGATTTACTTGTTGCTTGTTGTGCTTCTTTAGATTGGCAAGAGGCCATTTCTTTTGGCTCTATACTGGCAATAAATATTATTGAAAATGCGGAAGGCTGTAATTCTTTTGCAGAGGCTCAAGCTACATGCCTAGGTTTAGTCCCTGGCTGTACAGATGATAATGCGGTAAATTACAACCCTCAAGCTACTTTTAATGATGGTTGCTTAAACGGTCCAGATCTTCAAGTTTCTGTTAATACTATTCTAAATTCTTTAGAAATAAACTCATTTACGAGTTCAGATGAATGTTTAATTGCAGAAGGCTGTATTACTGGCTTGGGAGAAAGAAAAACACTTCGCTTTACAACTTCTATTTCTAATTATGGAAATGAAGATTTTTATATTGGTCAATCTGGTGGAGCAGACAACTTAAACGATAATTTTTATTGGGACGACTGCCACGGACATGCACATTACGAAGGTTATGCTAGCTATAGAATTTATACATATCCAAGCTTGGGTCCTAGTGAAACAATTGGTCATAAAAATGGCTGGTGTGTTATGGATTTAGGTGGAGCCGTTGCTAGTGAAGCTCCAGAAGGTGCAAATTACCCTTCTTGTACTTTCACCTATGGTTGTAGTATTATGGGAATTAGTGCTGGTTGTTCAGATACTTACAGCTCAGGAATTGCATGTCAATGGGTTGATGTTACAGACCTAGAAGATGGTGAATATGTTTTAGCAGTTTCTTCAAATATGGAAACAGACAACTATACTCCTCTATACGAGATAGATTTTTCAAACAACGTTGTTTATGTATTATTTGAGATTGAAACAAATGAAGCCGGTGAAACAATTGTTCTGTCTGCTTCAGAATTTGATGGATCTTCAATAAGCGATGTATGTACACCCAATATTGATCTAGTTGATGTAGGTTATAATTTCGCGGAAAATGTGGAGGTTAATGGGATGCAAGTACAAATGCCTGGTGCATTTTTAAACGAATATTACACGCAGCCAATACAGTTTTTATTAACCGAAACACTTAATTTAAATGGAGAGATAATCAATATTGATTCTCTTGTGGTTAACAATATTTCCAACCTTCCATTAGGTTTGAGTTCGGCTTGCGAACCTCAATCGTGTTCTTTCCAAGTGGGAAGTTCTTGTTTAGGAATTACTGGAATATCTACACTTACAGGCTCATTTGATGCAACAATTACATCTACATTATATTTTACCGACAATCAAGGGACTATACAAACCCTACAACTTCCTTACGAAGGTGGAAACACTTGGGTAGATGGTGTTTTAGATGGAGAATACGCTGTCTTCGACCCTTTTACACCTACAATAAATATTACCGTAGAATTTCCTATTTATGGATGTATGGATTCTTTGGCAATAAATTTCGATGCATTAGCTACTTATGACGATGGCGATTGTGAACTTCCTGACCTAGGTTGTACCGATCCTTTTTCTTTAAGTTACGATGAAGATGCGAATACCGAAGATGGTTCTTGTGAATATTGTGCAGAAGGTGTAGAGTGGGTAGCTCAAATGAATCTACACGATTCTTATGGTGATGGATGGAATGGTAATGCATTCTCTATTATAAGCCAATATGGCGATACTACAGCTGTAGGGACTTTGGTAAACGGCTCAGATACTGTTGCAAAATTCTGCCTATCTCCTGGTTGTTATGTTATAAGTGTACCCTCTACCGGAGGTTGGCCTTATGAAATATCTTGGTCGCTTACCTCTTCTGGTTATCCGGATATATTTGTAGAAGGTGTGTGTCCAGACACGCAACCTCTTTCATTCCTTACAGAATGTGAAAACCAAATTGGATGTACCGATACGCTTGCATTAAACTACGATGAATTTGCGCAGTTCGATAATGGCACTTGCGAATACCCAGTATATGGTTGTTTAGATACACTAGCATTAAATTACGACGAATTAGTTACCAGCGACGATGGCACTTGTATATATCCTATTGAATGTAATGAGGAATCAAGTAACCTTATCGTCTACCTTCATGACTCTTATGGTGATGGATGGAATGGAAACACATTTAGTGCAAATGACATTTCTGTAGAAGGTTATTATGAAACTACAGTAGAAACAGGGAGCGAAGGCATTTCTTCTTTCTGCTTAAACGATGGCTGCTACTTAATTAATGTAGATGGTGGAACGTATCAGGGAGAAATAAGTTGGGATTTAGTAAATGAAGAAGGCGACACCCTACTTTCTGGCCTAGCACCATTTCAGGATTATTTAGGGATAAATTCTACATGCTTAACAATAACGGGTTGTACCGACTCTTTAGCTCTTAATTTTAATGAATTAGCAGGAGTAGAAGACGGTTCTTGTATTTATCCTGTAACCTGTGATGATGGATTAAACATGGTAATTATGGAATTACAAACCGATCCATACCCTGCTGAAACATCTTGGGATTTAATCTCCGAAAATGGAGACACCCTTTTTGCAGCAAACAACTTTACAGAAACGAACACCTTATATATAGACACTGTTTGTGTGGCAAATGATCAACAAATTACATTTAGCATGTACGATACGTATGGTGATGGGCTTACGAGTGGTACAGGCAATGGGCTTTTCCATTTTTATGTATGTGGAGCTCAAGTCTTTTCAGGTTCATCTTTCGAACATTTATACTCCGGTACGTTTACTGGCTGCGATGGATCCTCTATTATTGTCTTTGGGTGTACAGATGAAACTGCCAACAATTACAGTCCAGATGCAAACACCGAAGATGGATCTTGTGAGTACGATGTAATTATGGGTTGTACAGATACTTTAGCGGTAAATTACAATGTAATGGCTGATGAAGATGATGGGTCTTGTGAATATATGAGCTGTGAATTTTACGAAATGCTTGTGGAAGTAACACTTCTAAGTTCTAATGGAAATGGATGGAATGGACTCAATTATACTTTAAATTCTTTCGATGAAACCATCCTTATAGATGGTACTTTAAACGATGGATTTGAAGGAACAAACTACTACTGTTTACCAAATGGTTGTTATTTATTTACGGTTCCAGAATACACTGGAGGAGATTTCTTAAACTGGTCTATTATTATAGAGGATAAAAAACAAATCTCTGGTACAAGTGGCGTAAAAGACAATTTCGGAGTAAACGAAATTTGTGAAATTACAATGGGATGTACAGATGAAATTGCACTCAACTACAACCCTTTGGCAAACGTAGCCGATGCATCGTGTATTTACGAAAATGGAGGAACACAAACCATTGTATTAAACGAAGGCTGGAACATGGTTTCCTCTTATGTTACAGCGACCAATCCAGATATAGAAATGATTACAGCTTCTATATTTGAACATTTAGTAATTGTAAAAGACTACTTGGGTTCTGCTTACCTTCCCGACTGGGGATTTAATGGAATTGGAGCTTGGGATAATACACAGGGATACCAAATGAAAGTTTTAGCTGATGTAGAGTTGGAAATTTCTGGAAACTTTGTAGAGCCGCAACTTATGCCACTTACGTTAACCGAAGGTTGGAACTTAATTTCTTATTTAAGAACTGAAAATGCCTCTACCATTTCTGTATTTGAAGAAATAATAACCGATGTAGAAATTGTTAAAAACGGTGTAGGTCTTGCCTATTTACCTTCTTGGGATTACAACGGTATCGGCGATATGACAGCTGGGCAAGCGTACCAAGTAAAAATGAATTCTGAAAGAGAGCTACTCTACAATGCAAACGATACAGAATACAGAACAACAAGTTCGATTGTTATAGACAATAAACCAGATGAAGTAGAATTCAGCTTGAATACAGGAAAAAATATGCATTTATTAATTCCTGTAAAAGCCTTTACAATGGAGGTACTTAGTGGAGATGAAGTTTATGTATACGATGCTCAAGGAGAAATGGTGGGTGCGGCAAAAATCACGCTTCCTAACACCTTAATTACTATTTGGGGTAACGATGTGACCAATACGGTAAAAGATGGTTTATACGATGCCGAAGAATGGTCTTTGGAGCTTTATTCTGCTACTACAAATAAAAGAATTAAAGTTTCCTGTGAGCTTAATGAAGCAGAACCTACATTTGAACAAGATGCTGTGGTAATAGCAAACAATTTGAATATAAGCGAAAAAGTAACAGGCTTAGCGCTTTACAATTCTATACCAAACCCATCGAGTCAAGAAACAGAGATTAGGTATTTCGTTCCACAATCTCAGCAACTAAGCTTACGCTTGTTCAACTTACTAGGTAAAGAAGTTTTAACTATCGAAGAAGGTGTGAAAACTGCTGGTTACCATTCTATTAAAATAAATGTGGAACAATTGGCTGCTGGAGCATATTTCTACAGATTGCAATCAGACAATCAACAGCTTACCAAAAGACTTGAAGTAGTGAAGTAGATGCCTCATATTTAAAATACTTTACGTGATGTAGATTCAAAACATTGAGTAAATTGATGAACAAACGAAGGTAATTTCAAATTGTGAAATTACCTTCGTTTTGTAGCAATTAGAAATATAAAGAGATCTTAACTTTGCGAGTAGAAATACAAAATCCAAGAAACAAATGTTACGAATGCAGAAGGCCATCGAGCACATGTATTTGTAAACACCTTAGTCCTTTCCATACTAAAACTCGTTTTATAATTCTTATGCACCCGAAGGAGTACAAAAAAGAAAAAAACGGAACGGGACACATGACTCAGCTACAACTAGAAAATTCTGAAATTATAGTTGGTGTAGATTTTACCAATAATAAGCGTGTAAATGAAATACTAGCTAAAGAAACAAGTTCATCGTTTTTACTTTATCCGGGAAAAGAGAATTTCAACTTATCGATACGAAAAGGCTCTGAAATTAATTCATTTATGGGCAATAATCCACACATCTTCCTTCTCGATGGAACATGGCCCTGTGCCCGAAAAATGCTTAAACTTAGTAAGAACTTACAAGAACTAAAAAGAGTGAGTTTTGATAATAAAATCAAATCCAAATTTATAATCAAGCAGCAGCCAGAATCACTTTGTCTTAGCACTATTGAATCTGTCTATACTGTCTTAAATTTACTTAAGGAAGGTGATTTAGAACACTGCGAGACAAAGGATTTCCTTAGTCCTTTTGAAAAAATGATTGAGTATCAACTCGAATCTATTCAAAACCCAAATAATAAAAAGTATCGTTCTAATGCCAACAGAGTAGTTGTTCCTAAGACTATGTACAAGAAAGACACCGAAAGAAATGTTATTTTTGAACAAGAAAGTTAGTCGTATATTTATGAATGTATGCAATTACTTATAACATTTCATTTGCTTTAAAGGGAATCATTACAAGCGATACCAAAGTTTTCAGACTACATTTGTCTAGTAAGCCAAACAGTAAAATATAGCGATCCGTTAAAATTCTATTTTAGAACTGATTGAAACAAAAGCGCCTCCATTCTATCGAATGGAGGCGCTTTTTGTATGTCGAATTACTATTAACTTTCCTTAATCATAGTAGGGCAAACAAAATCAGTTTTAGGTACATCAGTCAATCTAAGAGCGCCATATCCACCAGCAACATCAATGAGCTTAGTAAAACCTTTTGCTTTAAGTATCGAAATAAATATAACCGAACGGTAACCTCCAGCACAATGTACGTGATAGGTTTTAGTTGCATCAATTTCATCTAAGTGATTAAATATATAATCTAAAGGTAAATGCGCTACATCCTCAACGTGTTCTGCAGTATATTCTCCTGGTTTACGCACATCTAAAACATCAATTCCAGCTGTGTAAGCCAGGGCAAAATCATCGGCAGATTCCTGAGCAATGGTTTCAATTTTATTACCCGCTTCTTTCCAAGTTTCAAATCCACCTTCTAAATAACCTATTGCATTGTCGTAACCAACACGAGCCATACGTGTAATAACTTCTTCAGCTCTTCCTTCTGGACAAACCAACACAATTTTCTGATTAATGTTGCTTATTAAATTACCAACCCAGGGAGCAAAACCTCCATCTACACCAATAAACCAAGCGCCAGGAATATAACCCTTAATAAAGTCTTTTTGATGTCGCACATCTAGTAATAAAGCCCCATTCGCTACCTCTTTATTAAAAGCTTCTAAGCTTAAAGCTTGCGTACCCTTTGCAATAATAGCATCGAAGCTTTTATTAGTTGCCGACTTATTCATTAGTGCATTTTTTGGGAAATACTGTGGAGCAGGTAATATACCCGTGAGTAATTCTGTAACAAACTCCTCCTTGGTCATGTCTGCTCTCAGAGCATAATTAGTTGCTTTCTGGTTCCCCAAAGTATCGAAGGTCTCCTTACTCATATTTTTACCACAAGCAGAGCCAGCACCATGAGCAGGATAAATAGTAATGGCATCATTTAACGGCATTACTTTAGTGCGTAAAGAATCAAATAAATATCCGGCTAAATCTTCTCTAGTAAGAATGGTTTTTACAGCTAAATCTGGTCTACCAACATCGCCAATAAAAAGGGTGTCTCCAGTAAATAGTGCCGTTTCTTTTCCTGTTTCGTCGATCAATAAATAGCAAGTAGACTCCATTGTATGTCCAGGAGTGTGAATTACTTTTATCGTAGCATTCCCTACAGTAAGGATTTCTCCATCTGTAGCAGATTTCATATCAAAGTCTGCTGTTGCTGTTGGTCCAAAAACAATAGTAGCACCCGTTCTATTTGCCAAATCAACATGTCCAGACACAAAATCGGCATGAAAATGAGTTTCTAAAATATATTTAATTTTCGCCTTTCCAAGAGCTGCACGTTCTAAATATGGGGCAATCTCTCTAAGAGGGTCAATAATTATTGCCTCGCCATTAGACTCTATATAATAAGCCGCTTCGGCCAAACACTTCGTATATATTTGTTCTACTATCATCGTTTAATTTTTTGCTAATTTACTACTGTAAATTAGGTTACCTAGTGACAATTATCACTTTTTAAGAATATTCTTTGTCAAATTTCACAAACAAGTTGAGCCAAATTAATTTTGAAGCGTATAAGTTAATCGGAGCAAATCCGAATTGTATAACCATCATAATGAAGACCATTTCACCCGGAAGCATCTGAGGGAAAAGAATAGATTTAGTAATCCACCAAGCAACAAATAGAGCAACACTTATAGCATAGGAAACGAACATAGAACCAAAAAAGAATCCTGGTTCTCGTTCAAACTTCAAATCACAGTGACTGCAATTATGGTGTTTTTTTCCAAAATATTTAAAGTTATACGGATGTGAAAAGAAAAAATCACCCATACTACAACGAGGACACTTATTGTTTAAAATACTAAAGGCTTTAGATCCTTTGCCAATAAATTTCATAAAACGAGTTCTTTTATAATTACGGTAAACGCCATTATTAACACGAAATACC
>Ga0308018_10000308_pt1 | contig 25777 bp, 22 predicted proteins | sample Neamet282_FD_203130 | JGI IMG/M metagenome (GOLD analysis project Ga0308018, IMG submission 203130) | Marine microbial communities from water near the shore, Antarctic Ocean - #282 | ecosystem: Environmental > Aquatic > Marine > Unclassified | place: Southern Ocean | collected 2014-10-01
GGTAAATTCGGCGACATCCATGCCCGGAATTTGAAGTAAGGCAGCGTACAATTGGACCAACGGAACCTCCAGCCAGTTGTTCTTCGATTGTCATGACAGAGCCCTTCCACACCGAAGCGCAGAAGGGCGGGTTTCAACAGGATCGCAACATGGCCCGGCCCTGAAAGAGTGTCAAGCCCTTGTTTTGGCCCCGAAATCAGAGTTTTGCCAAACTACAAAACAACCTGCACCCAACCGGGTCGTGGCAGGTAGTACCTCGATGCACCGGGCATCTTTGATCAGGCTCGGACATCGTGGGTGAAACGGACATCCCGAGGGAGGTCTGCTGGGGCTCGGGACGTCACCCTGGAGGACGATTCGCTCTTTATTTTTGCGGGCTTCTGGATTTGGACGAGAGATCGAGGAGAGCAAAGCTCGGGTGTACTGGTGCTGCGGATCACGGTACAGGTCCGTCGTCTCCGCGAGCTCCACAATGCGGCCGAGATACATGACCGTGACCCGATCGCTGACGTGCTAAACGAGGGTCAGGTCGTGAGCAATGAAGCGGTAGGTCAACCCGAGTTCGCTCTGCAGGTCAGCGAGCAAGTTGATGCCCTGCGCCTGAACCGACGCATCGAGCGCGCTCACTGGTTCAGTCAGGATCAGGAAGTAGAGTTCGACCGAAAGCGCACGGGCGATGTCCAGACGCTGACGTTGGTCCCCGCTGAACTCGTGCGGATACCGGTCGATGTGCTCCGCCCTAAGGTCAACTTTCCCAGGGAGTTCGACCAACCGCTCACGCCGGTTCCGCCCCCCCCAGTCCGTGAACTTTCAGGACCTTCTCGAGCATTGCGGCAACAGACATCCACAGATTCAGAGAGCCGAACGGACCTTGAAAGACGATCAGCGTCGCCAAGTCCACGCTTCGGTCCCGTATCGGGAGGCAACCAGATGCTCGGCCGTTTCCAGTTCGTCAGACCGGTACGCGCCGACGCTCCACGCACCCCGGAATGCGCTTTCCATTTCACGTGTTACCGCTGCGGCCACTTGGTCGGATCCAACGCCCGACACCAGCGCATCCAATGTCACGGGATTTCCGCCCTCGGCAGATGCTGCAGGCCAATCGTCACCGACACAAATCGTGGCGAGCCTCGACTGGTCCTCCGTGAGGAGAATCGACCCGTGCTGCAGCAGGGCTCCATCAACCCTCGCCTGAGCGCTACCCACAAGCTTTCGGCCCTCGGAAACCACCTCGCCCTGAGCTGGAGACTGGAAGCAGGGCCCGGAAGCGAGGGGAGCGATACCACCTGAACCCGACATCGTGACGGGCGCCCCGAGCGACTGAAGCGCCGAGGCCAGCGCCCGATTGATTTCGATATAGCCCGCCCGTGCACCGCCGATCCGGCGCATCGGCGCGACGACCGAGTACGTGAGTTCCGCGTCGTGGAGGACTGCTCGCCCGCCCGTGGGCCTGCGCACCAGATCGATGCCCAGTTCGGTGGCACGCTCAAGCGAATACCGGCCAGCCGCAGGCTCATTTCTGCCGAAGGAGACAGTGGGCGACTCCCAGTCGTACAAACGAAGGACAGCCTCATCAACGCAGAGATTCGAAGCGAGCGCGTGATCGATAGCCATGTTCCAGGCGCCAGACCTCGGTGGATCGTGCAGGACCCGCCACGACAGCGCGGCGCGGGTCGGGCCTCTGGTTCCGCCGGTTGACCCGGGCAGCGTGGTCATCGTCATCAGCTCGGAGTCATGCGTTTTCCGTCATCGTGCCGCTATTCGTCCGAGTACGCCTCGATCGGTGGACACGAGCACATCAGGTTCCGATCACCGTACGCATTGTCCACTCGCCTGACCACCGGCCAGAACTTCATGTCCCTGGTCCAGGGAGCGGGCCAGGCTGCATGGCTACGCGTATACGCATGGTCCCATTCATCTCCCGTCACCATCGCCGCGGTGTGTGGCGCATTTTTCAGGGCATTGTCTTCGGTGTCGGAAATGCCGATCTCGACCTGTTCGATCTCAACACGTATCGAAATCAAGGCATCTACAAAGCGGTCAAGCTCACGCATGTGCTCTGATTCAGTCGGCTCGATCATGAGCGTGCCAGCCACCGGGAATGACACTGTCGGCGCATGAAAGCCGTAGTCGATGAGGCGCTTCGCCACGTCCTCCTCAGTGATGCCTGTCGTCCGCTTGAGAGGACGCAAGTCAACGATGAACTCATGCGCGACGAGGCCGTGCTCACCTCGATAAAGAATGTCAAAATGCGGCTCGAGTCGCTTCGCCATGTAGTTGGCATTGAGAATCGCGATCTCTGAAGCGCGCCTTACTCCAGTCCTGCCGAGCATCGCAATGTAAGCCCAGGAGATGACGAGAATGCTCGCGCTCCCCCACGCGGCTCCCGACACCGCACCGATCGCCTTGGAGCCACCGGTCTGCTGAACGGTATGACTCGGAAGGAATGGAGCCAGCTTCTCGTTACAGCAGATCGGCCCCATGCCCGGACCGCCGCCACCGTGTGGAATGGCGAAGGTCTTGTGCAGGTTGATGTGGCAGACGTCAGCTCCGTAGTCGCCCGGTCGTGCGAGGCCAACCTGTGCGTTCAGATTCGCTCCATCCAGGTAGACCATGCCACCGTTCTCGTGCACCATCCGACAGGCATCACTGATGCCTTCCTCGAACACACCGTGGGTCGACGGATAGGTGACCATGAACGCGGCCAAATTAGCAGAGTGTTCGGTCGCCTTCGCTTGAAGATCGTCGAGGTCGATCGTGCCCTCAGTCGTGCTCTTTACCACGACGACTTTCATACCAGCCATGACCGCAGAAGCGGGATTCGTGCCGTGAGCGGAAGAAGGAATCAGACACACGTTGCGGTGAGTGTCACCGCGATCCTCATGGTAACCACGGATGACAAGCAGCCCCGCGTACTCCCCCTGAGCTCCCGAATTCGGCTGGAGCGAGGTCGCGGTGAATCCGCTGATCTCGGCGAGCCAAGTCTCAAGCTCCCGAAAGATCGTCGCGTAGCCCTCAGTCTGGTCGGCGGGCGCACACGGATGAAGACCCCCAATCTCGGGCCAGGTCACCCCAGCCATCTGGCTGGTCGCATTCAACTTCATCGTGCACGATCCAAGCGCGATCATGCTCGTGTTCAAAGAGAGATCACGAGATTCGAGCTTGTGCAGATACCGAAGCATCTCGGTCTCAGAATGGTAGCGATTGAAGACCTCATGCTCGAGGTATCCCGAGGTGCGTCGAGCCCACTCCGGTAGTCCGGGCGCACCCCCATCTTCGGATAGTGAGCGAGCAGAGAAGGTCGGCTTCGCTCCACCATTGAACGCGATGAACAGGTCATCGAGATCCTCCGGCTGTGTCACCTCGTCCAGGGCGATGCCGAGCGTGCCATCACGGAAGTCGCGAAGGTTGATTCCACGCTCGTTCGCCAACGCGAGTACGTGTCCGGCGTCCCCGTCTGGCCGCACCCTGATCGTGTCGAAAAAAACGTCCGTCAGCAGCTCATGCCCCAACAAGCCCAGTCCATCTGAAAGGACACCCGTGAGATTACGGATCCGCTCAGCAATACGACGGACGCCATCCGGTCCGTGGTACACCGCATATGCGCCGGCCATGATGGCTAGCAGCACCTGGGCGGTGCAGATGTTGGAAGTGGCCTTCTCGCGGCGGATGTGCTGTTCCCGGGTCTGCAAAGCCATCCGGAGCGCGGGCTTGCCATCCGCATCCTGTGAAACCCCGATAATTCGGCCCGGCAACTTCCGTTTGAACGACTCGCGAGCGGACATGAAAGCAGCGTGCGGCCCACCGAAACCCATGGGCACTCCGAACCGCTGTGAGTTCCCAACGACAACATCCGCGCCCCACTCTCCCGGAGGAGTGAGGAGTGCCAGCGCCATGAGATCCGTTGCGACGACAACGGTCGCATTCACTTCGTGCGCGCGGGTCGCGACCTGGCTGTAGTCCAAGACCCGGCCGTCAGTCGCAGGGTATTGGAGCAGAACCCCAAAGACATCCTCGCTGAGATCTACGCTCAAGTGATCCCCTACAAGGACCTCGATCCCGAGCGGCCATGCCCGCGTCTTCACCACGTCGATCGTCTGGGGGTGACAAAGCTCCGACACAAAGAACGTGTTCGCGTCCCCCTTCGCCTCTCCGTGAGCCAAGTGCATGGCTTCCGCAGCGGCCGTAGCCTCGTCGAGAAGCGACGCGTTCGCGATCTGAAGACCGGTCAGATCCATCACCATCGTCTGATAGTTCAGGAGTGCCTCGAGTCGACCCTGAGCAATCTCCGCCTGGTACGGCGTGTACTGCGTATACCAGCCGGGGTTCTCCATGATGTTGCGCAGTATGACGCCCGGCGTGTGCGTGTCGCTGTACCCCATCCCAAGCAACGATCGGAAGACACGATTTCCCCCTGCGATGTCCTTCAGGCGGGCCAACAGCGCGGCTTCAGTCAGGGCCTCAGGAATCGAAAGAGCGCCCTTCATCCGAATCCGTGCGGGGACCACGTCGTCCACCAGCTTGTCCACAGAGTCGTACCCGATCGTGCCGAGCATCGCGTCGAGAGAACTCGCGTTCGGGCCCAAGTGTCGCGCTTCAAAGTCCGGTGCCGCATCAATCCGTGTCATCGTATCTCTTGTGAGAGGGCCACGGCCACCCTAAGGCGGACGCGGCCCGATCCATCATAATCAGTGCAGTTTTGGGGATTCCAGCTCGGGTTAGCCGATGTGCTCCGCGTATCCGTCCGAACTGAGCAGACCAGCCACTTCGCCTGGGTCAGCCAGCTTGAGCTTTATCATCCAGCCCGCGCCATACGGGTCCGAATTCACGAGCGACGGATCATCGTCGAGTGCGTCATTCACAGCCACGACTTCGCCCTGCAGCGGGCAAAAAAGGTCGCTGACCGCCTTTACGGCCTCGATCGTGCCGAAGACATCCATCTTGCTGAAGCTCGTGCCACCATCCGGGAGTTCGACGAACACCACGTCTCCCAATTCACCCTGCGCGTAATCCGTCACTCCGATGGCGTACACACCGTCCTCGTCGGTCGGCTTCAAATATTCGTGCTCTTCCGTGTAGTGCAGATCGCTCGGGATATCAGACATTGGTGTCTCCAGCGGGTTCGTCGGGCGGGGTGTCGAATGTGCGGATCGTGGGCAACGTGCAGAGGTGTATCGCGCCTGAGGATGACGGGGTATCGGGCCGAGGTCAAGAACTCCTACCCTCGCTCGCACTCCCCCTTCTCTGCACCCGCGTTCTTGGTCTGAATCTTGAAACCCAGGCCATGTTTTGATGAACTCATTGCTCCGCTCCGTGCAGACACGGTATCCGGCGCCTCCGTACTCGCCCTGGCTGCCTCGGACGTTGTTCGTCTCGCTGCCGGTGAGACCACTCGAGGAGCTTCGGTGAGGATCAGTCAACTGATCTGTGATGGCTCCACTTGTCTCACTCATTGACGAGGTGGTGGCGGCCATTGAGGGCACCGGCTCTCTCGAAAGTGGCAGCCTCGCAGCCACACGGGCCGCTGACGATTTCCGACCCGCGATGGACGACCCGCATATGGAATCAGTACTTCGAGGTCATGCCGATCGAATACATCCCTGCCATCGCCACAGACCGCGGGCTTGGTGTCGGTCCCGGAACTCGATGACTCAAGGGCGGCCCTGGTGCTCTCCGCCAGGCTCCGTGCGTTCGCCCAGGCGAAAGAACGGGGGCATCGCGGCGCCTTCCCTCCAAACAGGTGCTCAACCGGATTAGATTCCCCAGCGAACCACTTCAGGCCCGAGCCCCAACAGTCCGATGTCGCTAATTACTTCAGCACGGCCCCCGCTCACCGACCTCACCGAGCGAGAGCGCATGTTCCAGGAAGCCGTGCGTGACTTCGCGACGGCTGAGATCGCGCCCAACGTCGCGAGGATGGACGAGACCGCACAGATGGATCCAGAACTCATCACCCAGCTTTTTGAAATGGGATTGATGGGAATCGAGATCCCCGAGTCACTCGGCGGCACGGGCGCCGACTTCTTTACGTCGGCTCTCATCGTCGAGGAACTATCACGGGTCGACCCCTCCGTGGCCGTCCTTGTGGACGTTCAGAACACACTCTTCATCAACGCACTTCTGCGTTGGGCTACGAGTGAGCAGAAAGAGCGCCTGCTCCCTCGCCTCGCGTCGGACACAGTCGGCGCATACGCACTTTCGGAGGCGGGAAGTGGCTCCGATGCGTTCGCTCTGTCATGCCGAGCAACCGTCGATGGCGACGACTGGATCCTGAACGGTCACAAGCTGTGGATCACAAACGGCCACGAGGCGGGCTTGTACATCGTCTTTGCCACCGTGGACCCGGGCGCAGGCTACAAAGGGATCACCGCCTTCCTCGTTGAGCGCGAGTCGGAGGGCTTCTCGATCGGGAAGAAGGAGGACAAGCTCGGGATTCGAGCCTCGTCGACAACTGAACTCGTCTTCGAAGACGTCCGTGTTCCCGGCGCCAACGTTCTCGGGGAGGTCGGGATGGGCTACAGGACGGCAATTGAAACGCTAAACGAAGGGAGGATCGGCATCGGTGCACAGATGGTGGGCCTCGCGCAGGGCGCTCTCGACCACACCGTCCGGTATGTTCGGGAAAGAGAGCAGTTTGGTCGGGCGATCGGATCCTTCCAAGGCGTCCAATTCCAACTCGCCGAAATGGCTACCCAGATCGAAGCTGCACGGCTCCTCGTTTACAACGCCGCGAGACTGAAGGATGCCGGCCAGCCGTTCGTGACCCAGGCCGCCATGGCAAAGCTGTTCGCCTCCGAAGCGGCCCAGAGGGTGGCGTCCACCTGCATTGACCTGCATGGTGGATACGGCTTTACCAAAGAATACCCGGTCGAAAAGTTATACCGCGACGCGAAGATCGGGACCATTTATGAAGGCACGTCCAATATGCAGAAGCAGACGATCGCCAAGGCACTCCTGCGATGATCGGACTCACGACAGGGCTCGGACTCATCACATTTGGCGTTACAGAGGCATTGTTCGTGTTCGCCATCATCACGATGCTTTTTGGGGCGAAGAAGATACCTGCCCTAGCGAAGGGCCTGGGCAGCGGTATTCGCAACTTCAAGGGCCAGTTGCGAGCACCGGACGACGACAACGACGACGACGGGGCGGTCTGACCGCGGCTGAGATCGGCTGCGGAATGAGCAGGCCCAGGGTGAAAGCGAGCCTCCCATGTCCGTAGACAAGAGACTGTCCCGTATTGCGGTCGTTCTCGATCATCCAAAGAACGTGGTGAACATCGGCGGCGTTCTTCGGGTCATGAAGAACTTCGGGATGACCGACCTGCGGCTTGTGAACCCTGACGAGTTCGACGCGTATCGTCTCGAGGGCATTGCCCACCGCACTCTCGATTTGATCGAGGCGTGCACCATGCACGACACCCTCGACGACGCCCTTTCCGACGTTTCCTACGTAGTAGGCACGACCGCGCGAAGCAGGACCGCTGGGCGTACGTACGCCCGACCACGAGAACTGGCTGTTGAGATCGGTCACCGCACCCAAGAGGGGAAAGTTGCGATCCTCTTCGGACGGGAAGACCGAGGGCTCACGAACGATGCACTCGATCGTTGTCATTCAGTGGCCATTATCCCCACGAGCCCTGAGTACTCGAGCCTTAACCTAGCGCAGGCGATGCTCGTGCTGGCGTACGAAATCTTCGTCGAGGTCGATGGCGGCAGGGAGGAAATGCCAAAGGGCCGTCGTGCCACACGACCTCCAACTCAAGGAGAGCTGGAGCAAACCTTTGATGCGCTCGCCGATGGGCTGACCCGGATCGAATTCTACAAATCCCGGAAGCCGGAAGCAGTCATGCGCACGCTCCGAACCGTGATATCACGAGCGGATCCTGACCTGCGCGAGGCGAAGCTGTTTCAAGCCGTTGGATACGAGATCGGAAATTTCCTCGATCGCGAGGAGATCGCAGGACCAGGGGCTCCTTCGAGGAGTCGGTCCGCGCCAGCCGGGGAGCCAGTTGGTGATTCAGACGACAGCCCAACAGAATAGCTCCACCTTGAAGCGCTTCCCGCGACAAATGGCACATTGTGGGTAGGCCACGGGCCACACATTATGGGTGCGCTGTAGCCAATTTTGGGTTGCCATGACCCGACACGAAAATTGACGCCTAGCCATGTCTCAATCCGATCGCCAAAGCACGGTTACTCAGGATGCGGATCGCTACCGCAACCTGCTTGAGGCCAGCCAACGGCTCGGGGCGAAGCTCAGCCCCGAGGAGCTTCATGAGGCGATTTATCGAGAGGCATCTCAGGTCGTCAGCGCTCCAGGCTTCTACCTCGCACTCTACGATCAAGGTCGAGACCTCGCACGCGTCGTATATCGAGCCGAACACGGTCATGGCCGAGAGGTTGATGTGCCGTTTCGAGGGTCCGACTCAGGAGTCATCACAAGTCAGAAACCCTCAGTCGTCAGCGATGTCACACCTGATGCATTTCTGCAAGCGCTGAATGAAGACGTACCGGATCCGGCCACTTCCGCGATCGTCGCTCCGCTCATACATAATGGGCGGGTGCTTGGTGTGATCTGCGCTCAGAGCTACGAGGACGAGGCTTATTCTGATTCGGAGCTCAAGGTCCTAGAAGGAATCGGGAGCGTGGCCGCCGTGTCCATATATAACTCGCAGCAGCTCGCTGATCTGGACCGGCGGCGGAGAGAGGCTGAACAGCTCGAGGAGATCGGGCGTGCGCTGACCGGAAAACTGGACCCGGATCAGGTCGTGGGCCTCGTTATTTCTGCGGTCTCCGATGTTCTTGATGTCGATGGAGTAGCCGTCTGGCTCAAGGATCCACGCAAAGTCGGTATGTTCAGCGTTGCTGACTCTGGCGGAGAGATCGCGCTTCCCATTGGGCTCGAGTGGGAGCTCGCTGGCGAACTACTCGACCGGCTCGTCGATCAGAGCGAGCCCGTGATGCTGGACAACCTAGTCAACTCTAAGGACCTACCGGATCACGTCGCTGAGCACCTCACAGGGGGATCCGTCGTCGGGGTACCGCTGGTGTTCGGCGGACAAGTCGAGGGTGTGCTCACCGCGGGCAGTCGGCAGGCCTACCGGTTCACCCGCGAGGATGTCGCCGTGCTGCAGCGGCTTGCCAGTCAGGCCTGCGTTGCGTTGGGGAACGCTCGCTTGCATGCGAACCTCCACGCCCTGTCCCTGACAGACCCGCTCACCGCCCTACCAAACCGCCGGTGTCTCCAGATTCATCTGGATCATGAGGTCGCCGCCGCCCGCCGCGGTCGCCCCATGTCGATCGCTATTTTCGATATCGACAACTTCAAACGCTACAACGATACCCTTGGCCATGTCGCCGGAGACGAAATTCTCGTAGCCATCGGCCAAGTGCTTTCTGCCGAAAACCGTGCGATGGATATCGTGGCCCGCTATGGAGGCGATGAGTTCGTGTCGGCGCTTTCCCAGACAGACATCGAGGGGGTGCGACACTTCGTGGAACGCGTCCAAAAGCGTATCGGCGAGAATGAGACTCTCGTGAAGTTTGGAATCTCCATATCGATTGGATGCGCTGAATTCGATCCGGGAACGATGGCGAGCGTAAACGATCTACTGCGGGCCGCAGACGCCGACATGTACGAGGCGAAAGCGAAGAGACATGCAGCTGAAGGCCGCCGAGAAGTAAGGACCGTCCGTCGGGGAGACGCTTAGTCACCGCCGACTGAGCGCACTCTGATCAATGGATGCCATACCGGAGCCAGCAGGTGCCACGGCTCTCAGGCCAAGGGTAGGATCGGCGAGAACTCCAACACCTCACCGGTTCACAGCCCCCTAAGACGTCACTCCCAGCACAACCACCTCATAGACAACCACCGAATCCGGCGGAACGAGCTGGTTTCCCTGCAAGTCAAATAGCCCCAGGCCGCCATAAGCACGGTTAGGCGGAACAATCATCAGTCGCTTACCGCCAACCCGAGTGTTCAGAATTCCGTCTTCAATTCCTGAAACCACCCTGTTGTTGCCCATGAGAAAGGTGATCTCTCCCATCTGGAACTGAGTCCCGTCTGGGAGCCAGCCAGTAAGCAACACGGTAATCGCCAGGCCGAAAGCGGCCTCATCCCCGCTCCCTTCAACGATGTCTTTGAAGTACACGCCCGTGCTGCGTCGCTGCATCGTGGTGAGGTCGATACCCAAGCTCGCCGCGAACTCCGTCTCCGAGACGACATCGACTACCTCAGTCGGTGTTTCACTACACGCGACCAGGGCGGTGAGGACCAGGCCGAGCGACATCCGTCGGGCTAGCTTGGGCACTCGAAAGGAACCCATGGTCAGTTCCCCTGCGCGGTGCCGCCGCCTGTCGGATCAAGCGGAATCGAGTCGACCGTGATATCGAACACGAGGACCGATCCGGCGGGTATCGCGCTCTGGACCTGATCTCCGTAGCCCAGCTCCGGCGGGATCACGACCTTCCGCGTTCCTTTCTCCAACATGCCCAGCACCCCCTGCTCGAAGCCGGCGATGACCTGTCGTTGCCCCATGAGAAAGCTGAACTCGCCGGTGCCGAACTGGCTTCCGTCGGCCAGATAGCCGGAGTAGGTCACGAGCAACTCTGAGTTACTAAGCACCTCTAAGCCAGCGCCGATTTCGAGATCCTCGATGTAGACCCCCGAAGGGAGCATTTCCATCCGGGCGAGATCTACGTTCAGGCTCGTCGCGAATTCCAGCTCCTCGACCACTTGGGTCGAACTGTTATCGCAGGCGCCCAAAGCGGCGCCAAAGGCGAGGGATAGAAGCCCTCCGGCTCTTGAGTTGAGCTTCTTCATACGGACCATCCGTCTCAATAGTCGAATCAGTACCAGATCAGCCATCCCACCAGCCCGTTCCCTTCGCCACACGTCCCGCTCAGAAGCGAGGCTCGCGCGACTCAAAGAGGGCTTCGCGGCCTAGGAACCTGCCGCACCACAAAAAGGTCAGCCTCTCCAGCCTTCTCGCGGAAGTACTCCTTTCTTTACGCTAGCCAGTCCATTGGATTTCGCGCCAGATATGAAAGCGCCGCCTAGTGACCAGCGCAGCAGATCCAGTACCCGAGAAACGACTCCCTAGTCACCAGCCACAGGCACCGGCAATTCCGCCTCGAGCGGTTCCGGATCGACCATCGGCTGCCACAGCTGCAGGACCGGGAACGTCGAGAAGAACCAGCGAACGGATCCGAGATAGAGCCCCAAGAACATCAAACCGATGAGCGGCTGCCAAATGGTGAAGACGGGGTCCCCTTCGTGGTGCAGGCTCGGCGCCACCATACCGTACCGCTCAAGCCAGAGGCCGAGCATGATGATCGAAGCGAAGAACCCGTAGATCGGCGGCTTCATCTTCGGCTTCCGACCGATGAGCCCAATGAACGGCACAACGAAGCAGAGCAGGACCGTGATGGTCGAGTAGGTACCCCAGGTTATTCCGGAGCGACGGATGATCCACGCCTGCTCCCAGGGCAACTTGCCGTACCAGATGACAATGTACTGGGAGAAGAAGAGATATCCCCAGAAAACGGTGAAGGCGAATGTCAACTTGCCGATGTCGTGGCGTTGCTGAAGCCCGATCAGGTTTGAGATGTCTTTGTGCTTAGTCCGCAGATAGATGCTCCACAAACCGGTCACAGCTACGCCACCCCAGAACGCTCCCATGAAGTACCAAGGGCCAAACATGGTGCTGAACCAGTGCGGCTCCAGCGACATTGCCCAGTCGTACGCGACGATCGTCATGACGAAGGCGTAGATGAGCGCCATCGCGGGGCCCATCGTTGTCATGCGATGGTAACTGTTGACCTCTTCCTGTTCCTGACCCATCCAGCCCTGGGCGAGCTTGGTACGCCAGGAGGCCCGCCGTGCGTCATCTTCGTCAGCACCTGCTGTCCGGCCCATATCCGGCCGGACCGCAAGGTAGACGAAGTAGCAGCCGAGACCGAATAGGACCGCGAGACCGACCACATTTCGTGTGATCAGAAACGGCATATTCAGGTAAGCTGCCTTTTTTTGAACGATGGCATCGGTGGCCATCATCTCGATCCACGGGAAGTAACTGTCCCCGAGGAAGAGCATCGGCAGCATCAGTACGAAGGCGATGGGCAGGAACGCCGCACTCGCCTGACTGACACGCCGCACAGACCAGTTCCACTTCGCCTTCACGATCCAAGTTGCGATCGCAAACATGACGCTTCCCATCGCGATGCTTGAGAAGAACATCCAGTTCGTGATGTAACTGACCCAAGCCGACTGCGCATCCTGTGTCAGCCGTACGACAAACGCGAGGAGACCCACCACGAAGAACGCGGCGGTGACCATCGTCATCGTCTTGTCGCGGGGGAGATACCGGACCGGGACCTCGGAGGGAATGTGATGATGCATGTTAGTTCCCCGCCTCGCTCTGGAGCTGTCTCACGTAGTTCACCACGTGCCAACGGTCAAAGTGAGTGATCCGACTGCCGTACTCGGGCATAAGCCCTCGGCCGACACGCACCATGGCATAGATATATTGGTCCGAATACGCGGCGACTTGTGCCCCCGATACATTGTATACCGGAAGCAAGGGGTGCTTGTCAGCGATGTTGGCATTCGCGCCGACGCCGTCCGGCCCGTGACAAACCACACAGAACCGGTTGTAGATCTCTTCGCCTCGCTCGAGAGACGCAGGCGACGTCGGATCCGTCGGATTCGTCATCCCTTGAATCGCAGGGCCGCCCACGCCCGGCACACCGAGCTCGAACTGCGTGAAGTAGGGAATCACCACTCCTTCGGGCTGACCGAGATTCACGGTACCGTCCTCAGCGGGATAGTTGCCCGCAGAAAAGGGCACCGCATTCTCAGGTGCCCTGCGCGGATTCTCGTATGGGTCAAACGAACGCTGATCGCGCATCGAGCGTCCGAACACAGCCACCATCCCGTCGTCCAGAGGCTTGCAACCGCCGAGTGTCATCAGTGCGAGAACGGCCACCATCGGGCGTAGTATCCTCGACTGGGTCGTAGCGCGCTTACGCATCGGCGGCACCCTCACGAAGCTCGATGGGTTCCCCTGCGTTCATGATCTTCCGTGCTTCCTCAAGGCGATCACCATCCGCCTCGATGTAGACGCCGTACCGTCCCGCTGTGAACTCAGGGTCGTAGACGACCGCGGGCTTCACGTTGGGGAGGCGGCTCAGAATGAAAAGTCCGATGACCGTGGACAGTGCACCGAACAGCACAGTCATCTCGAAGGCGATCGGCACAAATGCGGGAATCGATATGATTGGCTTTCCACCGACGACCAGCGGCCACTCAGCCGACGTCCAGCTCGTGAACGCAAACCCTGCAGCGGTGCCCGTCAGCGCGCCGACGAGCGTGAACACACGGACAGGACTCTGATCGTAGCCAAGCGCATCCTCAATGTGATGCTCTGGATACGGAGCGTAGGCTTTGATGTCCTTGAAGCCAGCCTTTCTCAATCCTTCGATCGCATCGACCGTCGAGTCGAGGTACTCGTACGAGGCGAGAATTCCTTGCGCGGTACTCATGTGTGCGCCTCTTCGGCCGCATGGTCGGAATTCTTCTTCCGCATCGGCGGAGGCAGAACCTCCTTGAGCTCCTGAATCGCGATGGGCGGAATCAATCGCGTGAAGAGCAGGAACCAGAACGAGAACCAGCCGAAGCTCCCGACCAGAATCATCATCTCGACGGTTGATGGCCGGTAGATACCCCAGGCGAACGGCTCATATTCATGGTGCAGCGACGTCACGACGATGACGTACCGCTCGAACCACATCCCGATATTCACGAAAATCGAGATGGCGAAGAGAGCGGGGATCGAGCGCCGAACACGCTTGAACCAGAGCATCATTGGAACGAAGCCGTTGCAGATCAGCATGATCCACGTGGCCCACCAGTACGTTCCGAAGAGCCTGTTCCAGAAAGCGGACCGCTCGATTTCCTCTCCGCTGTACCAAGCGAGAAAGAACTCGGAGAGGTATGCGTAAAAAACGATCATCGACGTGAGTAGGCACAGTTTGGCCATCGCGTCGAAGTGCTTCACCGTCAGATAGGCTTCGAGCCGGAAGACCTTGCGAAGCGGAACGGTGAGAGTGATCACCATCGCCACGCCCGAGTAGATCGCACCTGCGACAAAATACGGCGCGAAAATCGTGGCGTGCCAGCCTGGGACGATCGACATCGCAAAGTCCCACGACACGACCGAGTGGACTGAAAGCACCAGCGGCGTCGCGAGAGCCGCGAGGAAGATGTAGGCCTTCCCGAAGTGGTGCCATTGACGGTCCGTGCCCTGCCAGCCCAACGAAATCACGTTGTACAGCTTCCGACGCAAGCCCGTGGCGCGGTCACGCGCTGCCGCGACATCGGGGACAGTCCCGAGGTAGAAGAACACCGCAGAGACCGTGAAATACGTGGTGACCGCAAAGACATCCCAGACCAATGGCGACTTGAAGTTCGGCCAGAGAAAACGCGAGTTCGGGTACGGGATGAGCCAATAGGCATGCCACACCCGCCCAACGTGAATCAGCGGGAAGAGTCCCGCGGTCATCACAGCGAAAACCGTCATGGCCTCCGCGGCCCGATAGATGGATTGACGCCATGGCGCGCGGAACAAGAACAGAATGGCCGAAATCAGCGTTCCGGAGTGGGCGATACCAACCCAGAACACGAAGGTGGTGATGTAGACACCCCAACCGACTGGCGACATCAGGCCACTGACGCCGATGCCTTTGTAGATCTGGTAGAACCAGGCTCCCAGGAACATGCCGACGCCCGCCACGGACAGCCCGAAGAGCATCCACCACACCTTACCGGGGGTGGACATCATCTTCAGGACATCGCGGTTTACATCATCGAGACGCTTGACGTCCGGATGAGTCAGGGCACCACGTTCTCTGGATCCAGGAGTGTTCATCGGCATCAGCCGTGCCCTCCCGATACCTCGTGGAACGTGACCTTCTTCAGGTAGTTCACAGCCGGCTGCGTGTTGATGAGCTCGTCGAGCACCTTGTAGGTCCTCTCGTTGGCGACGATCTCGGAGACACGCGATTCAGGATCCCGAATGTTTCCAAACACAATTGCTTCGGCCGGACAACTCTGCTGACAAGCCGGCACGATCTCGCCGTCTCGCACGTCGCGACCCTCCTCCAGCGCCGCTCGGTTTTCCGCATCACGGATTCGCTGCATGCAGAAGGAGCACTTCTCCATGATACCGTTCGTGCGAACAGTGACGTCCGGATTCCACTGCCAAGTCATCGGCTCAGGGACGTTCTCATCCGTGTACCGATACCAATTGAAAACGCGAACCTTGTAAGGGCAGTTGTTCGCGCAGTACCGGGTCCCGACGCAGCGATTGTAGATCTGCGCGTTGACACCTTCGGGTGTGTGGTACGTCGCATAGACAGGGCAAACCGGCTCACACGGCGCATTCCCACAGTGCTGACAAATCATCGGCAGGAAACGGACGTCGAGCTCACTCGCCTGTGTAGCATCGACATGCTCGTAGTACCGCTCGATGCGGACCCAATTCATGTCACGGCCCATGACCACTTGGTCTTCTCCGACCCAAGGCACGTTGTTCTCGGCATGACAAGCTGTCACACAAGCGCTGCACCCCGTGCACTTGTCTAGGTCGATCGCCATCGCCCAGCGCGGCCCTTCGTGGGCATCCGCGTAGAGGCCGTGATCTGCACCAGGGAGAGGGAAAGCGGTGGCCGCTCCATCATGTGCCGGAACCGGCTGAACACCCCCGTATCCCTGCAATTCCTGCAGTTCCTCATGATGCGCACCCTCCGCCTCGGCCTCTTCATGACCCAGGCTCGCGAAGGCTATCGCCGGCGCGATCGGACGATCGTACTGCTGGTTCGACCCCTCGATTGTCGCCATCCGACGGCGTTCACCGGTCGGAACGACCGACACCGTGGTCACAACCATCACGAAGGCGCCCGAAGGCTGTTCAGCGATCGCAGGCAAAAGGTCCAGAGCGTTGACGCCCTGTCCTGTCGCCCACCGGCCCATCTTCGTATGGCCACCGCCCAGCGCCAGCGCGACCGAATCTTCTCGGATCCCGGGGTAGGTCCAGACCGGCACATCGACAGTGCCGTGCGGAGAAGTGACCGTCACGATGTCACCCTCGCGAACTCCCCGAGCCTCGGCTGTAACTGGATTCATCTCCAGCCACGAATGCCATGTGATCTTAGAAACTGGGTCAGGTAGCTCCTGCATCCAGGGACTGTTGGAAAAATCTCCACCCCCGAACTTCGGAGAGGGGTGCACGATCAACGTGAGATCGCCGCCCTGATCGAAGGCCGGCACGTCAAAGCTCAGGGCCAAATCAGGTGACCGGAGCTGGGGCATCATCGCCGCACGGGCCATGCCCATTTCCATGACGCCCGTCCGGAGGTGGCTGCGCCACATCTCCTCAAAGGCCGCCGGATCGTTCGCGTGCATCGCCTGGTGAGGCGCCCGCAGATACTCGTAGAATGTCGTCGCGCCGAGGTCATTGCCGAGGTGAGCGGAGACGGAAATGAGTGCGTCTCCAGCCTGCTTCGAGTCAAAGTGCGGCACAGCCTGCATGACTGGCTGCTGAATTCCGGTCACGCCCTCACGCGGGTTTGAATCGCCCCACGATTCGAGAAAGTGTCGGTCCGGCATAATGAGGTCCGCGAGAGCGGTCGTCTCATCCATGGCGGAAGCAAAGGACACCTTGAACGGTACTTGCTCGAACGCGCTGTTGAATCCGGAGGCCTCAGGAAGCGAGTACGCCGGGTTCGTACCGTGAACGATCGCCACACCGACCTGCCCGCTCGCCATGGCATTGATCGCGGCAGCCATGTCCGAGAACGAAGTCGAGGCTGCTGTGGGTCCGCCACCAATGTTGATGGTGCTCCCGATATTGCCCGCAACGTCATTCAGAATCAGAACTGCCAGATTCGCCGCGGTTGCGTTCCGATGGTGCGCTCCAACTCCGGGCCCCATGGCGAGGCTCGGACCTTCACTCGAGAAACGGTCAGCGAGTTCACGGATCGACTCTTCACTCACACCGGCGGCTTCGGCTGCCCCCGCGATGCTGTAAGACTGCAGCAGGTTCGCGTACGGGCCGGTCGGGTTCGGACCCGCGATATGCGACGCCATTCCGAGTGCGACAGCGGCTTCGGACCCAGGTCGGATCGGAATCCACTGGTCAGCGTTAAGCCCGGTCGTCGAGAGCCGCGGCCCCAGGTATACGAAACGCCCCTTGTCGTTCCCCTCGGCATCGACCGCGCTCATCTGGGCGAGGCCCTTGTTGTGCGCTACCGGCGAGGAACCGCCGTCGATGAAGTCGTTCCCAAACGAAAGGAGGACCCGAGCCCGCCCTACGTCATACGACGGGAGTTCGTCCACTCCGTAGGCGATGCGAGTCGCCTCACGAAGCGGGGCGTCTGACACCGCGTCGTATTCGACTCTCGTGCCGCCGACTCCCGCAACGAACTGATCGACGAGCCTGCTCATGGTCGGGCCCATGTGCCCGCCAACGAACATGACGTTGCCGCTGGTACGAATCCGCGCCGCGAGCAACCGCTCAGCCTCGTCCCATGTCCCCTGACGGAAGCGATCGCCCTCGCGGATCATCGGCCCGTGAAAACGATCGGGATTGTAGAGGTGCTGAAGCGTCGCGTGCCCGCGTGAGCAAAGCCCGCCCTGGGAAACCGGATGGTCGGGGTTGCCCTCGACTTTTACGGCCCGCCCTTCACGGGTCCGCACCCACATACCGCACTGCGCCGAGCAACCGCCACAGGTCGTCGCATACCACGTTGCCACGCCAGGCGTGATCTCTTCGTCCGCAACTACATAAGGAAGGAGCTTCTCGACCTCGCTGGTGCCGCAGCCGGTCATGGTCGCTCCGGCGCCGGAGACGCCTAGGACCTTAAGGAAGTCGCGTCGCTTGATGCCGTCAGTCATATGGTTTGATTCTCCCAGCTAGTAGTGACAGACGGAGCAGTCTGTGGATGCCTGCTGCTCGCCGGTCGCCGGATCCGGCTCCCGATGGCATTCCACACACCAACCCATGTTGTCACCACCCCAGACCGGGTCTCTCTCGGAAAGCACGCCCATCTCCTGTACCTCACCGTGACACTGCTGGCACTCAAGGCCTGCACTGACGTGCCGCATGTGAGGGAAATGGGCATGGTCGGAAATCTTGTAAATACGATTCCATGGAATCGGCTCGTCACGATCCATGTACTCCTGGATCTTCGCGATCTCGGTTTGCTGCTCCGGGGTCGTGCCCTGCACGACTTGGTGGCAGCCCCAGCACGTCGAGACAGGCGGTATACCTGCGTCAACCGAGCGTTCTGCCGAGAAGTGGCAGAACTGGCAGTTCATGTTGTTCTGCCCGGGCTCGCTGCCCGCATGTTGATCATGGGGAAAGGCAATGGGCTGCCCAGATTCGGCCACTACGGCCTCACCCTCGGCACCCCCACCCTGAACAAAGGCGAGACCCCCCAGCGCAAACACGCAGGCGAGTCCTCCGATCAGCCAGTTCTTTTTCATGTCGAAGCCACGGCTCTCTGGCAAGGCATCGCGCCCTTGAGAAATCGGGCGCAAGGTGGGTTTTTCCGCGTCACACAAGGCTTGTGACAAACAGAACTTGACCCTTGAAACGGCATGAAGCTACCGGAATCCCGCGTGCGAGGTCAAGACGGACGAGGCCCCCGATCAAGAACCCTTTTCGCCACGCGAGTGTTATATTTTTTCGCCTTCGACCCGCCCGTGTGAGGCGCATCTTTGTCCGACACGACCGCTGCCGTACAGACGAGCGAATCTCACCCCTCTCTCGAACTGCTCGACCACCTCGTTCAGGAGGTCGAGACTGTCTTTCACGGGAAGGGAAAGGTTGTCCGCCTCGCCGTCGCCGCCCTGCTCGCGCGCGGCCACATTCTCTTCGAGGACGTACCCGGCGTGGGCAAGACCACGCTCGCCCACGCGCTTGCCAAGGCGCTCGGCCTGAGCTTCCGCCGGATCCAGTTCACCTCTGACCTGCTTCCATCGGACGTACTCGGGGTCTCAATCTACAACCCCCAAACGGCACAGTTCGAGACACGGAAGGGCCCGATCTTCACGAACGTCGTGGTTGCAGATGAGATCAATCGTGCCCCGCCGCGGACCCAGAGCGGGCTTCTCGAAGCGATGCAGGACGGTCGCGTCACGATCGACGATCAGACGTTTGACCTTCCTTCGCCGTTCATGGTCATGGCGACACAGAATCCGCTCGAGCATCATGGAACGTACCCGTTGCCCGAGAGTCAGCTCGACCGCTTCCTGATGCGCATCACGATCGGCTACCCAGACGATGAGGCAGAACGGAAGATCCTGACAGAGTCTAGGTCACTGGCTCCGGTGGTCGATCGCCTGCGAACAGTGCTGTCGCCCGCTCAGGTGAGCGCCTTGCAGGATCGTATCGAGGAGGTAGTGGTGGATCCCGCGATCCTCGACTACCTCATGGCGATCGTCCAGAGGACGCGCACCACGCCAAAGCTGCGAATGGGTGTCAGCCCTCGGGGGAACATCTCTGTGTTCAGGGCCGCTCGCGCGTATGCGCTGACTCGGGGACGGACCTATCTGATTCCGGACGACGTGCGCGATCTCATTATCCCGTGTCTGGCTCACCGGATTCTTCCCGCCGGTGCTTCCGGTAGCACGTACGACGTCCATAACGAGACCGCGGTGATCCTCGAAGGTATCCTCGGAGAGGTCGAGGCTCCGTTTTGACCGTCCGGTGATAGGACGACTGATCGCTAGCCTTCGGAGCACGCGCGCGCGACTCCGCGCCTGGCGGCGCATTCATTTCACCTCGGGCGGGATCGCTTTCACGTTAGGAACGGTGGCTGTCGCGTGCGCCGCGATGAATACCGGCAACAACCTCTTATACCTGTTGATGGGCTCGATGCTGGGCTTCATCACGGTCAGCATCTGGCTCTCCGAGCAAGCGATCCGCGGACTGCGAATCGAGAGGCGCTCCCCACGAGCTGTCACCGTCGGTCACGACCTGCGCCTTACCTATGAGGTCACGAACCAGAAGACCCGTCTGCCGTCGCTCGCGGTGGAAATCTCGGAGGACGGCCTCCCGGACCGAGCATTTCTCGCCCACGTGCCGCCCGGAGGCCATGAGACCGTGTGTTCGCTCAACTCGTTCGTGCGGCGCGGCATCTATTCGCTGAACATCGTGACTCTCTCGACAGGCTTTCCCTTCGGCCTCTTCCAGAAAGAACGTGACGTTGAGCTCGCCGGCGAAATCCTGGTCTGGCCACGGACGGATCGGCCAGTGCGAGAAACGAGCCCGGGTTCGGGAGGTACCGCACGTGCCAGCTCCGCAGCCAAAGGAGCCACAGGGTCGCGCGGCGAGTACCGGAGCCTGCGAACATACCGAGCCGGAGATGACTCTCGGGACATCCACTGGAAATCGTCCGCCCGAATGCGTGAACCCGTGATCCGGGAGTACGAGCGAGACGGTGTCGAGACACGATGGATCTGCCTGGATCTGGGCGCGGAACCAGGTGAAGCGGCAGAGGTCGCAGTCGAGGTCACAGCATCGCTGGCCGCAAGGGCGATAGCTCAACAACGGCCGTTCGCACTCGTGTCTGGCAAGGACGTACTGGAGCCCGGGGATGGCGTCGGTCAACTCGAACGTGCGCTCGACATCCTCGCGCGCGCCGATTTCCGTCCGGACGCGCCCGCACCCGCACCCCCGATCGATCTGCAGGCGTGTGTCCTTGTTTCGGTCGACGGACGTCCAGGATTCGGCGACACGATTACTGTTGGGAGAGAAGCGACGCTTCGCCTCGAGAAAGAGTACGATTCTTGAATCTCCGCCTCGTCCATCGACGCCTGGCAGTACTCATGGGCCTCGCCGGCCTGGCTGCATTCGCGGGGAGAGCAGGGTTCGAGCCGATGCCGGCGTCGCTCGCCATCATCGCACTTGGAGTCGCACTGTTCTGGCACCCGGAGAAGGCGCTCTCCGACCGGCTCGAGCGCGTCTGGTTACCACTCGCCGCATTACTCGCAGGCAGGGCGCTTTTTCATTTCTTCGTGGTCCGCGACGACATAGTAATTCCGGTGGTCGACCTGCTCCTGCTGCTGCTCTCAGCGGAGGCCCTAAGGGCGCTCGAATCGCGCAATGACCTTCGGCTGTACGCTCTCTCGTTCGCCCTCATCCTGGCGGCGACCGCATATCGCCCGGGCATACTTTTCCTGATAGCCTTCGTCGCCTATGTGGGCTTGGCGACGGTGACCCTCATGGTGGGGCACCTCCGGCGGCAGTCGGAGCGCCATGGAGTCGCAGAGGCGCTCCTAGGTCGGGGCATGCTGGCAACAACGGGAGCACTGTCGGGAGTAATCCTGGCCGTCGCGCTCGTCATCTTCGTGACCTTCCCTCGCGTGTCTCAGGGCTGGGCTGGGCGGGGTGACACCCCGGTCACCTCGATCGCAGGCTTCAGTGATCAGATCTCAATCGGTGAGCACGGGTCGACGATTCTCGGGAATCCGCAGATTGTGCTAAGGGTCGAGTTCCCGGACGGCCGGCCAGGCAATGTGGGTGACCTGCATTGGCGTGGTCGATCCTATGACCGATTTGATGGCGTCCGCTGGATCCGGTCCCAGAATCTTCCACCATCCGCCGCCCCGACCTCGTGGTACAGGGAACGATGGAGTGGAGAAATCATTGAACAGAGAATTTTCGGAGCTGCGCTCGACGAGAGAGTGCTGTTCGCGTTGCATCCGGCGCTCGTCATCGACTCGGACAACGGCATCCAGCCGCTGTTCGACAATGCCGGAGACTACCTCTACTGGGGTTCAGGCACACCGGCTTACACAGCCTTCTCTCCCTCAGGAATTCCCTCCGCTGAAGACCTGAGGCGTCCCGCGAGAGGATACCGCCCGTCTAACGATCACTTTCTTCAGTTGCCGCGAAGGCTCGACCCAAGGATCGCCGAGCTCTCGGACTCACTGACCGCTGGCATCGACAATCGATACGACCAGGCTGTCACCATTCGGAACTGGCTACAGACGTTCGGCTATACCCGCCAACTCCCGACCACCGCTCGCCAAGCCACACTTGAGCACTTCCTCTTCGAACGGCGTGCCGGGCATTGCGAATATTTCAGTACAGCTATGGTCGTCATGCTCCGAAGCCTTGGCATTGAAGCGAGAAACGTGAACGGATTTCTCGGCGGCCAGTGGAGTGACTTCGGGAACTACCTAGCGGTGACGCAGAATGAGGCGCATGCCTGGGTGGAAGCGTGGTTCCCGGGATACGGCTGGGTGACGTTTGACCCGACCCCATCCGGCGATGGCTCGACCGAAATCTTCTCCTCGTGGTTCTGGCCGGGCCGCATTCTCTTCGACGGAATTCAGCACGGCTGGAACAAGTGGGTGCTCGACTACAGTGTTGATGACCAGGTTGGTATCTTCGCGGGATTACTCGGAGAGCGAACTGGCGAACAGGACGCCCCATCCGCCCCACTGAGCGACGAACGGGGTCCGGTTCCGCTTGGCTTGGTCGCATTGCTCACAGTCGCGGCCCTGGGCGTGTACGGGGCGCGTCGGGGTGGCCAACGCCTCGGTCCCTCGACCCAGATGTATCTGCAACTCCGCTCTGTGACGCAGCGGGCCGGAATCCCCGTGAATCCGGGCGTGACGCCGTTGCTGCTCGTCGAGCGGATTAAAAATGCCAAGGAGGCGGCCGGTCGACCCGCCGAACGTGTGGTCGACTTTTATCTCCGGGCACGCTACGGACAAGAGCCGCTCCGGCACTCAGATCTGCGTGAAATGAAGAACGCCCTCAATACGGCCAAGAAGACTCTGAGGTCCAAGCCGTGACGCGTGGCTTCGAATTCCCTATCGTGCTTCTATGAATTCAACCTCCCCCCGCTCCGTCGAGTACCCTGCCCCCGTTGTGCACATCGCGACAATCGCGCACGAGGGTCTTCTCTGGGATGTTTACCTAGACTTCGAGAGTGATCCGCTCCGCCCCGTGAATTTCCGGGCTCGCATGCGTTTCGAGCCTCCATCCGGAACAGAAGGAGCAGCGTCGACGCAGACAACTGTCATCATAATCGAGGACAGCTATGATGACGCAGTCGCGAAGGCGCACCGATTCGATGATCGGCAACTGAAGGGGCTCCTCCGGTCGACCCTCCCAGAAATTGACTAAGGCCTGAATGAAGCGGCGGTCGTGATCATCCACGTTTTGTACGTGGTGCTCGCGAGCGGCATTGGCCTGTTTGCCACACTTGCTTCGGATATCCTGCGACTCTCTGGTTGCAGGGAAGGTCATCCAAAAACCCGGACCTGACGACATCTCCGGGAACCAGTGGCCGCCCGTGTCGGTGTCCGAGTACAACGAAGACGATCAGATCAAGGACCCGATCAAGAGCCTCCTCGCCCTCGCTTATCCGCGTGGCCGCCGGGAGATCCTGATCATATCGGACTCCTCAAGCGATCGGGCTGACGAGATCGTGCGCAGCTATGAAGATCAGGGCATCGGGCTTCTCGGGCTCGAGGGCCGAGGCCGGAAGAAGCGAGCTGCCAACACTGCCGCTGCACACCTCACCGGTGAGATCGCCGTCAACACGGACACATCGATTCGCATCACAAAAGACGCACTCAAGCCGCTGATCGTGGTATTTCAGGATAAACGCATTGGATGTGCATCCGCGCTGATCCGCACCGGCTTGCCCCCCTCTGCCGGAGTCCCTGTCGCGTGACTTTTCAGCCGCTCTCCACACACGTGAGCACGGATTCCGCCCGGTCTCGGTATCGAGATCCGTCTGCTACGTAACCAGAACAGCATCTCCGAAGAAGGAGTGCCGCCGAAAAGTTCGGACCATCACGCGTGGCATACAGACGCTTGGCATAAGCGAAAGCTCATGAATCCTTTTCATTACGGCTGGTTCGCATAGATGCCCTTCAGGCATAAGGTTTGCCGGTGGGCGCCACCCTGGGGGGCGGCAGCGTGCGGACTCGCAATCATGGCTCCTGACGGACACGTCCCACCAACAAGACAGGAACGCTGCGACCCTCGTGGGTAGCGCAAAGAATTTCGCCAAGCCAGATCGGAGCACTTCCCTCCTCAAGCCTCCCGGATCCACCTCAGCAACTCGGGTAGCGTCGGACGCTTTCCAGCCATGAGAATCCCGACCTTGTAGATCCTCCCGGCGACCCAGGCGATGGCGAATATGGCGAACAGCATCAACACGAATGACAAGCCGATCTGCCAGGCCGGCACGCCACCTCCCGCTACTCGACCCCACATGAGAATCGGACTAAAAAGGGGCACAAGCGAGAGCGTGATCGCTATCGTGGAGCTTGGGTTCTCGATCACGTTCGTGACCATCAAGATGGGGATGATCAGCAACATGATGATGGGCCACTGCGCCTGCTGGGCCTCCTCGTCGCTGTTGCACATGGCACCAACAGCAGCGTAAAGCGCCGAGTACATGAAGAATCCAAACACAAAGTAGCCGACGAACAGAGCAAGCAGTCCGAATCCCGGCAGAAATTCGATCGCCTCTGCCATACTCGCCATTTCGGGGCGGGCCGAGATGAGCATGGGCAACCCCATCGTGAACATCAGGACGCCGGATAACAACCAAATGCCCATCTGAGTCATGGAGACGGCACCGACCCCCAAAATCTTGCCCAGCATCAGATGCCACGGCTTCATCGACGAAATGATGACCTCGACGATGCGGTTGGTCTTCTCCTCGAGCGTCGCCCGCATGACCGCCACGGCGTACAGCATAATCACCATGTAGAGCAGGAACGCTCCCATGTAGGCGACTACGAACTCGGGATCCTCTATGTCCGCGCCCTCTTCCGAGAGCATCTCGATGCGGAGTTCTCCGCCACTGAGCATCGCATCGGCATCTACGCCCTGCTGCTCCAGCTGATATTCAAGCGCCGCGAGAGAGATCGTGCTCCGTAGTGTGACCTGGCGGATCGCACTCGGCCGATCCTTTGTGTAGAGGATCGCCTCACCGGTTTCGAGCGTGAGTTCGTCGAGCAGCAGGAATCCGCCGAGGAGGTTGTTGTCCGCAGCCTCCCGAAGCTCAGTGACTACGTTGACCCTCCACCTCTCCTCACGTACGTCCCAGCCTCCCTCCGCAAGCTGTGGCGCGAGCCGTTCGTAAAGCACGCCGGTGCCATCGACAACCGCCACCTCTCGAGCATCACGTGAGCCCTGCGAAGCAAAATACGCTGGGACCACGATCATCGCAGACAGGAACAGCGGCCCGCCGACGGTGGCTGCGACGAACCACTTCGATCGCACCCTCTGGAGGTACTCGCGGCGGATCACCGCCCACACGTTGACCCACATCATGCACCTCCCGGAGTTGCGCCCACGGGCGTGCCCGCGTCACCAACCACCCCGGCCCCAGCGTGCCGCACGAATATGTCGTGGAGCCGTGGCTCCACGAGATCAAAGCGAAGGATCTCCGCTCCACTCTGAACCCCGCGATGCAGGATCGCCTGATGGTCAGCGCCGTCCCGCAGGATGAGGCGTAGCTCTTTCCCTGTGTCTTCGATCCGGTCGATCTCCGGGCCGTCAAGCCAAGTGTCGGGCCCGATGAACTCGACGGCGACAACACCCTTTCGCTCAGCGGCCTTCAGTTCGTGGAGATTCGCGTCGAGCACCTTCTTCGCGTTCGAAATCAGACAGACCCGCTCACAGAGTCGCTCGGCCTGATCCATGAGATGGGTGGAGAACAAGATCGTCGTACCCCGC
>Ga0308018_10000311_pt1 | contig 25739 bp, 40 predicted proteins | sample Neamet282_FD_203130 | JGI IMG/M metagenome (GOLD analysis project Ga0308018, IMG submission 203130) | Marine microbial communities from water near the shore, Antarctic Ocean - #282 | ecosystem: Environmental > Aquatic > Marine > Unclassified | place: Southern Ocean | collected 2014-10-01
TTGCCATTTCTATGTTAGCTCAAGCACTCAAAGACTCTGCTAAGACAGCTTTTGCAGATGATGAAGCTAAGGAGAGAAAGGAAGATTATCTTAATGATTGGCAGAAGTTTTTGAGAGGTATATATGGTTCAGGTGCTATAGGTGTATTTGAACGGCCTATAGACTTCCTAATGCCAATATACGGTGCCAGATCTACAGCTACAGGTAATGCTTTGGGCAAAACCGGTATACCCTTTGTGAAAGGTATAGCAAATGCTGTTATAGGTGAAGCCCCAGGCCTATCCTATTTAGATAGTACATTCAAAGCTGCCCATAGTGTAGCTACCCAAGATGAAAATGCTCTACGTAACGTTATTAAAGTAACCCCCATGGTAGCACCATTCAAAGACTGGTGGGCACCGTATAAGGAAGGAAATTAACAATGGCTAAGTCAGGTTATAATGCAAGTGCAGTAGCTCAGAGTCGTGCTGGGTATGCACCCACTGAATATGATAAGATGATGGGTTCAGTAGTACCTACTATGCCTTCTGAAAGGATTGCAGGGCAGATACCATTACCCTATGATGAGCAGCAAGCTGTACCAGTCACAGAAGGTCAGATGGCAGAGTATGAGCAGGCTGTCCCACCAAACGGTTGGGCACCTGTATCATATGGCCCTGAAGGTCCACCAGCTCCCGTTGCACAGCAAGCAGAAGTTCCAATACAAGCGGGTAGCAATGTAGTACCTATTATGCCGATGGAGCAACAGGTTGTAGCGAATCCTAATAACACCAACAATGTGGTATTACCTACAGATAAGATGACAGGTCGTAGGGGTTTAGATAACATCGAAACTACTGCACAACCTTTCCAACCTACTGCATTTGATCCTGATGAGGTCGTACGTGACCCTAATACAGGCCTCGAGCTATCTGTAGAGGCTAAGAAGGCTTTATGGGATAAGGAGCAGAAGTTTCAACAGGAAAGAGTAGCAAATAGTAGTATGGATCTCACCGCTACAACTAGAGAGGAAGTGAATGCGTCTATTAATAATAACCGTATGAATGGCCCTAAAGAACTTGGTGCTGTGTTTACACTGGGTGAGAACCTAGCTAATGCTTTACTCGCATTTACTGGTTTTTTCTCTACACCTGACAATGCTCCTGATATTTTTAAGGGTAAGGATGTAACACAGATATTAGCTCATCAATTTAATACAACAGCCTTGAAAGTTGTTAACGCTGCAACAGAATCTGCAACTAAGGTGTTAGCAGCTATCGGTCAAGCTAAGTTGAGGGGTGCTATCAGGCAGGAGGTGATAGAAGGTGATTTCGATGTGGATGCCTTCTTTAGCGAGAGCGGAGAGAGTGAGAGTCTAATTAATGATGCCGATGGTACCATGGGTGTCGAAGTGGAAGCAATGCACAGATGGTTAGCAGCATCTACTGACAGTATCATAAGAGGTTCCGACCAAACCCCAAGTCAGTCACAGGGTGTGGGTAAAGCTGGTTATATCTTAGCACAAGGTTTAGAATCTGCTGGTTACATTATGAGAGATGATTACCAACCTTTAGATGTGAATACAGGTGAACCTAAAGGCCCTAGGATTAAAGCTTATCTTCTTACTGCCAAAGGTAAGGCTGCTGGTTCTTCTTTAATGAACTACACTACTCATAAAGGTATGAGGGGTGGTGCTTCTGCTATGTCAGGTAACACTACTGAACATATAGGGGCTTCACAATTAGTGGCAGGTAAAGGTGATAGTAGCAGGGCAGGACGTGATCAACCCGGTAATAAGGGTGTGAAAGTTATGCGTAAACTAGGTCGAATGATTAGTAATGCTATTAAAAGAGTAGATACTAATATGGTGGCCTTGTCAAGCACTATGCTAGCAGGGCTAAACACTACACCATCGGGGGATGCTAACTCTTTCCTTAATCGTTTTCATGCTATGGCTCAGGATATACTTAACATAGACCAGAAGACAGTAATGGAGGCAGAAGAGTTTGGAGGTAAGGGAGTAGAAAGGAATATACCTATAAATGAATCAGCAAAAGCTAAGAAAGCTAGAAATGATATCTCTAATATCAGCCAATTACATGCACGTACCCCTTTACACAAGACCCCTAGTTTTGTAGACCCTTCTTCTTGGCGTAACTATGGTACTGTGTTTGACTCTAATGGTCAAGAGTCCATTACTCATCGTAATGTTGTTGTTGGTATTGCACAGTCAGTAAATATAAAAGGTATGATGCCTGCCAAACTCAGTGATGGTAGTGAGTTGGTTACCAAATCACAGATGGATGCCTACAATAAATGGATTAAAGGTGACTACCCAGCCAGCCCTACTGTTACTTATGTGGCCCATATGATAGCACTAGGTAATAGTTTAGTTCGTGGTTCTAGGGATTATAGCAATCAACATACTCTGAATCAGATGAATGGTAACACACTACTAGAACACGCTAGAATAGGTCGTTCTATACAGAAGTTTATAGATATTAACGGTGAAGTGCAAGCTACCCTTATTAAAAGTCCTGAGGAGCAAGGTAACCCTGCTGTAGAAATTAATATGGAAGGACTCACAGCTACGGAACAAGGTGATATCTTATCTGTTATGGAGAAGATAATATCTACTGGTAGTGAGAAGGAGTATGGAGCTATATTTAGGGGTTACATTGTTGCGGCTCAATATGCTGATGCTCATGCATCTGGTAAGAGTTCTATGTTTGTATCATTACCTACTGCGGCAGATATGAAGTCTGCGGGTCGATTATTCTCAGCTGTAGATATTATGGATGATGACACAGTATCCCGTGTGGGTATCGCTATGAATGCTGTAGCTGATGGAGCACCTGAGCATAGTGCCTTCCCATTAGGTAACCCTAGGCTGTTTTATACGCAGACATTAATAGAAGCTTTAAGAAGCCCTGATAATGGACCTAGTGGTTTCCCTAGAGGTAATGCGGATTTCACAGAATTCACAGCGCAACAATCAGCAGAAGTTGCAACATTACTTAGTGCTATGATGGACAAACAAGGCCCTACCTTTGCTGATATGACTGCTAAGTTGATACTTATGGTGGCTGACTATGGTAAGGCGGCAAGTCAGAATACTTTCGAGGTTAGTGTATTCTTAAGGAAGGCTGAAAAGAATGATCCTCAATTATTTGCTGAACTTCAGAATATATTTGAAGGGCAACCAGAAGGGGCTATAAATCAGTTCTTCGAGGAGGCTATGTGGAGTGCTACCACACAGATAGTTAATAGTAAGAATTCTGGTACTATAAAAAGAATGGCTGAAGCAATGGCTTTACTTAACGTACAACCTTACTACATAGGTATCGGTGGTATGCGTGTACGTATTGGTAGAGGCATACAAGAGGTTATGCCGGGTTATACTTTCACCTTACAAACCCTACATGGGTTAGAGGTTACTAATCTACAGACACAGTATAATGTAGATGATCCACTTCAGAAATCACCAGCTAGAATGTTGGAGGATGGAAGAACTTGGTATACACCTGGGGTTGCTTCTGCGGCAGTTAACGCTACAGCACCTGCAATAGGCCACTCAAGAGAATCAGCAGCAATGGCATTAGCCTTATCAATGGTTGTAGATAGACTTGGTGAGGGTATATTTATAGATCAGGTGTATGACTCTGTGACGTTAGAGCCGGAAGCCGCTGCATTATATAATCATTATCTTAATGAGATAGCCTTGTTTGAAGTATTAGCTGTTAACGATGCACACCAACTATCTCTAGCTTTTTGGGAAACCATGAAGACTGAGATAAATGGTAAGCCTGCTGATAAAGCAACAGGTGAGCCAGCTATAAAAGGGATATTGCATAGAGATACAGTGACAGTTGGTCCTAGTGGAGAATTCTCTGGTTGGACTACTAAGCTAGATGAGGAATGGGCAGCGTTAACCACACCTCATGATAAGAAGCTAATTAAGAGTCAGAAGTTCTTAAACAATATAAAAAGTGCAGAAGGTAATCTAATAAGGAAATTACATGCGGCTCAAGAGGCAGGCTTATGGAATCCCCCGGGCGACCGAGATATAACCCATACAGCGTATAGTAATAAGAAAGGTGTACCTGACAAAACCTATACCTTCACACCCAGAACCCCTAACTTGGATATATGGCTAGTGGATGGTAGAAAGTTTGGTACATGGTTATCTCTGCATGTAGTTAAAGATCTTAAGAAGAAAGGAGAAGAGTTGTGGTCCCCTAGCGACAGTAAGCGTCGTATAGAGTTCATAAAGCGTATGATGGCTGTCCAGAATAAGGCATTCCAATCACAAGGATTAGATTTTTAATTAAGTAATATCGATGTAAATAAAAAACCCCCACAGGATATCTAAGAATTAACTTAGGTATCTTGTGGGGGATTTTTTTATTTCTTGTTCAGTAACTCTGTGTAGCCTTTTCTAGCGGTAGCATAGTCTCGATTAGCGGTTATACTAGCCTCACTAGGTGCCATGCCAGTCTTAAGGTAACCTTCTTCGTTAGTCTTACGATAATGTTTCATGACAAACTCAGGGCCTTCCTTAGTGTACAGCAGACTATCAGGTATAAACACCTCTACTTCTGCCATATCAGCTTGCCACTCCTTGTCATCATAGTCGTAACCCCTAAGGGCACTCTTGTTGTAACTCTTTTGTTCAGCCATTAGTAAAGCTCCCTTTTGCTATCAAATATACCATATACAGTGCTAACTATCAGTATCGGTAACCATACAGCTACTAAAACCATTACGATAACCATATTAAACCTCCATCCTCCAACTATTAAGTAAACCTTGGTCTGCAAGCAACAGTTGGATATGCTTCAGGGCTTTAATGGGGTTTTCATGTGTAGATATATACACACTATTAATTTCTCTGTCATACATTAATGCCGGGGGTAACCCTTCCTTTGCACAGTATGCTTTATCATCTATATTCGTAAACCCACGAAGATAGAGATGATTATAATTTTGTTTAATCATAACACCTCCTAACAAAAGAAGTAATCAGAGTGTAACACTTCTGATACGTCTAGTGTACCTTCTACAGGTAATTTAATGTTGCCCATATCTGATTTAGATAAGACATTGTCTCTGATATGTTCGAACTGACCTTTGGGTCCATACATATCTACGAATACTTCTTTAATAATAGTTGATAGTTCTTCTACATCACAAGCATGGGTAGCAAATGAATCATGTACCGGGGCTATCTCTCCGCTAAACTTATCTACTACTAACGCCATATGAGATGCGTCTTGTGAGTGTATATAGTTAGGAGCTATACCCGACGCATAACCTTGTTTGTCAGGTATTGTGGTCTCCACAGCTAATACATGCTTAAGTCTATTACGTGAGCTTATTCCCTTTAATACAGAGTCTATTTTCCATTCCTTCATAAGGTAGGCTCTATACTTCACAGGGAATCCAGAGGGGGATACCCAACTTAACTCCTTAGCACCATTACCTTTGGCAATGTAACTAGATATCATGTTGAACTTCTGGCTTAGCTTGTCTAACTCGATTATGTCTTCATTAGACTTTAATTTCTTACGTTGAATAACTTTCTTAGCAGCTATCAACTTACTTCTATCATGTTTACTAACAGATTCACCTGTTAATTTGTGTAAATAACCTGTCTCACCTAACTCATAAGCAGCTAGTTGTTGGAGGAAAGTTTTGACCGTATCCGCACTAGGGCATACTGAATTAATAGCTTGTATAACAGACCTACTGAGTAGAGTACAATCAAACATATCAATGCTGTATTGATTAGTGAAACCTTCGGTGTAGCAGTCTTCATACATATTATCCGCTATACGTGAGGTCCCAGCAGCATACTGTCGTACCATAGTGGCACGTTTAGTAATACCTTTTCTTATGTGCTTCATAGGTATCTTACGTGGGGTGAACCAATCGGGTAAGCTATCTACTAACACCTTAGCCACCTTGATATACAGATCACAAGGTACATCTGTCTTAGTAAGCCCTACCATAGCACCTGTTATTGGGTCTTTACTCATTGCAGCGCTGTGTTGAATACCATTGCACATACCATCAATGGGTATGGGGAGGTGCGATATAACTTCTTCCCCTTCTTCACAGGAATTCCATGCTAACCACTCACAGGCACATGCAAAGAATACTATAGGCTTTTCACAGTCAATAAATTGGCCTTCAATAGCAGTAGCTAGTACCATATCATAGTTTTGTTCTAACCACCTAACCCTATCATCAAGGTTCATCTTATCTACAGAGATAGATTCTAACCCTTCCTTCTTTAATAGTGCTTTATAATCATATTCACACCAAGAAGGGATAGATTCTATTGCATACGATTCATTAAAGCTATTAGCCGTGTGTATAGCCAACCAAGTGACACCTTTAGGGGTCAGGGGCTTTCCTTTTCCGAATTGTAGCAAACCTCTTGCTAGATCACCTCCTTGATAATTCAGGAACTGCTCTCGGATATAGTATCTTCCTCGATAGTCAACATCAACTAGCTGGAAGAAAGGCTTACCATATCCTTTAAGGGTGCTAGCCTTCTCTTTAATGATTTGAAATTCATAGTTTTTACTACGGGCTTTAAGTACTTTCTTTTTCTTATTCCATAAATCTACTTCAGTAGCGTAGCAATTCTTAGTTTCCTGGGTTTCTTTTTTCTTTAGCGCTGTATAAGCTTTACGTACGGCTAACATAGAACCCGCTTCAGGTAAGGCTGTTTCCTTATGTAGAAAGTAACCTGTGTTACTCATCATAGCCTCATAAACACTTTCGTTGATAGACCACTTCATTTTATTTAGGGAGTTAAGCGATCTAAGCCAAGGTTCATCGATGTATTGTGGGAACTCACGTTCATCTTGAACACCCCATCGTTTAATTGCGGGGTAACCTAGGGTGTTTAGCTCAGTGATGCTCTCAGGCTTATGTAGAACAGTGTTGGGTAATAGCGCATCCCTAACAGAGTTGGGTACGTCACTAATAAAGCCCCATAGAGGACCCGGAGTGACCACGTAGGGGGCTGTGATAGCTCTGTCGGAAAATCCTTCTTCTCTAAATGTAGATATACAATCTTTAGCTTTGAATGCTTCTACAAACAGATCACCAAGGCGTATGGCTTTATCTTTAGGTAGTGGGGTGCCACCCATATAGGCACTTAGGGTTTCCCCGATAGATACAGATACCGAGGTTAGCTTAGCCATACCTGCTATGTCTCCATTGGCATCTCGTGAGAACTTTAATTGCATTTTCTCAGATGCTAGGTATACCATAGTAGGTAGCTTGAGCTTATAGTCAGGGTAAAAGGCTAATACTATGCACCCGGTATTGCCTCTAGGGCTGTTGGTGTTAGCTTTTTCAATACGTTCAATCAGATATTCAGCTATTTGTTCGATTAAATTCATCGCTACGCTGCTCCCTTAGAATGATTTTAGATATTTAAATACTTCAGTTCCTTCGCCATAAGCTATTGCTAACTTAGGCTTTGACAGTATTGCTGCTAGTACATCCTCCTTGGGTATCTTAGTTGATTTTATAAGAGGTATTATATCTATATCCTCTAGTTTTTGCTCGGTATGGGTACCAAATGCTGTTAATTTATACGATAATTCGTACAATAAACTATCTAGAGGTGATATTAACAACCCCATATCGTCTACTACACAACTTTCATATCGTAATGGTTGCTCAAGTTCTGGTGAGTCTATCATTAATATATCTCCCTATCGATATCTATCATTCCAAATGCAACACTAAACACCATTACAACTACCCAAATACCTAATAAAATAACCATTAGAAGTCCTCCTTTACTGTGTTAATGCTTGTTAATCTACCTGTATCAATGTCATATGATGCGGCACCTGCACTACCTGTTACTCCTGAGAATCTATTCTTAAGAACAGAGAAGTTTACTGTACTACGCTTGATTGGGTCATCAGATGTTAAGTCTCTAGAGAATCCTATGATATCAAAGGATACTTGTTTAACACTACCTGAACCTTTAATATCATCTAATGAAGGCATTTTACCTTCTTCAAAAGACTTACCTTGTAGACCTGTTTTACGTAGGTGACTGATTAAGCCTATCCACACTTGATGCTTGTTACAGATACGTAACAGTTCATTCATCATTCTATCGGTGGCTTCGTTACCTGTTAATTTCTCTACGCCTTCACTTACAGCTATAGTTAAATGATCAAGTATAAGATACTTACAACCCATCAGAGCTAGGTATTCAATCTTATCTACTAGACTACCATCAGATACAGCGCCTTGGTGATCTAGAAGAATTAAGCGCCCATCACTAAACACTTCATCAAACGCTTTTCTTTCTTCTTCTTCTGTAGTATCACCTGTAGACATATCTTTCATAAGTTGCATACCTATGAATTTACCAGCAGTATAGCCGACAGATTCTTCTAGAGATATCATACCAACTTTCTCTTGGGTGGTACTAAGAATGTGTAGTACAGTTTCTTTGATGATGCTACTTTTGCCTATGGAAGTACCTGAAGTAAACAGGGTTATCTCACCTTGCCTAATACCTTTAAGCTTTTCTTGTACAACAGATAAGCATGGTGGATAGGGTATGGTGGGGATTTCCTTCTTGTCACGATAGGCTTCCCATATAGATTCACCTGACATTATACCAGCAGGGTTATAAGGCTGTGCATTCCAGATAGCTCTATTGACTTCCATGAAGCCATGCTTAGTGTACTCATCTGATGCATCTTTTTCTTTACCTTTAACTATCTTAACCTTGTCGTAGCCACATATTTTAGCTAGCTTTAATATAGCTTCTTCACCTGCTTTATCAGCATCCATCCACAAGCATATTTCACCGAAAGATCTTAGCCATTCTCGTTGTGCTAGAGGTGCTTTCATATTGCTTGCTGATGCTAAAGAGACTACAGGGTATATGGGTCCTTTCTGTTCATAAGATTCAGCTATGGCGAGAGTGTCTTCTTCCCCCTCTGTTATTACTAGTCTTTTTCCTCCTCCTGCGAAGTTCTGTTGACCGAATAACTGATCTCCCATATCACCTTGGAATCTAAAGGTTTTAGGCATTGTTCTTACTTTGCTACCTAGCTCTTCTTGATCTTTGTGGTAGGGATAGTAGACAGTATCTACTTGACCATTAGAATCATAGGAGCTTCTAACTCCAAACATCTCGGCTACCTTCTTACCTATCTTTCGTTTAGCAGCAGTACCATAGGGTAACCCACTCACTGGTATTACTGCATCTGCTTCTATTTGCACATAGGACTCCTTAGGCTTTTCACCTTCTTCATAGTTGTAATAATTTGTAGAGCAGCTAAAGCAATAACCTGATAGACGATCATCGTCTTCTAGGTATACTGCAACTGCATCTGAACTGTCACATTTGGCACAACTACTGTGCCTTTGGAATAGACCACTTCCCATAACTTACTCCTTGTTTTCTTGTATTTCTGTTAGTGTAAAACTAAGATACTCTCGGCCTCTCCCTACTATAACTTTAGTAGCTGCGATCTTCATGATCTGTTTATCATCGAAGCCGAACCATCTTTGTAATACATCTAGCAGTGTTTTAATGGGGTTATCTACATCACTTAATGACGTAGCGAATCCCCACTGAATGTCAAGCTTGAATCGCATTTCTGCAACGTTACGATTCGGAGGTATTTCATAACCAAATAACTCCAACGCCATTAACTCTTCGAACTTCCTATACTTGGCGCTTTTCTTGCGCTTCAAAGTATAAGCAGCGTTAATCGATAAGGGTTTTACGGGGCATAGCATATGCAGTTCCCATAATTCCTTACTGTAGTTAGGCATTCAGTATCTCCTTTTTACCTGTTTGCACATTATAACGCTCATTGGGTTCCTGACGGATATAGATCAGGTCAGTCATAAGCTGACAATACTTTAACCATTCAGGTTCATTAGACAGCGTACGATAGGCTTCTTTTACAACAGATAACCTATTGGACGTTGGTACCATTAGCAGGATTTTCTCAGCCTTCTTGATACCGATACCTTTAATACCGGGTATACCGTCTGTACTATCACCTGTTAACATCTGTAAGTGTAACAGTAGATGCGCACCGTCTATGTCGGCAGGGTGGTGTATATCTTTTTGAGGGTTATACACTGGTACAGGTACAGTCCGCAGATCTTTATCTGGACTGATTATGGTACCATTGTTAGCCATTGCAAGATAGGCTACTACATCATCAGCTTCTTCACCATCAGCTTTAATAGCCTTATAGTGGTTAACCAATCGCTCGTATACAGCATCCATGATAGCTTTCTTTTCAGGGTCTTCTTCAGACTTTCGGTGAGATTTATACTGTGGGTATATATCGTGCCTAAAGTTTCCTTTACCCTTAACTACAAAGGTTACATCATCTATATGTGCCCATAGTTCTGCTAAGACTGCCTCTATAGAATGGTCTAGTTTCTCTAAAGCTTCTTCAAGTGTTTTATCACCCCAAGAAGCTACATATACTAATGCATCAGCATCATAGTAATATTTCATCAGTGAACCTCCATTATATTGTTGTAGCTTCAGCATTATTATAATCTGGGTTGGCCCCTACTAGAGAGCAAAACTCAGTTATAGCTAGTTCTTCGGCTTCTTCTTGGCTGATAGCATCGATATAAATAGTACGTTCTATGCTACCTTCTACAACATTAATTATAAAACCTTTTAAGAATTTCTTACTAATTGGTTTACTATTCATTAGTGTACCTCCAGATAGTCATTACCACATTTAACATCACCAGCGCACATAAGAGTTATGCCAAATTTCTTAGGTGTTTCTTCAAAGCAACGTCTTATAATTCCTTCTGCTTGACCAGCATCAACAGGGTCTATTTCCCAGCTACACTCATCGTGATACGCAAGTAATTGTAAGAACTTTATACCAGCGGCTTCGAATCCTTCATTGATATCTACTATAGTGTGTTTGAAGATGATAGCTTCTGTACCTTGAATAAGATAACAAAATGCTTTATAGCTTTCTTCTACGATAATCTTTCGACCATCAACACCATATAAATATCCTCTCTGTGCTGCAACTTGTGATCTTTTTGTTAGATCACGCAGAGTAGGCCATCGATTAAGAAACTTATTCTTGGCTTTATTACCAGCAGATTCAGGTATACCTAAGATGCTAGCTAGTTTACGCCCACCTGCACCGAAAGCCCATGCAAAGAAGAATGGTTTAGCCTCTGCTCTAGAACATCCTATTGCATCAGCGTTCTTCTGGTGTATATCACCTATGGTAATTTCTTTTATGAACTCTTTATCTTTAGTAAAGTGTGCCATGATACGGGCTTGGTAAGATGCACCATCTGCTGATATGATTGTTTTACCTTTAGGGACTTTGAATAACTTACGTATTTCAGAGCCATAGGCAGCTTTAGGGGAAGGTATATTAGCTATACCGATATGTGTTTGCCTACCTGTGGCAGCACCTATATCTATTACATCACCATGAAGACGACTATTCCAGTACATCTTTTCCCATCCTGTTAGTACTGATAGCCTAGCACGTAGCGTGAAGAACCTATCTATCATAACACCAGTTGGCCCTATACGTGTTAAGGCACTGGTAGTTAGTTTAGGTGAGGTCTTTACAAAGGAACCATCTACTTTCTTGAAGTTCCAGTCATCCCATACAACACCATTACGCTCTAGGTAGTCTTTCAGATGATCTTGATTGCCTATACGTGCAGGTGTCAGTACACTCCGTTGAAAGTTGGTACCGGGTGCTATAGGGGGTGGTACCTTCAACGCATCGGAAGGGTCTACATAAGTACCTAAGTACTCACCTAAGACTCTGGCAGATACAGAGGTGTACTCGCCATTCTTCTTATACTTAGGTGATTTAGGTTCCTTATCAATCATTATTGTTATTGAGCCAAGGAGGGGTTCTACAGTTTCTTCAATGTGGGTTAATTCATCTTGAATTAATTTCATTAAATTTAACTTACCTTCTTGGTCAAACTCCCAGCCGTTAGCACATTGCATGGCTGTATAGTGAGACATTTTATGCTCAATATCAATAGCTTGTTGATATTTACCTGAAGTATTACTTAGGATAATATCAGCTTCCTTGACTATTCTATGATAGATAGCTTCGTTTACAGTGACATCCTGTATACAATACTCCATCATTTCAGGACTGTATTCAGACCAGTCATTATAATCACCTTTGGGGAAGTTCAGATTCTCACCCCAAGACTTCATACTATGTTTACCTATTCTGTTGAACTGATTTAAGCGTGACATGATTAACGTATCATAGATCTTTTCACAGGGTATGGTATAACCTAGTATCTTTGTGATAGCAGGACCATCAAACCTTATGAAGTTATGACCTATGATACGATCAGCAGCTTCCATATAGGGGATAGCTTCAGCATTATTAGGTAGATTGTCATCATAGTCTGAGAATGATAATGTACTACCATTTACCTCTTTGATTGCTATACACCAGATTGAGGTTAATTCTGTTAATAACCCATCAGTCTCAATGTCTACAATTATATTTTTCATATAACCTCCTTAAAGGTCTTGGCCCTCATTGGAGCCACCTAGGTTAAGCTCTTCGGGGGTAACATACCCATCATTGATAAGTACTTGCTCTAGTGAATTTAATACATCTTCAGCGGTTTGGTGACCTCTTGTGTATTGCTTTACTAGATTAATTACTTTTTCAGATAACAGTTCTACAGTACCCATGCTGATATTCCCCATAGAACACCGATAGATGCAACACCTACTGTAAATCCTAGCAATCTATCACGCCCAGATTTTGCTACTAGATAATTAGGGCAGCGGCTACCATGATCTCTACGATAGTTGGCACGATTTTTACCAGTTTTACCGCAGTGTTCACATTCCCAAGGCTTCTGGGTACCTTTAGTTTTACTATTCATAATTATTTCCTCTTTTTAGAATAAGGGGCCATTGCTGACCCCACAAGTTTAAAAGTCCGCAGCTTCTACTGCATCACCTTCAATACCGAAGTCATCACTATCAGACTTTGGCTCATACTTCACTAGATCGGTGATCTGTATAGCCAATAACTGTACACCAGTGCCAGCTTTACCATTAAAGTTATACTCGTAAGAGAATAGCTTAACATGGCCTTTAGAGCCGTGACCAATATTACGTGGATTGATAGCTGTTTTAGATTTAGCTGCATCTAATACTTCTGGAGCCTCGTTAACGTCACCTGCCTTGTTGGTGGTAGGGCGTTTTACGTTACCGAAGAAGTAACCATCGTCATGCTTCTTAATACCAACACCTAGATCAGTTAGACGCTTTGCAGTGTCTTGATCGTTGGTCCGAAGTTGGACATCCCAAATATCATTGCCGAATGGGGCATGTGGGCTAGCTAAGTGAGGATAGTGGAATTCCACATCACGGACTACTGCTACTTGGGTGCTGTTTTTCTTTGTTGCTTTTGCGTTCATAATAATACTTCCTATTGATTGATTTTACTACGGTTTATTCTTTTAGAAGAGAATCCTCTAGGTAGAATCACCTTTTACCATTGTCTTCAATGTCTTTATGAAGACGTTCAAGGTACCATAAGGCCTTACCTAGGTCTTGTAGTACTGCATCTTTCTTACCTAACCTGAACATATACTTATAAGCATTAGCTAGACTAGCTGCTTGAGAGCCTTTCCATCCTTTAAGCACATGGTCCATGATATCAAAGTATTCAAATCCGGGCACAATTTCTTTATAGTGACCGGGATTGATAGCTGCTTGTCTTAGACTTAGCTCATGATCTGATGGAAAGGTATCATTTATCTCAGCGAGTGTCGGTTCGCCTCGATTCACATTACCCAACTCATCGATCAAGTCATTGGTCTTAGTTTTTTTCGTCATACTATTTACTCCAGTTGATCCCTTCTCTTAAAGGGTGCTATGGTTATACACTAAGTTTCCTTAGCATAATGGTTTTCATCCGACGCTTCAAGGTCGATGCAGCCCAGTTGACGGTCGTACCTGTACATGACTTCCAACCATCGGTGGTCATAGTTCGGACGACATAACGGGTTTCATATCTTAAGAAGGCTGGATGTTTGAAGTCGTGGTATTTTACTAGCGTACCTTTGTCCGGGATATGTTCTTCTTCCCATGCTTTAGCAACTTCTATTTGCTTTACTCTAGATATGGGTCTACGTATAGTAACAACTTTAGTTGCGTAGGCTTCATAACCCTCAGGTGTGGTTGGTAGTTGGTTTGCATCAAGCACCATTGCTTCTCTACCTGCAATATCTTGTATGGATAGGTCTTTTCGGACAACTTTACGGACCCACGATGGACCGATTTGTATACTATAATGTAGGTAATTCATTATATTACCATTAGTATTATACTCTAACCGATGTAGATCACCACCAATATGTATTTCAGGACAATCATGGTTGCTTAGTACTGTGGCGGTTTTTACTGCTATCTCTTTTAGTTTATTTAAACCTCCATGTCTATCATTGCCATTAGGTAGCTTCGCAAGTGATTCTCTTGCTACTTTCATATCTCCTATACGAGATAGTATGGTATTATAAGCGCTTCGGAGTAGTTCATGGGGGATGTAGTTAGGGTCTTCTGTACTGATATCCCCCTGATACCCACCCCATCGATAATCATCACCCTTTACTTTAGCTATATCTTGAGGTTTTATTTGATATAATCGTAGCAATGTATCTATATCAGTACGATAACTTAGGACTCGTGTATTAAGCTTTACTAAGTCTGTTCTTTGATGCTCTAATCTACTCATTTTAGATTCCTCTTAAGTCTAGAACTTTACCGAAAGGTGCTTCTTGAGCACCTGTTGAACACCATAGTACAGGGTAGTATGGTGCTTGATCTGGGAAGTTAGAAGATCCTACTTCCATATCAGAGAAGTATATCATTTGATCTATTTCCACATCATATTTTTCTACATACTCAAATACAGGTTTGAAGCAAGTGCCACCTCTACCTGTTACATGAAGTTCAGTGATATCATCACCGGGGTAGAAGGTAGAAGCACTGCTTACACCTGAGTCATTGTACAGTATTGTTATGGATTCATAGCCACAAGTTTGACTAATACTGTTTAATTCAGATAAGAAGGATTCTAACTCTTTAGTTGATACTGAACCAGATGTATCAAGCCCACATACGATATTACCCATACCATGATGGTCTGTTGAGGGCATATAGATATCATAAGCACTTAACATTTTCCTATTAGGCTTTCTCCACGTTTGGTCATCAGGATTATTACCGCGCAAGGTGTTTTCCAATACCTCCTGCCACACTACCTTGGGCGCTCGGATTTTATCAACTAGCTCTTGCAACTGTCCAGGTATATGACCTTGTTTCTTTGAAGCATCTTCAGCAGCTTGAGTAGCCATTTGTTCAATGTCTGCTTTAAGCTCTGATTTCTCTGCATCTGACAGGTCTTTATTCTCATCAATATGATCGAAGATTTCAGCTATAGTGGGGTCAGCCGCCATTTGTTGATACTTTTCTTCTTGCTCTATGATGGAGTAAACTTGTTGCCAAGTCATTCCTTTGAACCTAGCTTCAGGCATTATACCTTCTTTAGGCAGTTTGTAGTTGCATTCGTTTTGTACAACTTCATTGATAACAAAGTCCATAGCTATGTTAGCTAAGGTTTTATTCTTATCTCCTAGAGGTATACAATGTACAAACAATACATGTAATATCTCATGACATATAAGACCTACAGTTTCTTCTTCAGAGCAGTTATCAATAAACTCAGGTGACCACAATATAGACTTACCATCTGTACAAGCGGTAGATATACGGGGTTCTGGTCTTACGTCTAAGCGCAATGCACAAGATCCAAAGAATGGATCTTCACAAGCTAGCTTAGTCAAGGCTCTACTTATTTTCAGTTTTGCTTCCATCTTTATTCTCCTTAATTAATAACCAGCCTTCATCACCACACCATTGATAAGCTGTACCCCAGTCATCAGTGGCGGTACCGGTGACAGTGAAGGCTATTTTCTCTGCGTACTGTAGCAGGGCGACGGCATCACCGGGTGTTTTAAATTGGATGCGCAGTTCATTTTCATCACCACTCATAATGGCGTTATGATCATTTCTTGCATTCCATTTGGTAATGAAGTGATGCTCGAAGTTAGTTCCTTTCGGACAACTTCTAAGTATATTCATCCACCAGAAACTTGAATTACCATCTTCATACTGTTTGGTTAGTCTCATTTTTGATTGGACAGCTTTTAGGAGTATGTGTCTTGCTTTATTTTTGGCAACACTACCCTTTGCTGTCAGGGTTATATCTATCTTTGCTTCCATCTTTTTGTACCTCTTCCATTATTGCCTTTCTTATAGAAGGCCAAGGTACTCCCAGTTTATAGAGTACATCACGTTTATTACGGGCAGCTTCTTTTTGATCTTCTGGCAATTCAGCAATGTATTTTTGCACTTTACTACGGATAGCCATACTTGTTTTAAAGTTTGCGTAATGACTGTTTTCTGTATTTGTTAGTAGGTCGTTAAGGAATTTCATTTATTTCTCCTAAGATCGCTACTTTAATACCTTTCCAACTTATTCCCATCTTATACAGGACTCTAAGCTTTTCACGTTGGGCTTCTTGCTTTTCTTCAGGTAGATTGTTAATGTGTTTTAGTACTCGATGACGTATGGCGTTACTTGTCATAAAGTCAGTATAATCATCATGGTCAGCTTGTCTTATAATTAGCTTGTCAGTCATTTATTTCTCCTCTAATTTCAGTTGAGTTATAATGGTATTCATATCTATACCTAATCTATGAAGAACTAATAATTTTTCAAACTCCGATATAAACTTTTCAACACATAGTCTATTTGTGGAGTTAGGGTTATTAATACTGTAGTGGCCTCTCCCTGCATTCCATAAATTATGTAATTTTATAGTGTTGCGTATTGAATCCTCTGAAGGCATCGAGTGTTTCGATACCTTCATTAGATTTTCTAGAGTATCCATAGGGTATCCTATAGTAGAAGGTCTTTACCTGTTGACAGTAGCCAATCACTGATAGGGCCTTTACCTTTGGCTAGATCAGGCTTACGTTTGATTGCAGTACGTATAGCCATGGCAGAGAATTCTTTCTTCTCGATACGATCTATCAGAGTAGTGAAATTCTTGGCTGAACTTTCAGTAACGTAGGCAGCTATTGCACTACAGAAAGCATACAGAACTGCAGGTTTCTCAGGTATCATAGCTCCTAATGGATTAGCTAAAGACTTGATAGGGTCTGGTAGATCTCTCATAATCTTAATGAAACCTATGAAGTCAGCACTTGCTGCACTACCGACTTGACCTGCTAATGTAATCATTTCTAAGTCTGATGGTAGACCTAGACCTACAATGGTATTAGCTCTTTCCCATGAACGTGGTGAGGGCGATACATTTACGTTAGCATCGAACATAGATAGGTATTCAGGTCTATGTAATAGAAATCCTGTAACCTCTGGAGTAAAATCTCTCTTGAAAGCATAATCTAAGAATGCTTCCGTATCTGGTTCGATATCAAAGTGTGTAAGACGATCTTTAAGGTGACTAGGCATTGCGTTAGTACCTGCTCGTGAGGCCATAGGATTACCTGCACATACTACAGTCCAACCTCTTGGTAGTTTATGCTCACCGATACGACCTTCGTTAACTAACTGAGCAGCAATGTTTTGGTTGCTAACAGGAGATTGTGGCAATTCATCTAGGAACAGAATACCTTGGCTATCTTCTTCAAAGGCCATGAAGAAAGGTTTAGCACGATTATATTGCTTTCGATCTTCTGATAATACAGGGAAGCCGCCTAACTCACCTGAATCGAATTGTGCGAATATTACTGTTCGGCACTCGATGTCTAGGTCTTCGGCTACTTGTTTAACGATAGCAGATTTACCTAATCCGGGAGCTGAGTGTAGCATAGGTATTAGTTGTAATTCTTTTGAATCTGCATTCAAGTTAAATTTTACTAAACCTTTTACTACTTCTTTTGCTTGTGAAATTTTCATAATTATTTCCTACTTATTGAGTTATAGAGTATTTTAGCTAGGCTCTCTATAGGCCTTATTGGGTATTATTAATTCAGGGTTATTACCCCACCTTCTTCAAGGTCTTTTAAGACAAGATTAGTATACATCAGAATATACTCATCTAGTTTTTCATGCATGTTTTTCTTGGCGAGCACGATTAGATGTTCATCACATGTATTAACATGTAGGTTGATTGAGTACTCTACTTCAACCATGAACTCTTCGAAGGCCGCATCTGTTGTTTCTTCGTTTATGTCCATATTAGTCTCTCGTTAATTTTTCGAGTTGAGCGTTAAGGACTAGTATTCTTTTTTCACCATATTTACTAAAGTAGTTATTACGGTCTACTATTTCCTCATAATTTAATATTTCATTTTTTATATGATTTACTTTCTTTTGATAGGCCAATTTTTCTTTTAATGTCATGTTACCTCCGATAGAATGTATGTTGATCGATAGTCATTACTTTGTTCATTTCGTAGGCCCAATTTGGTGGGTCAATCCATGTTGCATGGTAGTGGGTTGCACCACCGCTGATATCTGTTACTCTTTTATAATAGATATTAGAGGCTAGTATTGTAGATTCTAAGAAATCGTGATCATTGGTAGGTATGTCAGACATACCATCACAGAACCAACTGTACTGGCATTTGTGTCTGATGGGGTCTTTACTCCATCCGTTGTATTTTGCTTGCTTTACAACTTCACATACTTCATTTGGATAATGTTTATCAGCTACTCTATTCATTGTAGAGAAACCTACGGCCAATTGCCCTGCAAGACTTTCACTTCTTGCTTCGAAGTATAGGTTAAGGGCTAAACACATTATAGAACTAAGCATTAATAATGTCCTCTATCATTTTTTCTCTACGAATTTTGTAGATTTTCTTCAGGTCATGAGTGAACATAGCAGTGCCACAACTATTTGCGGACCTTCCAAGGAGTTTACCTATTTGTATATAGGTGAGACCGAGGGCTTTAAGGTCTGTGAGTTTATTTAATTCTTTAGTAGACCAATGAACTATTTCTCGCTTTACTGTTTTGGTTTTACAGTTTGACAGTTTTCCTGTTCCGAAATTAAAATTGATTTTAGGTTTAAATATTAAACTCATAGATTACTCCTTTATATTATTTTTCTATTTTCCATTCTTCTACTACGGTACTGGGGCTAAGGCCTAGTTTAATTCTATCTTTTGGGCGATTATCTTCACCTAAAGGTTTATTAGACGTGTGTATTTCTAGATTGTTTGCAATTTGATTAACAAACTTCTCATATACATTTGCCATTTCATTTAAGTCTTTTATAGATGATACATCAACTAGCTTCATCATTTTATTTGCTACTTGATGAAGGGTTGAGTGGTACGTTTTTACCTCATAGGTCATTCTCGGGGTGACTCTTACTTCTGATAATATCCAGTTGTATTTATCACCTGATAGTATAAACTCATCACTTAGTTTAATCATCACCGTACTCCTTTTCTAAGGCTGTCCATAAGCCTGCTGCGAAAGACATGGAGCCTGTTGCGGATACTAACTCGTCAAGGTCAAGTCCATCATTATTTTCACCTTCAACTTTAGTTATTTCCCATTCTAGCTCACCACCTTCTGCTGGGTAGCAATCTTCAGGCATTGCGTTTACTCTCTCTGGTATTGGCATACTTATGATGCCTACATCTACGTCTAGGGTGAAGTCCCCAATCTTAATTGTTACATTCCTCATAGATACCTCCATTGAATTACGGTGTATAGTGGTATGCTATGACTATCTACATAGCTTAACTCACTATTTAGTTTTGCATGTTTTATTACATTTGTTTCACCATCATCATCAAGGATGACAAGTAACGGTTTGTTGGGTTTTGGAAGATGATTCACATCTTTCCAGCTTCCGAATATTGTCATGCTAATTCCTCCATAGTTAAACCATGCTTTTTGGCTATTGCACAATCTTCAATATAGGCGACTAGCTTATGTCGTTTAGCTAGGCCTGTTTTGACTAACTCGTTATGTCGTTTAGTCTTTGCTTTTTCTTTATCTAATATCTTTTTCAGGCTTTGTTCTTTTGTGAATACCATTAGATTTTCTCCGGTCTTTGAAGTCAGTTATGGAATAGTCGGACACGTCTAGTTCAATCCAATAAGAGTTATTGGCTTCGGATGTGTATAGGAAATTCCTTTGTTCGTGGCTTACTTCATCATTAGAGATTTCTAATGAATCTATTAAGTCTTCTATCTTATCAGTGCTCATAAGGCACTCCTTTTTTAGTTATTTAGTTAAGTATAACATGTATTACACTATGTACGCTGCTACTAAAAATCCTAGTATGAACCCTGTTATAAGGGCTGAATAGCCGATTAGCATGTTACTACTTTTAACTTTTCCTTTTGCTTTTACTACTTTTTCTACTTTTACTTTTGGGTTTATCCTATTTCTAGGTTTTAGTGATTTCTTTAGAGTGGTTATCTGGTTGTAGATACCCTTCTCTGTACGACTTAGTTGAATAGCTATTGTTTCAGGGTGCATACCTTTATGGTACTTATCCCATATTAGTTTATTCTCCCTAGCTGTGTAGGGTTTGTTGTTTCGTGTATTATTCATGGTTATTCTCCGTTATTTTTTAACATTTTTTATATAAAGTCATCTGTGTCGTCACGACAAGCTTTTATAAACTTCCTTCTTTTTCTAGGATGCTCACTTGCATGAAATCCTATCCAAGCAAGTTCAGACATCATAGTTCCGCACATTTCATAATTTAAGTTTAGTCTTTTTCTATACTTAATTATTGCAGCTGCGAATACTTTTAGCTGTTTTTTATACTCAACTAACGATTGGTCTTTACCTGCATCATCATCGACAACTCTGAATTCAAAGTTTGCCGCGAAATATGCTAGGTCACTTGCCATTTCTATTAGATTTTCTTCTTCATTGGTCATACATTACTCCGTTTAATTAATACCAAAGGGCTTGATAGTATTCTCCGAATAGCTTAAATCCTTCTTGCATTTTCTCGTCAGAATTTGGATCTGTATCCTCAAACTCCATCAACTTATGCTCAAATGCATATATCATTCTGTCTTGTATTTGTTCCCATTTGGCCCTAGTTAAATTTCCGGGGTAACAATGGGTGGTTTCTTTAAGCTGTTTAAGCATAGGTAGAATAATACAAGCAAGGGTGTGATCCATGCTAAATGTGTCGTATGTGTCTATCTTGACTTTGACAGACTGTTTAGGACTATAGTTAAACCAGCTGTACAGTAGGCCGTGATAGAACCTATATTTTGGATAATTTCCAATTTTTACTTTCATAACTTTTTACTCCTTATTGTAATAATCTGCAGCAGATTGTGCAGAACTAATTGCTTTAAGAATTTGTTTACAGGTTCCTAAAGATATGGCTTTTCCATCTTCTAATACTAAAAATATATTGACTTTATCGGGATGTTTTATTACCCCAGTATTGGACATTATGTTTGCATTAACTTTGTTGAAGGTTAATGCAGTTGGATAAACTTCATTTAAGTTGGTTATAAAATGATTCATGCTATTTCTCCTTATTGGTTGTTTAAAATACTTCTACGAAAGCTAATCCTTATTTCTAAGGATCAGCCTTGAGGGAAATATTTCTAACTTAGACTAGAAGTCTTCGTTATGAAACAGTTCTGGAGATTGATCTACAATCTCACTTACTGCCACTAGTTCTTTGACTAGAATGGCGTTCAGTTGGTGGCCGTAACCACTTTCTGAATAACTTGAAGGATAGATCTCTAACTTCAGATCAACTACACTTCCATTGCCTATCATTGCTGATGAGGGATTCTTATCAGCATCTAATAGCACTAGAGGGCGTTTCTGCACGCCCCTTTGTGTATTAGAGTAGCGACGGAAGTTAAAGCCTGAAATAGACTCACCTCCAGCAATAGCCGCTTCAGTTGGAACAATACCATACTGAGCCAGTTTGATCTGGTCATCAGTGCTGATATTGCTAAAGAAAGCGGAGACTTCAGCGCCATACCCGTTGTTAGCAGGTGTAGTTAGACGTGAGAAGTTTACTACTGCTGACTTAATTACTAATGTACTCATTTAATACTCCAATTTAAGACCTTTTGATTGAGTGGTCTACCGACTATATCGGGTTCTAACTCTGGTTAGAGACTTAATTGCCTCTCAGAAAGCCCCGTAAGGGCTTTGCAAGATTCAACTACCAACTTGCTCCATGTTTATTTAATTTAAGTTTAGCTTCATCAATACTTGGCCACGACCTTTTACTTTGTTTATTTGGTAGTAACTTCATATTGACAATGACCTTATGACCTAAGGTAACTTTATTGCCATGATTCTTTTGATAGTATTCTACTAACAATTCTCTTTCCTCTTCCATGGAAAGACCCATTTTTCGGTGAGAATCATACGTACTCTTTGTGCTTTCTAATACGAAGAATACATCATCTTTCGTATGCACACGGACTACGTTGTTGGTAACATTATCGAATCCTACTACAATTATTTTTTTGAATCTTGTACTAGCTTTTTCTCTTTCAACTTTCTTTCGACTTTTTGGTAGTAATTTTATATTGGTAACTACATTATGATCTTTAGTAATTTGATTACCATAATCACGAACATAGTATTCTACTTGTAAGACTCTCTTTTCTTCCATAGAAGAACCTAGCTTTCGCCAAGCATTACGAGTATTTTTTACTTTTTCGAATACCATGAAGACATCCCCTGCATGTGTATGTACTCGTATTATATTGTCGGCAACATTACCGAAGCTTTCTACATAAATCCTTTTATACTTTGTAGGAGTTCCCTGCTCCTTGACTTCTGCTCTTGTTCTTGTCATAATACTTTCCTTATTTATTTAATTAAACAGAGACTAATTGCCTCTCAGAAAGCTCCATAAGAGCTTTGCGAGATTCAACTACAGAAGATTATATACTGTACTACGACTTAGTCCAGTTAATTCTGCTATTTGATTTGTCATACCTGACCATGTTCTTAAAGATTCTATATGATTTATGTTATACTCGTTTATATTATCTATAGCCCTTAATTGTTCTCTCAACCATGTTCTAGGCCTTACTTTTTCCATTAACATTTCTATTTTTTCTTTTCTTCTTAACATGCGATACACATCTTCATGTATTAGTATGTCCCTTACCTGTTCTATTACAGTTTTTTGATCAGCTTGTAATACTGCGGCCCTATATGTTTGGCCTGAGTTAATAAATTTAGACATATTGTTTATTTCCCTATTTTTGCGACCCATAAATGACCTGCTAGGCCTAGTTTATTAATAGCTAATAAATAGCTACACATAGTTGACCTGCTGATAGGTAAAATCATAGGTCAACTGCTATTAACCCTAATATTTGTGTTAATAACCTTAAGAACAATAAGGCATTAATAGAATATTAGAGAATATATTAGTAATATCCTGATACCTATAAGTTGAACTTATATAGGAGAGATTATACTGAGGGGAATTCAGGTATAATCTAACCTCAGTATCAGGATATTCTGATATATTCTGGGGTATTTAGGGGTGATGGGGGGATTGTTTTTCGTCTCCCTCAAAACCCCCAGCTCTTCTGTCGATTCCTAGCCTGTTGGCCAAGAAATCGACGTTTGGGTCTATATTAGGTCAGCAAACTCTAAGGTTATACCCTTGTGGACTTGGTATAGCCCCCAGAGCCTCTGAGCTTCCTCTATTGTTATAAAGTCTGCATTATAATCTGAATTCAGCCTTTGAGCCATGGCCTCATTTAACCCACCTGACGCTACTATTGCATTGGGATACAACCCCTTTAAATAGAGGTTATAGTTATTTAGGGACTTTTTAATCGTTACCCCATTACGATCTATAGGTATAGACATATTCATTCCTTATTAATGTTTATTAATTTTATTAAAGGGATATATAAGAAGAAACTATGTATGTTTACCCTTAAATTACCCTTAGATTACCCTATAATTACCTAAGGGAGGCCCCCTTCCTTTTAGGGTGCTATCCCGAGATCCTTGCGGTGTATCACATGTTATCGGGGTCTGAGTGATACGTTGTTAGGTTACAGTCCTCGTAGTAGTTATCATCGTAGATAACTTCTCTTGTTAGGAGGATAGCTGTAGCACATAGGATGATTGTTGAGGCTACAATAGCCTTTGCCACATCCATTATTGAAAAGACCTATCGATACGACAAGTCTCACCGTCACGATAGATATCCGAGCGTTCAACCCCCTGAGAGACCCAGTGGGCTATACAGGTATTCTGTAGATCCCACTGGGATTTGAAGATCCCGTGGTTAATATAGAGGGACGTGGCTAGCATCCCAAGCGATAGCATTATGCACATACCAATGGTTAGTACACAACAAAACTTTACAGCGCTCATAGGCACCTCCTTAGTTAAAGCATTAGTGCTTTCTAAAAGGACCCGTACTCTTGAGGCCTTTTAAAAGAACTAACCACCCATAGAGCATTGAAACACGTCAGGCTCTTTAGATTCGGACTTAGACCAACGAGCTTCAGCGTTAACCAAGACTCTTTCTGGATCATGCCAAGCATTCCAAGCAGCACGATCAGCCAAGAAGGCTTCACTCGCCAAGAATTCAGACATAGCCAAATCAGCAATAGCCCGACATTCAGCAGCCATTTCTTCCGCACGGAACTGAATGGCTTCATCCTCTACAGCAGCAGAGAATTCCCAGTCACCAGCATCAGCCAAGGCAACAATACGACGCGCCTCCTTCAACTGGGCAGCAGCGATTAAGCGACGTTCACCACGATCACGGCCTTGAGAGCCTGTCGTATCCCCAACACGTTCAGCTTCTTCTAAGCAAGCCAAACCACTAAAATTAAAATTCCACATAACAACCTCCAGCAGACGCCCCCACAGCGATACGACACACCACGAGGGGCAAAGAGGTGTGAAGAAAGGAAGGACCTTTACAAAGGAGCCAAGACGGACCCTTTGAAAAGAACCCACGCCCCCCGAGAGGAGCGCAGAAAACAGCGGTTACAAAGCAGCAAGGCCGCAGAAGTAACCAGAACAAACGGAACCACGAGCACCCGGAGCACCGAGCACAGAGACCACGGCACCAGAGGCAAGAGCGGAGCGAACAGAAGCCGCAAGGGAAACCGCAGCAGGACCACCGAAGCCACCGGGAAGACCGGAGACAAGACAGCAGAACGAGGCACCAGAGGCGAGCGAGACAAGCACACCGGAACGACGAGGGCACCAGCCCACAGAGGCCACGACACCCGAGGCGACGGGAACAAAGCGAGACGCAGGCACAGACCCGGCACGCCCGAGGGAGAGCGAGGCAGGAGCGAACGGAACGAAGGCAACGGCAGGAGCCACGGCAACAGGAGCAGCAACAGGGGCCGAACGAACGAAACCAACGGGAAGAACAAACGAAGGAGAGAAAGAAGACATAACAAACACCACCGCGCGGAAAGAGGGCCAAGCACGGACAACACCCACGGCCAAGACGGCCAGCCCACGGCACCGGACGACCCGGAACAGCAGGAGCAGAAGGGGGGGACCCCGGAAAAAAAAGGGAACCCCTCCCCCCCTCACTGTACCTATCCCGCATAGAACAAACCCTCCCCGATAAACTCTAACAATCCCTAAAACAAACCTCCATACCCTAACATTTCACCACTATATCGACCCCAC
>Ga0308018_10000313_pt1 | contig 25637 bp, 22 predicted proteins | sample Neamet282_FD_203130 | JGI IMG/M metagenome (GOLD analysis project Ga0308018, IMG submission 203130) | Marine microbial communities from water near the shore, Antarctic Ocean - #282 | ecosystem: Environmental > Aquatic > Marine > Unclassified | place: Southern Ocean | collected 2014-10-01
ACGCATGGCCGACCGAACGACGTCCGGACCTGCAGGGCAATTGGACCAACGCGACGATGACACCGATCCCGAGACCCTAGGGCCAGCCCCCGGCTGAGGTCGCCGCGAGAGAGTGTGGTGTCAGAACCTGATCGAGGCATGGGCGCAACCGAGTGACCCGGACCGCGAGCCATCGCCCGTGGGTGGGGACGGATCGACCGGAGCCACGGGAAGAGTCAGTGAAATCGGAGGCGGCGGTGGATACGACGACTTCTTCATCGATGCTGGTGATCCGGTCCTAGTATGCAACGGCCAGTTCAGGAACTCGCTCATCGTGGACCCCACAAATGGTCGACGACCTGCATTCACGGAGGAGCGGCAGCACCGTGCTGTGGCGGACCGGGAGTTCCGGCGCTGGCTTGGGGCGTACGACAATCCTGAAAGCCGTCCGCTTGACGAGCGGTGCATCATAGAGTCCGGGTCAAATGCGGGACCAGCTCTGAATTTCAGATCCGCTTCGAAGTATTCTATTTCGAGTTTGAATTTTTCATTCCCTTGAGACCAATGATCACGGGGTCCCCGTCGAAGTCGAGATCTAATGCGTGCCCGAAATCAAGTTCGACGTCCTGGTCCCCGCTACGGCGAGCGACATCGACGCCGACGCAGCTCTCTCGATGGTCACATCGGAGACACGCACAGTTGGACTCTTCCCTCTGCAGATTGTGACGAGATTCACAGGTTAAGGTTGCGACCTGTGCCGGTGTCAAGCACAACGCTCGGGGCGTTGGGAACCCCTCGACCACAGAATCCGGTACCATTAGAGGGTCGCCGAGCAGAGGCCCTAGCCTATCGTGCGCCGACAACACCCCCCGAAACGACTTTCCGGAGTACACGCGTGCGCCTCACCCTTCCAGCCGCAACCATGCTGATCGCGGCGTTCCCATTAAGTGCCCAACTGGTTGAGGCTCCCGCGAACCTGGCCACTGTAGAGATCAATCGCTCTCGCCAGTGCGTCACAACGCTGGCCGAGATCGCAGTCATCGACGAGATCCTTCGGCCGATCGCGATCCAGTCCCAGCGCTTCACCACCATCGCGCGGGCTATCGCAATCGAAGACGCCAGCATCGTTCCCTCGCTCAACACGTCGGATCCGTTCGACTCTGCCATCGCGGACTGGTTCGCGACGGATGAACTGATGGCTCGCCGCTTTATCGAGACACAAGCGCCGGTGCTGCAGGAGCAGCGGACCACTGGCAGAGAGGCCATAAAGATCTTTCTTACGGACGCGGCCCTAGCCGTCCAGGCCCGAGCCGACTCCGTACTGGCGGAAAACGAAAATACAGTAACTCAAGCGGCTTCTTGCGACGGCGCCATCTTCGTTCGCCCGGCCGTGCTCGAGGCCTGTGAGACAGGCTCTGGAGAGATTTGTATCGCCGCCGCACAGCCGCCCGCAGCAACCGACCGGTTTCGCTTCGTAGACGCCCCGGAAAGTGTCTGGGACGTCCAAGAATTTCGGCCGTGGACAGATCCGACCACGATTCAGCTTGGCCCCACAGGCCAACTCGAGGGCGCGCGAACCGTAGCATTTACACGAGTTGGGAACGTCGTCGTCACAGTCGCTTTCTCACCCCTTCTCAGGGACGTTTCAGACGTCACACCGGCCGAGCGATTCAGCTTCGATCAGACGAATCAGGCGCTCGGACTCAGCTTCAATCACCCGAGTATCCTGTTCGCCCCGGGGTTTGCCATCCGGGCAGCGTTACCGGAGCCACTGGCGGGCGAAGACGAGTACGTGATCCACTTCGGGGACCCGACTGAGCCGGATGCGTTGTGGACCGGCCCTGCTTCCACGGGCTCACCCATGGAAGCATCCATTCCCTTGGAGGCCACACATGTGATCCGTCTGCGGGAGGGTCACCCCTTGAGCCTGACTGCTATGAGAGATGGGGAGTCGGAGTATTCGATACCGCTCTACAGCACGAATCAGGCGATCGCAATGCAGGCGCTCCTGTCCTACATGTCCAATCAGCTGTCCGTCGATTTGAACGAGTTCGTCAAACCGGTGGGGTAAGAAACTCTCGCTCTTCCTAGCGGACTGGGCCGATTCCGCCCACGCGATCGTCCACGACGAACTTGCCGCGGGCAGGCATCTCAACCGCGGGCAGGCTCTCCGCGTCCATGACCGCGTCCTCCGGAACGATCTCGTTCAAGAAGAGGAGGTACGCGATCACCCCGTAGACCTCATCATCCGTCAGGATGCCCGGAGTCAGCTGCGGCATCGCCTTCCGGATGTAGTCATACAGGGTGGTGGCATAGGGCCAGTAGTTGCCGATCGTTCGAGTGGTCGGCGAGACGTCCCACTGCTCGCTGTCCACGAGCCTGTCATTGGGACCTTCCACACCGGTCGCTCCGTGACAGGCAACACACTGCGTCATGAACACAGTACGACCCTCCGTCACGGAACCGCTTCCCGGAGGTAGCCCCGCCCCGTCCGGTCGGACATCGATGTCCCACATCGCCACGCGAGCGGCAGACGCCTCGGTTCCAAAGCCGAACGTTGAGGGGGCGTGGGCCGGAAGTCCTTCTTCTGTGCCAAGGATCACGCTCGGATCCGGCGCTGCCCCGCCCATTTCCGTCCCACCGCTGCACCCGATGAGAAGAGTGGATGTGAGGACGACGAAAGCCGCGTTCGCCCCCCTCATACCATCTCTCCAAGTCCGAACGTGACTTCACCGGTACGAGCGATCTTCCAAGCGCGCTGGTGGTTCTGGTGGTAGGACGTGCGAGGCCCACGGGCCTCCCACAACTGTTCGACGGTCGGCTGCACGTAGCCCGTCTCATCGGTGGCGCGACTCAAGATCAACGTGTCGCTCCCGCTCCAATCGAAGAGATGGCGGAAACGCACGGTAGACTTGGACAGGATCGGGCCCTGCAGGGCAGCATCCACCCAGTTGCGTCCACCGTCGGTGCTGACTTCGACGCGCGTGATTCGTCCACGTCCGGACCATGCGAGACCTCTGAGCTCCCACCACCCCTGTTCCGGCAACACATAGGGATACGACGGGAAGGTGATGACGGATTTGGCATCCATCATCAGGCTAAACTGCCGCACCGTTCCGTCACCGAGCGGGTCCGTGTACTTGGAGGTCTCGTCACGTGTGTGTGTCGGCTGATCCGTGACTTCGATGCGTCGGAGCCATTTCACGCTCGTGTTGCCCTCGTAGCCGGGGTTGAAGAGACGGAGCGGATATCCCTGCTCAGGCCTGATTCGTTCACCGTTCTGTCCGTAGGCGAGCAACGAGTCGTCCATGACCTTGTCGAGAGGGACGCTGCGGGACATCACCGCCGCATCACCGCCCTCTGCCAGAATCCAGCTCGCGCCCCTTCGCACTCCAACTTCCCGCAGGATGGTCGACATCGGCACACCGGTCCACTCGCTGGTGCTTAGAAGGCCATCCATAGCCTGCACGGTCACCTCGGTCGGCATCCGAGTCTGGCTGTACACCCCGCCGCCGTTACCTGAGCACTCGAGGAAGTGAGTCCTTGAGACCTGCGGGTAACGCATGAGATCTGACATCCGAAACACCATCGGACGGTCGACCATGCCATGAACGAGCAACTCGTGGTTTTCGAGCTGAATGTCCGGGATGCCACCGTGATGCCGCTCAAAGTGCAGATCGGCCGGCGTGATGGTCCCCATCAAGTCCGCGAGGGGGGTCCGGGACGACGACGACAACGCTTCCGCACGGATGAGGCGCTCCGGCTGTTCGGCGGGCGCCCGCGAACCAACGCCCGAAACGAGCCGGCCGGGCACTTTCGTAGGGTCAGCCACCTGCGGAGGCGCCTCTTCGGCCACCAGTCTGATTGCATCGCTCTGGGTTCTCACGAGCCCGGCGGCAATCACACCCGAAGTCGTGGTAATCCAGGCTCGGCGGGACAGCTTCGAACGGTCGTCGCGTGGCATCCTCAAATCGTCCTTCAGAGGGTTCGGCGGAAACGGCACCTCAACCTGCGATATGGCTGGACCATCGGCTAGAGGCCCGCCCGGGTGGACGAGCGGACGGTCGCTCAGCAGATTCACCGCCGAACCACACATTCTGCTGGAGGCCTGAATCATGCGCCGAAGCTTTTTACTGCTCTTCTGTCTTGCACTCGTTGCGGTCGCCCCTGCGGCCGCTCAGGACGTTGAGCTTCCGGCGGGGTTCGATGAACCCATGCCGCTCCATCATGACGGCAAGGGTCTGGGTCCATTTTCCCGTGAGATAACCACATCGTCCCCCGAGGCGCAGCTGTACTTCGACCAGGGCATTCAATTGCTCTACGCCTTTACTCCGAACGACGCGGCACGCTCGTTTCGGGAAGCTTGGAAGGCCGACCCGAATTGCGCGATGTGCTACTTCGGTGAGGCTTGGGCCTGGGGCTCGTACCTTAACGGTCCGATGACTGCACCCGATGCTCCCAGAGCGTATGCCGCGATCCAGCGAGCCCTAGACGTCTCCGGTGACTACGCGACTGATGCTGAGCGTGCTCTCATCAAAGCGATGGCGGTCCGGTATGAGGAAGAGCATGACGTTGACCGGAGGCGCGAGCTCGATGAACTATGGGCACAGGAAATCAAGAAGACTTACGCACAGCATCCGACTGACCTCGACGCAGGCTTTCTTGCCGGTGAGTCGCTCATGCTTCTCCAGCCTCGCCGTGGGCGTTGGGATGTGAACAATCCGGAGGTGCAGGAAATTCACCGGGTGCTCGAATCCGTTCTTAATCAGGACATCACACATCCCGGTGCGTGCCACCTCTACATACACGCGACGGAGCCGACCGAGGCCCCGGGAATGGCAGAGGGTTGTGCAGACTATCTCGGGCAGTCGATCCCGGGGGCCAGCCACATTCAGCACATGCCGTCGCACACATACAACCGGATTGGTCGATGGGGCGATGCGGTGCGCGCCAACACGGATGCGTGGCATTCCGACATCAAGGCAGAATTCGGTGAGGGCTTTGCGATCTATCCGTCGCACAATCTGCACATGCTGTTGTTCTCCGCGTCGAACGACGGACAGGGATCCGTCGCGATCCAGGCTGGTAAGGACTACGGCGAGCTCATGGGTGGAGCGAATTTCTACGAAGCCCTAACCATGGTTCGCTTTGGCCGCTTCGATGACATCATCGCGCTCCGCAATCCGCCGGAGGGGGCAATTTTTCGAGGATTGTGGGACTTCGGCAAAGGCTACGCCCACTTACGTACCGGTGATGAAGGCACCGCGCGGTGGTACCTCCACCTCATCAAGACTGCGATCGAGGAGGACCCTGAAGATGCGTTCCGCGGGCACACCGCAACGCAACTGCTCGGTGTTGTCGGTTCGATCCTCGAGGGAGAAATTCTCCGCGCGAACGGTCAGCTCGACGAGGCAATCGAGGTCATGAAAGCCGGGGGAGAATTGGAGGACGGGCTTCGGTATGACGAGCCCGAGCCGCTGAATTTCTCCGTGCACCAGTGGCTTGGTGACGCACTCCATGAAGCGGGACGCTACGAGGAAGCCGCCAACACGTTCCAGCATGAGTTGTACAAGCATCCCCACAACGGGTGGTCGCTCTTCGGGCTGGAGCGGGCGCTGCGGGCTCAGGGCAAGGATGCCGAAGCGGACGAGGTGCACACGCAGTTCCTCGACGCGTGGGCGCGCTCTGACACCTACATCCGGTCTCCGATCATGTAGTCAGTTCGATCCGGGGATCAAAGGTGGATACGAAAGTGGCGCCGCTCCCTCGGGGGCGGCGCCACTCTTCTTTGGAGCTCAGACCGATCGCGACCTCAGGTCGCAGTCTGCAAGGATCTCACCGGGACGCATTGGCCACACAGTCGTGAAAGGGTCAATCGTAGCCGGCATCATGAGTGAGAGGCCAAAGAGGTAAAGACCGCAACCCAGCCACGGTGAGATGTCGTCAGGGTTCATCGACCTGCTCAGCAGCAGAAGGTCTGCGGTTGGCTAGACGCTCCCTAGATATGGAGCGAACAACCGGAGCAAGAGCCTTTCGACCCGCGCCGCGTGTGTTGCATGTAGATACTAAAGCTCCCCGGCCGGATGTCGGTCCCGGTCCTGGAACCTGCGAACTGAGTCAGGCTGAACAACCCGCTCGAGCTGCTCGCGTCGTGCGCATAGTCGACTCAGCGCAAAGAGAATACCGGCGTGATCGAGTCACGGAACGGGCCGGCGTCGATGACCCTGCTGCGGGACAGCCCAATTTGGACGCCGTACGCACTACTCTGCCCGGAGCAGCTTGGAAATTGTTGATGCTCCGTCCCAAACGGCACGCCATTGAACAACTGAGCCTCCGCTCGCCGGCACTTGTGGCGACACCGCAACACGGATGTGGCGCATCGCGCCCACACGATGCTAGTGGTCGGGTTCCGGAAGAGGAAATGTAAAAACAGGCCGGATACCGTGCTTATCCATCAGGAGCTCCTCGACCGCAACGACCAAGGGGAGCCTTGATCCGAGACGTACAACCAGCTCTCCCGGCTCGTACATCGAGTGGGTCGCCGGTCCCTCATCAATCGTCGCGCGCATCAGGAGGACCGTTGCGGCCCTGAGACAGACACTCCGATCGCTCCCTTCATCTTCGAGATAGCTCAGGGCCGACTCAATTGCCGCACTGGCTGCGTTTCGACCTCCGCTTCCCCCGGACATGCCCCAGACGATGCTGCCGATTACCGTGAGCAGGGCGCCCAGAATGACGAACGGCGCGATGAACACGAAGCCAGGGACATTGTTCGCCAGCCTAAGGGTTATGGCTGCGGCCACCACGGCAAGCATGGCGGCGAGACAGCCGACCTGACCAGTCGGCGCCGGCAAGTGCGTATCACGGAGATCATCCCTGGCCTCCCTGACCTGCGCCCGATCCTCTTCGTTCAGGTACTCGGAGGGGGTGGCCGATGCGATCGCCTCAGAGAGGTCGCTCATCGGCCAAGCCGAATATTGCCCTTCCACCAGTTCGCTTCCGCCGGGCTGGCCGGTCCCATTCTCCCGACGACCGACGAGAAGAGGGCAGCCGGGTCATAGACCGTCCCGGACCTGATGACCACATGCGCGTTTCGAGTGTCCGTGATCGTCTCGAGCGGATTGCCACGAACGACAAGAAGGTCTGCATACTTCCCGGCCTCGATCGTCCCCAGCCTCTCATCCACTCCCATGGCTCTCGCCGCATTCGCGGTCCCAGCCCGAAGTGCGACGGCATTCGGGATTCCGGCGAGCACCATCGCGTGAAGCTCCCGGTGGGATCCGAACCCACTGAAGAACTCTCCCCAGCTTGGGTGGTCGGTGCCGAGCGTGAGTTGATCTCCACCGACGGTGTCATAGAAAGCTTTTACGGTTTTTCGCTTCACATAGTAAATACGCTCGAACTGATCGAGCGGCTCTCGGGGCAAACGCTCTTCGACCACCTGGCGAGCGAAGGGTGACAGAAAACCCATCTCATCTGCCCAGTAATCGTAGACGACCGGATCACGGTCTGCGAAGTAGCCGTAGGCAGTAAGAGTTGCATCGAAGAACGCACCCTGGCCCACGAAGAGTCGCGACTGCTGAGCGATTTGACCGGCCGTCGCTGGATCCGTGAGGTCCAAGGATTCCAGAGACGCATAAGCGGACTGGCTCCCCGGTAGCGCATCACCACCGAGGAAGTGCTCGATGCGATCAATACCCATGAGGATGGCATCGCGAGGGTTCACGCTGTTCCGAAACCCGGAGTCGAGATGTCCAGTGACAGTGAGGCCATGCTCATGAGCAACGTCAATCACGACGCGGAGCTGCTCGGGCCGGATGCCCTTAGCTTTAAAGCCGCGAGCCCCACTCAGGGCCCATTGCGCCGCTTCCGCGCGAATCGAGTCCGGAGTCATGGCCTCATGGCTCCACCCGGGTCGCGCCGTGCCCCAATACGGCCCAGAACTATAAATCCTAGGGCCAGGAATTTCTCCGGATGCGATCCGTTCTCTTCCGCGGCGCGCCTCCACCGGGTCGATCTCCCCCGCCGGAAAGGTAGATGTCACCCCGTTGGCTAGGAAAAGGACTGGATTCACCGTGTACTCATCGACTCTCCCTTCTCCGAACAGGTCGATGGCGTAGTGGGCGTGGAGGTCGAAGAGCCCGGGCATGATGAAATGGTCATCATCGAGGAGAACTGCCTCTGCACCACTCCCGAGCGGGTCGGTCGGGGCGATCTGCAGAATCGTGCCGTTCCGAACCAGGATACCTGGGTTCGGCCTTGCCCCGTCGCTCGTACCGTCCCAGAGTTGCCCCCCCAGAACCACGAGATCGTCAGCCTCCGGAGTAATCTGGGCCACAGCAATCGACGACGACCAGAAGAGCAGGACAGTCGGACCCATCGCGATCATCGCGAAACGCCCTGTTGCGAGTCGGCACCATGCGCTCAACCTTTTTTCCGACAGTCTTTCATTCATGGGATCCAACTTCCGGGCACCCGATCGTCGGAGCAAGCTGATGCCTTACTACGATTACCACTGTGACGCGAACGACAAGACGATTGAGGTCCGGCACGGAATGAACGAGCAGTTAGAGACTTGGGGCGAAGTCGTGGCTCGTGCCGGAGAAGACGCTGCAGACACTCCGGTTAGCGCTTCGGTGGAGCGCCTCATGAGCGCTCCTGTGCCGCTGACCGGAAGCGGCCGCAAGGTCGGGTTCGGGGGATGCGGATCGAGCTGTGTCTGCGTTCCGCAGAACTAAATTGCGTCTGAGCCGGAGCCAACTCTGAGCCGGACCCACTTCGAGGCCATTGTGCTTGGCGGCGGCCCTGCGGGTTGCGCCGCGGCCGCGCTCCTCGCGAAACGAAGCCACAAAGTGGCGCTGGTTCGTCCACACGCCCCCCCCGCGGCCGCCCTCGTCGAGTCGATTCCTCCGTCGGCGAAGCGCATTCTCGATGAGCTCGGCTTTCTTGATCCGGTCGAGCAGGCTGGATTTCAGCCGAACCGAGGAAACTCTGTATGGTGGGCCGGTGAGCCAGTCCGCCGAGAGCAGTTCGGTGATGGTGAGACCGGCTGGCACATCGACCGAGCAGGCCTTGAGACGGTGCTGGCCGGCTGCGCGGCAGCCGCAGGCGTTCAGGTATTCGACGGGTATGCCGCGCGTAGCGCAATCCAGTCAGACAGCTTGTGGACGATCCAGTGTGACACGCACGCAGGCGGAGCGATGGAGCTGACCACAGACTGGCTAATAGACGCCACCGGCCGAAAAGGTGTGATCGCCCGTTCGGAGGAACGCATACCGGATCGAAGCACCACCACGCTCGCTCTCGTTCGCCGCTTCCATCGCTCTGAGGGATGGCCCGAGTCTGACGATGGGCATACGTACGTTGAGAGCTACGATGAGGGGTGGGCTTGGTCGCTTCCGGTCTCCGACACGGTCCGCTGCTTCACCGCGATGATCGACCAGCGTGAGGTGTCACTGGAGGGTAGGGATGTCGGAGAGATGCTCGACGCAGAGCTGCGTAAGACACAGTTCGTCGGGCCCGTACGGGACTCCGCTGAGGCCGTGGGCGATGCCTGGGCCTGCCCTGCGTCCCTGTACTCGGCCACTACGTTCGGCCGACCAGGGCTGCTCCTGACAGGAGATGCCGGATCGTTCATCGATCCGCTGTCTTCCTTCGGCGTGAAAAAAGCACTCTCGTCCGGCTGGCTCGCTGGGATCACAGCCCACTCTGCTCTTGTCGATCCAGCGATCGTGGACGACGCCATCGACTTCTTTGATCGCCGTGAACGAACGGTGTACCGAAGCTTTCGAAAGGTGTCCGCACCATTCTTTAGCGCGGCCGCGGCAAAGTACGGAACGGCTTATTGGGAAAAGCGGGCCCAGGCGGCCATCGAAGCCGCCGGGGGAGAGACGCGCTCCGCTGCTGAGGTGCACGATCGACTCACCGAGGAAGTGCCCGAACATGAGGTGCGCGCGGCCTTCGAAATCCTGCGGGCGCAGGATCGCCTAGCCCCGGCAGAGGGCCCGACGGTTCGGTATTTCGAACGAGCAGGAATCGAGGGCTACCGCATCGTCCGTTTGCGCCATGTGGGGAGCGACCGGATTCCCGAAGGACTCCGATTCGTACGCGGCGTTGACTTCATCACCCTGATCCCGATCGCCCAGCGCCATCCGGACGTCCCTGACGGATGGGCTGCGTATAACAGCGCCGCCCCACCGGTCACGCTGCCCGACTACCTCACGGCACTCTCGACTGCGTTCGCGGCCGGCTTTCTCGTGCACTCCGAGGACTGACCTTTAGGCGTAAGGTCTCCCTTCAACACTGGCGAAGCGGCGCCCACATCGGCAGGATGTCACGATCTGGTCTTCTCGAACCCGCTTGGAGCCGATGGTGTCTTCCACGCGTTTCTCACTCTCGATCGCAGGGACAGCAGCACTGGGTGTTCTACTCGCCTGGAGCCCATCCCCAAAAAACACCGTCTCTCATCCATCGATGCTGGCCGAAGATGGGTTTGCCATCGAGAACCAGAAGGTTATCGACCGTTGTTCTCGATGCCATGAAGTGGATGACGAAGGCAGGATGTCCCGGATCTCCTACCTGAGAAAAAGTCCGGAGGGCTGGCAGACCTCGATCCGCCGGATGGTCGCTCTGCATGGGGCCCGACTCAATCAGGAAGATGCCCGCGACATCGCCCGGTATCTCGCGAACGAGCAGGGCCTCGCGCCAGAGGAAATGAACCCGGGTCGCTTCGAGGTTGAGCGCCGGTCGGGAGACTATGACTGGGATGGAGACTCGGACGTCGAGTACACCTGTATCCAGTGCCATTCGATGGGTCGGGTGATAACGCAACGGCGTGCCGCCGACGAATGGGGATACCTGCTCGATACGCACCGTTCGCTCTATCCGCTCGTTGATTTCCAAGCGTTTCGCTACAGCGGGCCCGCTTCCGAGCAGGACGATCCACGACATCCAATGGACCGGGCGATCTCCCACCTGTCCGAGAGCTTCCCATTGGAAACGGCAGAGTGGTCAGCCTGGTCGGCAACGAAGCGATCCCCACGGCTCGCTGGGACTTGGGCATTATCCGGGTACGAAGTTGGAAAAGGCCCAATTCACGGCACAGTCACGATCACGGCTGACCCGAACGACTCCGACGCCTTCACGACATCTACTAACTACTTGTATCCGGAGAGCGGACAGAGTGTCGAACGGACGGGGCAATCGCTCGTTTACACCGGGTATCAGTGGCGCGGTCGTTCGAATCCTGGAGCCGACAATGAGCTCAGGGAGGTCATGTTCGTCGAGCGCGACCAGCAAGAAATATCAGGGCGCTGGTTCTCGGGCAATTATGACGAGATGGGCCCCGACGTCACACTGCGCCGGGCTGGGACAGCGGCAATAGTTACAGGCGTCTATCCCATGGCGCTCCGGCAGGGTGGATCCGTGGAAGTGCGCGTCTACGGCGCCAGCCTCATGGCGGGCACCCCATCCGACCTCGACTTTGGCGCCGGGATCTCCGTCGCCTCCGTCAGCGGTCCGAGCAACGGCACCCTCCGGGTTCAGCTCTCCGTCGCTCAGGACGCTGCGATCGGCCGCCGTGATCTCTTCGCATTCGGTGGCCTCGTCGAAAGTGCCGTGATCGTCCACGATGGGGTCGATCGGATTGCTGTCACCCCGGAGACTGGCATGGCCCGGACAGGTGGCGCAGCCTTCCCGAAGGGATATCAGACATTTGAAGCGGTCGGCTTCGACAACGGCCCAGACGGAGAACCGGACACGGACGACGACCTGAACCTTGGGCGCGTTGAAGTCTCTTGGATCGTTGAGGAGTACGCTACCACGTTCGGCGACGATGACATTCAGTTCATCGGGACGATGGGCCAGAACGGAGTCTTCTACCCCGCACTGGACGGGCCCAACCCTGATCGTGTCGGGAACCGCAACAACATCGGTGACGTCTGGGTCGTGGCAACCCATCGCAACGAGAGTGGGGAAGAACGCTCCGCGCGGAGCCACCTCATTGTGACAGTGCCGCTGTATATGCGTTTCGAACCGTGGCGTGAAATCGACACGGAACGTCCACCCGTAGGAGAAGGAGCGGGGCGATGAATCCTCCAGTTGCAACCGGAGCCTCAGATACCACGGGCTCGAGCCCTGTCCTCGCACTTCGCGATTTCCATCCGTTCGAGGCCCACGGTGCTCGATTCCTCTACATGGTGCCCTCCGCAGGCATCTTCCGGATGGACGAGGCCGGATCCGCCATCCTTGATGAGTTGGCAGCCGGGCCCATCGATGTGGATACGCTCGTCGACCGGATGTCTGGGCGCTTCGACGTTGATCGAGTTTTGGGGACGATCGATGAACTCACTGAGATCCGAGCTGTCGGAAATCCCTCCGCCCCTAAGGAGCAGGTGCCTAACGACCTGCCCCCGGCGGATTTCCCACTCAACACGATGGTCCTCAACGTCACCAACAAGTGCAACTTGGCATGCACCTACTGCTACGAGTACGGCGACGACAAGATCGTCGACACGCAGTACGGCAGTCAGCCAAAGTTCATGAGTGAAGACACTGCAGAGGAAAGTGTCGAATTCCTGCTCGCCGAGTCTCAAGGGCAGCCGATAGCGCATCTGACGTTTTTCGGAGGCGAGACGCTTCTGAACTTCCCTCTTCTGCAGAAGACTGTCGCATACGCGCGCCGTCGCGCTGCCGAGGAAAGCAAACGCATCGAGTTCAGTCTCACGACCAACGCGACACTGCTCCGTCCCGAAATCATTCAATGGCTGGCTGACAACCAGATCGGCGTCACAATCTCGATCGATGGCCCGAAGCCGGTGCAGGACGGGCTCCGTGTCTTCCATAACGGAAAGGGCACCTACGACGTCGTCCTGCCCAAGATCAAGGACCTGATCGACAAACATCGGTCTCGCCCGATCGGGGCACGCGTCACGCTCACACAGAAGAACATGAATGTGATTGAAATCTTCCGTCACCTTACAGAAGAAATCGGTTTCTGGGATGTCGGGCTGGCCCCGGTCACGACTCAGGACCAGCGGGACTATGCCATCACGCCCGAGTCGAAAGACGACATGCTCCGCCAATTTGAAGAGCTGGCGAACGAATGGCTCGAGTGTGCGCTCAAGGATGAGCATCATGGTTTCTCGAACGTGAAGGACACGATCGAAGAGATCCACAAAGGTGTTAGCAAGGCGTACGGCTGCGGTGCCGGCCTGGGCCTCATGGGCGTGGCGACGGACGGTGACGTCTCGTTGTGCCATCGCTTCGCCGGATCCCCGGAGCACACCATCGGGACCGTGAAGGACGGGGTCGATCGGAAAAAGCAGGAGAAATTCCTCGTCGATCATCACATCGCATCGAAGACCGATTGCCACACCTGCTGGGCGCGGCCGATCTGTTCAGGGGGCTGCTACCACGAGGCTCACGTTCACTACGGTGAGTCGTCACACGCCAACCTGCACTACTGCACTTGGGTCCGAAGTTGGACTCACACTTGCTTGGAGATCTACGGAGCCCTGGCAGAGAAAAATCCAAAGTTCCTGGAGCGATTTGACGCATGAAACACCTAAAACCGATAAACCAGAAGGCCAATCGAATCGAAGCCTGGGTCGCGCACGAGGTCGCGGTGGCCAAGGGCGACGAGATGGACGTCGTAGGACTGCGAACCCCGCCGCACGAAGAGGGCGGACCGCACTTTCCACTGGGGTGCTCCCTGGTTTTCTCACCCGGATGGGAAGTCGACAGTCAGGGGGGTACGGCCGGACTCTGTCAGCCCGTCGAACGCGACATCTTCGACTGTCACATCTCGTGCTTCTGGCCAGCACACGTGCCGGATCAGCTGAACCACGCCCCCGACTGGACCGGGCAGTGTGCATCGGCGCAGAAGGACTGGCGCAAGCTTGACCTCATCTTCCCCTAGGGACGAATTGACCGGTGTTTCGGCGCCGGACTGGAATCCAACATCCCGATCGGATTAGGCATCACCTGAGTCGAAATCGACATGCGAACGACCCTCATCTTTGCAGCCTTCACGGCCCTCTCTTTCGGAGTCGCGGCGCCTCAGGCGTCGGCTCAGACCGCGACTTGGTATATCTCGACCTATACCGACCAGATGCTGGTATGGGATGAGGAGTCCGAGGAGATCATCGATCGGGTCCAGATGAATCGCATCATCCCGAACGGTGTCCAGCTCAACGAGACCAGCACTCGACTGTACGTCGGCGAGGCGTCCGGTCAGTACATGCAGATCGTCGACATCGCGTCTCGCGAGGTAATCGACGAATTCACCCTTTCGCATGACAACGTCGTTGTCCGAATCGATGAATTCGCTCCGCACCCTTCGGATGAACGCGCGGTACTCTTCGTGAAGAAGTACACGAAGCACAGCGACCGCTATGAGGTCGAGGGACCGTTCATCCTCGAATACGATCTCATCACCCATCAAGTCACCGATACGATTCCGTGGCCGGATGGAGAGGAGAGAGACAACGTCGGATTCCGCTATTCACCGGACGGCGCCACACTCTACTTCTACACGAACGACATCATCGCGGTCGACACCGAATCTTACGAAGAGGTCGATCGCTGGAAGATTTCCCAGCCGCTCGAGCCTGGCCTTGGTCGCCCGAGCTTCGGTACGGAATCCGACACCTATGACGAGCCGGGCGTGGCCACGAGTCTCTTCCGCATGCGGGACCCGGTCCAGAACCGCACCCTCATGGGTATCGCTCAGGTGAGACTGTCCGAGAAGGAGATCGATTTCTTCACGCTCGGGCCGGCGGAGCCGGTAGGTCGCTTCGCACTCGCGCCTGGTGGCGAAAAAGGGTACGCCCTCTATTCGACCGTCGGCCAATACGAATTCTGGGAATTCGACCTTGTGAACCAGCGTGTTTCGCGGCGAGTGCCCTTTGAAGGGAGACCTCGCATGGGCCTCGACGTAAGTGCGGACGGGACGAAGGTCTATGTGCATGTCGCCGGGAACACCATCGACGTGTACGACACTGCGACACTCCAGTTCATGCGGTCGGTCGAGTTCGATGAAGACATGACCCTCGGCAACGTGGCTATCATCCCGGGGCGCTAGCAGCACCCCGCTCCCCTGTGACATTCGTTGACCCACACTTCCGGCGAGCGCTGACCTACGTACGTCCGTACCTGGGTGCTCTCGTGCCGGTCGTTGTGCTGGCGCTGGCGTCGACACTCCTCACGCTGGCCCTTCCCTATTTGTCGAAGGTCCTGATCGACGATGCGATCGGAGGGCAGGACTTTCCGCTTCTCCTGCGCATCTCAGTCCTGTTCTTCGCAATTACACTGCTCTCTTTCGGATTCAACGTCTTTTCAGGCATGCGTTACACGAGGGTCTCGGCCGCCATCCTGTTCGATATGCGGCTCGACCTTTACCGGCACCTTCAAAAGCTCTCTCCCCGTTTCTACGCTCGGACGCCTCTCGGCGACATCGTCTCCCGGATCAACGGAGATATCGGGGAGATCCAGCGCGTCATCACCGAAGCCGCACTGTCCTGGTTCGGACAGGTCGTCGCCTTCGTCGGAACGGTCGCCATGCTCGTGTACCTCGATTGGCAACTTTTCCTAGTAGGCCTGCTCGTCATGCCACCCTCGCTCTTGGCTCTGGTCCGATATCGACGCGGGTTGGAGGATCGTGTTCGTGTCCTGCGGGAACGAAGCGCCAACATCGGGTCGTTCCTCATCGAAACACTTCAGGGAATGCGAACCGTCGTCGGATCGAATGCTCAGCCAAGGGAAATCAATCGCTTCCGGGGACGGAACGACTCGTTCGTGGAAGCCCTCCTCTCCATGCGCCTCTTCACCTACATCTGGGGCGGGCTCCCCGGGCTGATGCTGACCGCGGGGACGAGCGCAGTCTTCGTGTACGGCGGCTATCGCGTCATTAACGGGGCCACCACGCTGGGGACGTTCGTGGCCTTCATGGCCTACCAGTCCCGACTGATGACGCCCGTGCAGGGTCTCATGGGTATCTACACAAACCTCGCCACGGCCCGAGCGTCACTTGTCCGCGTCCACGAGCTGCTAGAGGCCACGCCCGATGTTGCCGAAACGGAAGCATCGACCAGGCTCACCGAGTGTCGGGGATCCCTGACCCTCGAGGAGGTGAGCTATGGTTTCGGCCGCGGGACAGAGGGGCTGGTTGGCGTCAATCTCGAGATCCCTGCTGGACAGATCGTGGCAATCGTCGGTTCCAGCGGCAGCGGGAAGTCGACCCTGGCTGATCTCTTCTCGCGGCAACTCGATCCGAACCAGGGACGGGTGCTCCTCGATGAGGAGGACCTTACGACGCTGGCGCTCGCAGATGTTCGTCGTCACGTCGCCGTGGTCGAGCAAGATCCATTCCTATTCCATGTCTCGGTTGCAGATAACGTCGGGTACGCCCGACCCGACGCGACCCGTGCTGAGGTGACCGAGGCGATCGACGCCGCTGGGCTTGGAAATCTGGTCCGCACGATGCCAGAGGGAGCCGACACAGTGGTCGGAGAACGTGGCCGTCAGTTCTCTGCGGGAGAACGACAGCGTCTCGCAATCGCGCGGGCCTTTCTGTCGAATCCGTCAGTGCTCGTGCTCGACGAAGCGACTGGCGCACTGGATCCGTCCTCCGAAGCCGCAGTGCTCGAGGGATATAGGAGGGTGATGCGTGGCCGGACGACCGTGATCATCACACATCGCCTCGACCTCGCGCGGCAATCCGAGCGAGTCATCGTGCTCAAGGACGGCCAGGTCGTAGAGGACGGACCGCCAGGAGTCCTCGAAGCTGAAGGTCAGGCGTTTCGAGACCTGTTCCTTGATGTGCTGGCGGGATGACGGACGACACCGGACCCGATCGTGCCGTGATTCATGTGGCCGTCATCGACAGCGGAGCTCACACGCCCCATCCACACCTCCCCGAGGTGGCAAACGGCGTCGCCTTCGACCTAGAGGGCCGCGAATCCGACGACTGGGTCGACCGACTTGGCCACGGCACGGCAGCGGCCGCCGCGATCCACGAGAAGGCGCCCACAGCGAGGCTCAATATCGTCAAAGTCTTCGATCGTGAACTCGCGACGACGGTCTCCACGCTCGTGCGGGCAATCGACTGGGCGTCCCAGCGAGAGATCCACCTCATCAATCTGAGTCTAGGGACACCCAACGCCTTCCGTGAAGAGGAGCTCGCCCCTGCGGTGGAGCGGGCAATCGCTCGTGGTTCTATCATCGTTTCTGCGCAGGAGCACGACGGCAGAATCTGGTATCCGGGGTCGATGAAGGGTGTTGTGGGTGTCGTCATGGACCCGGCACAACCCCGTGAGCAGATCGCAGTGACGGAGGTGGGTAGCGGCACCACTCTTCAAGCATCTCCGTTCGCGCGTCCCATCCCAGGCATACCTCCCGAGAGAAACCTCAACGGAATCAGCTTCGCCGTGGCCAACGTTTCGGGTGTACTGGCGGGAATTCTGGCAGAGCGTCCGGACGTGCGATCGGCGAGCGGGGCGATCGGGCTGATCTGACCCGAGGTCAACGACCTCAGTTTGACTCCGAGCTCTCGCGGTCGCACCGTGGCCCGACCCCACACCACTGAGACCGTATGCGACTCCTTGAGATCCGTAAAGACGTGCAGCGACGTGATTTCCTGCGTTGGCTCGCCGCCAGTCCACTACTCGCGTCCGCCGGGGGCCTGGCAGGCCTCGAGCCGATCATCGCGCAGGAGGCCCCGCGCAGAGTCTTCGACGACATCATACAGAGCGCAGGCGAAGCACTTGACGTCTGGGATATGCAGCGGGCGGCCGAAGCCACCGTCCCACACGCCCACTACGGCTACATCATGACTGGTGTGGACGGGGAAGAGACGTACGGGAACAACCGAGCGGCTCTCGAGCGGCTCTACCTCAGAGCCCGTCGACTCATCGACGTGTCGACCCTAGACACGAAGGTGAATCTCTTCGGCCAAGAGTGGCCCACGCCGCTCATGATCGCACCATGCGGCAGTCAGCGAGCCTTCCACCCCGAGGGAGAGCTGGCCGTAGCACGCGCAGCGGCTGCCCGGACGCACCTGCAGACGCTCTCGACAGTGTCGTCTACAGCGGTCGAAGAAGTGAACGAGGCACGGGGCGAGCCCGTTTGGTATCAACTCTACGTGGGTGGGCCCGGGCCTACACACTGGGAGGGTGTCACTGCGCTCGTGAACAGGACCCGGGAAGCGGGCTGCCCCACGATCGTTCTCACCGTGGACCTGATCGGCGGGAGTAACCGCGTCACGCTCGACCGATACAGACGCACCGATGATCGGGACTGCACGAACTGCCACAAGAGCGGAGGACGGGCAGACCCCGTGAAACCGAATCTCCGAGGGCTACCGCAGGGTCCACGAGAGGCGGGGATCGGGCGAGACATGACCTGGGACTTCATTCACCGCCTGCGCGACATCACAGACCAGAAGATCATCGTGAAGGGGCTGGTGACGAGAGAGGACGCCGAAGAGTCCCTGCGCAACGGAATCGACGCGATATGGGTGTCCAACCACGGGGGTCGTGCCGAGGGTGACGGGCGCGCCACGATCGACGCTCTTCCTGAGGTTTCGGATGCCATCTCGGGCAGGATGCCGATCATCGTGGACAGCGGCTTCCGGCGTGGCTCTGACCTCGTGAAAGGCATCGCACGCGGAGCAACCGCAGTGGCTGTTGGGCGGCCCTACCTATGGGGTCTTGGAGCGTTCGGGCAGGAGGGCGTCGAGCGCGTCCTCGAGCTTCTCATGCGAGAAATGGAGATCACGATGCGCGCGATCGGGGCGCCGTCTCTCGAGTCGCTTGGACCTCACTCGATCGGAGTGGACTGATGAGCCTCAGGCTCATCCTCCGAGTCACCGCACGCGCGCCAGCCTTGTCGCTGTTCCTGGGAGGTCTGCTTCCTTCAACCGGAATGGCACAGGCGACGACGGCCGCCGACGGGCGGCTCCTCGAATCGATCGACTACTACACCGGCGTCGCGGGCACCGTAGACGACTCTCGGGCGCAGTTGCTGCTGCTCGAAGTCGCGGCCGATCCGGACGACGTGCTCGCTCAGATGTGGATGGCCCGGGTCTACTCGACCGGCAGGATGGGCTTCGAACGAGACGTCGAGCGAGCGCGAACAATCTCCAGTGAAGTGATCGACGAGATTCGTGACCTGGCCAACGCAGGCGATATCGAAGCCATCTTTCTCATGGGCACGGCGTACGACGAAGCTCTCGGCGTGGCCAGCGACTTCCCGGAGGCGCGGCTCTGGTATGGGCGCGCAGCTGAGCTCGGGCACGTCCTCGCTGCGCACAACGTGGGTAACATGTACAGCGATGGCCGTGGAGTTGAGGTGGACCACGAGGCCGCCGCTAGATGGTGGGTGCGAGCAGCCAGCGCGGGTGACGTGATCCCTGCGCTGCGTTTGGGAGAGGCCTTCGAGGCAGGACGAGGGGTGGAGCAGAGTCTCGACTCGGCCCGTGGCTGGTACGGGAAAGCTGCCGCCGCGGGGAACGCAGCGGCCGCCGAGGCCCTGGCACGTCTGAGGCGCCCTAGCTGGACCGCCTTGGGCATCATCTACATGCCGCCGGCACCCTGATCGCTGATGGATCCAATCCTGCACTGACCATCCGGCTGCCGTAGCGTCGGATAGGAAACACCGAGCTGCTCGAGGTAGGAGTTGTACCGTTCGGAATCGAAGTAGAAGGGCTGCATCTCTTCGCGAAACTCATCCATTATGTCCGCATTCATTTCGATCGCGGGCTGATCGGTCGGACGAATGAAGGGAGAGTATTGCAGGTCTACGGTCTGCACATCGTTGAAGTAGCTCCAGGCAGACTGGACCAGTTCTGGGGTGACCATGAAGTCGAGCACCGTCATCGCCTGCGCCATCGCACCCTGCGTTGCACCCTTGTGAGCGATGGGCGTTGCCATTGCGATCGCGTTCGCCCAGTTGTGACCGGGCAGCCCCGGGATGTTTGATGGGAAGGACAGCGTGGCGGTGGGGACGTTCCAGGAAATGTCTCCGATGTCATCCGCATAGCCGGCGGTGCGCTGGGCCTCCGTCAGCCCGCCTCGGAGTGGTGAGAGCTCGGTCGCGAGTCCGGTCGTCGGACCATCGACCTCTTCCTGTGTGGCCCTCGCGAAGCGCTGATCCCCGTCGGTCCACTCGGGGAGCCCAACCCTTTCGATGTTCGAATACAGCGTCTCAGCGATGACCTTGTTGAAGTGACCGGGCCACGCGGAGCCAATGATCCGCGCGGGCCGCAACGTGGTCCCGGTCATCATGGCCGCGCCCTGAGCAACGGAGTCACCGATGGTGAAGAGGTCGCGGATCTGTGGGTAGTTCTTCTCGCGGAAGTAGAACCAGACCGATGCCTCGGACGGAACAACGTTCGGCTGATCTCCCCCGTCATAGATGACCGAGTGTGAGCGGTGCTGCGTGCGCAGGTGCTCCCTCCGGAAGTTCCAGCCGACCTCCATGAGATTGGCAGCATCGGCTGCGCTGCGCCCTCTCCAGGGAGAGCCACCCGCATGCGCCGCGAACCCTTCGAAGGTGAACATCGCCGAGATGAGCCCGGTGCCCGGCGTCATACCCCAGTTCGTGGAAAGATTTGAGCCGACATGAGCATACAGGACGATGTCCACGTCGGAGAAGATCCCTTCTCGTACGTAGTACGCCTTGGTCCCGACCAACTCTTCTGCGACCCCAGGCCATATCTGGATCGTCCCCGGCAGGTCCTCTCTCTCCATGAGGTCCTTCACGGCGAGCGCCGCCGTAATCTGGACCGCCATGCCGGAGTTGTGCCCCTCCCCGTGCCCAGGCGCCCCGTCGACGAGGGGAAGATGACAAGCCACACCCGGGGTCTGTGATGCCTTCGGGATGTTATCGATGTCCGTGCCCAAGGAGATCTTTGGCTCACCCTCACCCCAGGTTGCGACCCAGGCAGTAGGGATACCCGCTATCCCCTCTTCGACACTGAAGCCATTGTCCTTCAGAAGCTGGACGAGATAGCGCGAGGTCTCGAACTCCTGGAACCCCAGTTCTCCGTAACTGAATATCTGGTCCACCATGTTGGCGGTGAACTGCTCCTGCCCCTGGATGTACGCGACCAACTGCGACTTCCAGTTATCGAGACGTGCGTCCTGAGCGGACGTTGGAGTAGCCGTCAGGCCGGCGCAAAAAAGTGTCAGCGCCCCGGTGAGAAGCCAGCCGCGAATAGCTGTTAGAGTGAGGTGATTGCGGCCGGGGTGAGCGGTCATGGTGCTACTCCTGTAGAGATGGACTGCGGCCAACATGGCTCGTAAGGGCACGCCCGGCGAGACAGCTGACGCTGGATCCGATGACGAGTTGGCCTAGCCCATCAGTGATCCGACCTCCAGATCTTCGACACGGTGCGGGGTATCGCCGTCGACCCCCGAGGCGCGGTTAGCGTCTCGCGGAAGGCAGGTGGGTGCCTAGCGGCCGACGTCGTCAGCAGGGATGGCATGCAGCACCGTGAGCGCGATCGATCTTGCCCGCGAGAGCAAGGCAGTCCGCCTCGTGCATGGCGCCCTCGGCGGAAGAAGGATTCGACTGCCAGCGAATATGGGGATCCGCGCCGATCGGATTGCAGAACGGTCCCATCGCCTGAAATGACTCTGCACCCGTGACGGCACTCGACCGAACTGGGTTCCACCCGGACTGATTCCTCGACGACTGGATCGATCGCCGCGGGGTCGTGTGCGCCAAGGCCGATATCTTCGAGGATCAGGGCGATCACACCCTCACCCCAAATGTGGCCATGGCCGGGACTAGAGTCGTTTCTGGATTGACGCTCATCTTCCTTCTCTTGTCCGAAATCCGGTCCTACTTCGTGTCCCCATCTGACGTGCGATTTCACGGAACCAACTCATCTGCAGCCCTGACTTTTTCAAGCGGCATACCGGACGGGTTTCGCACGGGTGGTCCCGTTGCCAGCTTCTTCACCCCTCCACGCCCTATCCACCGGAGCCCGACTCCGGAGAATTATGACCCAGCTCACCTCGAAACAGCGCGCGTACCTCCGCAAACTCGCTCATCCTCTCAAGCCGGTCGTACTCGTTGGCGGTGACGGTGTCACGGACGCCCTCATCTCCTCAGTAAGCGACGCGTTCAACAGCCGTGAGCTACTAAAGGTCAAGTTGCAGGAATCGGCTTCGATCAAAGTTCGAGACGCTGCGAACCAGATCGCCGACGCTCTGGAGGACGTACATGCGGTCCAGACCATCGGAAAGACGATGGTCCTGTATCGGCGCGATCCAGAGGATCCGGAAATCCGGCTGCCTTCTGCACGGAGCTGACATGTCTCGGGCCTTCGTCAAAGAAGACGACCACGAAAAGGAGCCAGAGTTTCGGCTCCCAGATCCAGGGACGGCCTACTACGACGAGGCAGCCTCGTGGGCGCTTATTCAGGGTGCCGATGAAGGGAATACGAAGGGAGCCGAAGTCGCCACAGGATATGTCTGGGGAGACCCGCTGCTGACAAAGCCCATGGCGATGATTCTGGAACAGGCGGAAGCCGATGGGCAGGATCGCGTGGCCCAACTCGCCCGCCGGTATCTGAAGGCGGCAGCCCGCTAACTGCCTGGCTGGGCCAGGTTGATTTCGAAGCAGGTCGTATCGACACAGTAATCGTGACACGAGGCGATCGTCCCGAAGCCCATCGATGGGTACACGCTTCGGGCAACGTGTAGCTAAGGAGCCAGATCGAGTCGCAGGGTGACATAACCCAGGTCAGAGGCGGCGGGGGTAACCGCCCGGGGGCTCACACTTAGAGGCGCTTCATCTCACAGATGTTCGGCGATTCGAGTCGCGACAGCACTAGAGATTCCATCGATGTGCCAGCGAGCGCAACATACGGCTCGGGAAGCCCTGTAAAACTCGCCTTCTGGGTCTTTCGAACGAACACCCACGGTTGTGCGAAATCACTGCATACCCGGTAAAGAGTACACGGAACTGGTCGAACGCCGGGCCAGCATCGACCCGCTCGATGATCAACTCGGTCATTCCGGACCGACGACCGCCTCAGCCTCGATCTCGACCAGGTATCCTTCTCCGATCAGCTCGGCCCGGACCAGTGTATTGGCTGGCTGAACATGCCCGAGTCGAGCTCCGTGGGCTCTGGACACGGCTTCTGCTACGCTCGCATCGGCGACGTAGATCCGTGTCCTGACCACGTCATCGATCGAGCCACCGAGCGACTGAATCGCCCCTTCGATCTTGTCGAGGCAAAACGTCGCCTGCGACTCGGCATCAGCCCCACCAATGAGCCGGTCACCATGGGTTGCAGTCGTGCCGGACACGAAGATTCGATCGCCCTTTCGGACTGCACGGGCGAAGCCGGCGAGATCCTCCCATACGGTACCGCTCAACGCCCTCTGCCTGTCACCCGGGCCGTCCAGGATTGTATAAGGCGCGGGCATCGATTCGAAGTGATCACTGAGGTCACCCGCGGCCGTCAAGAAGGGCGGCTTCCTGTACTCGTCACCGCAATCGCCTGGAATGGGCCGGAGGGCCGCCAGCGAGGTGCGAATGTCCTCGTTGCTCTCCTCATCCAGTTCAAAATCAAACAACCGCGCGGTGTCCGCGATGTGTTCACTTCGCCCAAGACGGGCGCCCACGATGATGCCACCGACACCGGGTGATTCCAGCATATACCGGCACGCGACGTTAGCGACGGACACCTCGAGACGGTCTGCTGACCGGCGCATCGCGTCGAGCAGGGACTGAAACGGGCCCCATCCCCCGGCCGTGTCGATGAAGCGCTTGTACTTCATCTGCGACCAGGTCTCGAGCGACTCCAACGCGGGCTCCACAGCCCCGACCCAGCGGTCCGTCAAGAACCCGCCCGCCAGCGTCCCAAAAGCAAGAATGCGCACACCTCGCTCCTCGCACAGGTCAGCCATGTCTCCTGCAGCTCTCTGGTCGAGCAACGAATAACAGATCTGGTTGGATGCAATCTCGACCCCACTATCGAGCAGCATGCGCACATGCGCCGTGTCCGTATTCGTGAGGGCGAGGTGCCGGATCACACCTTCCTCCTTCAGCGTCTGCAACGCGAAGATGCAGTCCATCCAGCCCGGGTCGGCGTAGCTCCATGCGTGGAACTGCAGAACGTCGAGGACCTCGACGTTCATTCTGCTTCGTGCGCGGTCGACCGCTTCCCGAACGTCCGCGGGGCTATGACGCCCCGGCTTGGGCACCCACTTGGTCATAAGTTCGCCCTCGCCCGGCCATCGTTGGGCAAAGCGCCCGGAAATGAGCTCCGACGATCCGTAGTGATCGGCCATGTCGAACGAAGTCATGCCCGCGTCGACGTAGCGCTTCATCTCTGAGGCACCTGCGTCGGCATCAAGGTCTTCGCCCTCCCGCTCGAGGTCCGCGACCTGCCACAATCCGGTCAGCACTCTGGAAATTTCGAATCCGGGTGCCAGCTCAATTCGCTCGATCATTCGGCGGGCACCCTCATGAACCGGGCGTCCATGTCCACACCGGCCCGGCGCATAGCTGAGACGCTACGGAAGTACATGACGCTGGCGAAAGCCATCACCGCGATCCAGAGCGGAGTGGAGTGAAAGTACCAGGCTCCCACGTCGGCCGTGAGATCCTTCCAGACATGTACGCCTAGGAAGAGGGCAAGGAGCGCGACACCGGATATGCAAACTACGATCTGAACCGTGCGATTTCGCATGACGAGAATTCGCTCAGAGATCTTGGGATTTCGCTGCGGCATTCTGAGGACGGTGAGGCACATGACCCCGTAGTTGACCAGCATCGACGTCACGAGGATATCGACTCCGAGGAAGAAGTCGCCTGCGAAATGGCTCCCGAGAATCGACGCCGACGCCATGAGTCCGCTCAGCACGAGAGCAACGTGCGGCGTATGCCATACAGGGTGTACCGCGGCAACCTGCTTCGGAAAGACACCGTCTTCTGCCCAGGCAAACATGAGCCGTGACACCGCCAACAACATGGCGGGGAGGTCATTGATCAGGGCGATCGCGGCACCTGCGAGAATCAAAATCGTCCACTTCGGCTCCAGCACGTATCCGAGCAGTCCCGGCGCGGTCAGATCCTGCCCCTGAGCACGCTCAGCCACGAACTGCCACGGCACCGTGTGGTACACCGCCGCAGTGAACAGGAAGTAGAACGCACCCACTGTGACGACAGCGATTCCGATCGCCCTGGGCAGCGTCTTACTTGGTGAGCGTGCTTCGCCCCCCGCCTGTGCGATCGAATCGAAGCCGATAAAGCTGGAAAAGAGCACTGCGGACCCGGCGAGCAGCTTGTTCCAGCTGAACTCTGCGACCATGTCCGGAACACGCACTCCTTCACGCGCCATCAGAGACGTTGCGAAATCGTTCTGATCGAAGAGGAATCCCATGACGATGACGACGCCGCCCAGCACGAACATGACGAACATCAGGGGCACCAGAATCCGCTCAACCTTGTCGACGCCACGCATGTTGAGGAGCACTGACCCCCAAAGAAACGCGAGCGCCAGGCCCACGCGCACAGAGCCGGTCTCGAGCACCGCTGCGGCCCCGTCCCAGCCCACAGCCAGAACGACGTCACGAATGAACGGGATCATGACGTAGGAAACCACGCCGATCGCGACCGACAGCCCGAACCACTGCGAGAAG
>Ga0308018_10000317_pt1 | contig 25570 bp, 38 predicted proteins | sample Neamet282_FD_203130 | JGI IMG/M metagenome (GOLD analysis project Ga0308018, IMG submission 203130) | Marine microbial communities from water near the shore, Antarctic Ocean - #282 | ecosystem: Environmental > Aquatic > Marine > Unclassified | place: Southern Ocean | collected 2014-10-01
TTTTAAATTTTGTATCTCGTACACTTCTCCAATTTGACCAGTCTTAGATATAACAATCATGTCATGATCTTCGTTATATCCATACTCCCATTTATTATACCTATTCATTCGCTTAAGAATTTTAGGTTTAACATGATCGGGTAATATCTTATATAAATTTTGCTCGTACATTACTTAGATCTTCCTTCAGCAAAGCCACGAAACACAACTTCTTTTTTAACTTCTTTAGGTTTTTCCTCAAGCTTGTTTTTTTCTTCTTCTATTCTATTCAATATTTCAAAAGCATCAAATATAGCTAGCTTCTTTGTAGCTGCTGCGTTTTTTAATCTATCCGCAGTTATATCATCGCCTGTATCTATTATAGGTTCTTTAGCTACCTTTATAAGTTCTTCAACTGCTACTTGTCCAGCTAGGATTATATTGAGTTTGGTTTTCTTTACGCTCATATTTAATTACAATATCATTAGATTTCATACAGTATAATAGTTCTTCATTTAGATTAAATTCCCATTCTCTACTGGGTCTAAAACCTACAGTGTCCCCAGGAGTTATTCCTAGTGACTCTAAGCGACTATTACCAATTTTTAATATACCAACTAGTTTTTTAGTTTTAGCGGTGTCAAATTGATCATCATTTTTAACAGGTGCTATAAAGCATCTATCATTAAATGATAACCATTTGTTATTCTTCTTATATAAATACACTTGATCTGGATAAACAATATACATGTCATCTTTAAAATAGCCAGAGCCGTTTCTTTCTACACCTTTTATATCGTACCATCTTCTAAATATATTATGATGAACTATAATTTCGTCACCAATTTTTATATCAGAACACATAGTTATAGGAGTAGAAACAACTATAGCTTTTCTGCTAATGTGTTTAAAACTTTCTATTTGAGTATTGACTATAAGTTTTTTGTCTCCTATACTTATTTCATTGTCATACCTATTATCGATAGGTTTAACAATAAAGTTATAAAATCCATTCATTAATACTGTAAATCGTATTCTACTGAAATAGACATATTGGAGTTAAATTTTTTCCAAGGAAGTATTTCATTACTTTTTTTGATAAAAATATTATAAGACTTGTCTTGTTCGTCTAAAAGTATATGAGATATTTCATGACCTCCGTACACTTGTTGACCAACAGAATAATGCATCGCGTCATTCTTGTAGTCTGACCCGATGCTTATCTTTCTAATATTACTTTTTGTCATCTACAGGAAGTTCTGAGATCTCTCCAGTCTTTAAGTCTACCTGTACTTGACCAAACTCGTCTTCAAGTTCTTTTTTAAAATCTTCAACAAGTTTGTTGTTTGTTTTAAATTGTTCTACTACTGCACTTTTTTGAATTTCAAACGATCCTAGTTGTACTACCATTTCGTTTTGTTTTCCTGTTAGTTCCTGAATAGTTTTTAATTGTTTTTCAGAAATCATTTGTTTAGCTTCTTCTGCCATGTTGATTTAATTTAAGTTATTAATTAATTGTTAGTTATATAATTACACGTTTTAAGTGCACTTTACCTAATCTTCTGCTGGTGGTACTGGTGGTACCGGTGGATTCATCCATGTAAAATACAAGTCCTCGTTTACTGGCGCTATCTCAATAGCTATAACTGCAGCTATGCTAGCTTGCATTGCAGGTACATCTAATGATCCTTCCAGCCATCCAATAACTATAGCTTCAAAAGCTTCAGTATCTGCGTAAGGTACAAAAGGATCTCCAGCTACATAAGTATAACTTTGTGTTCCAATATTAGTACTTGAATAAATTTCGCCTCCAGATTCTTCAGAACCAGTGTATCTGTAATGTACTGTGTATATTACATTGTCTTCACCTTCTGCTTCAATGTGAGCGTTCATTTGTGGGATATCCCATTTGTAAGTAATTGCCATAATTTTAGTTTTCTAATTTTGTAATTCTTGTTTTTAAATCTTCTATTATTTCTTGTTGTTCTTTTATTGCGTTTATTAGTACTGCTGTTAATTCTGAGTAAGCTACAGACTTAAGTCCGTCTTTAGGGTGTTCTAATATAAGTTCTGGTAAAACCGCTTCAACTTCTTGAGCTATAACACCAACTTTAGTAATTTCTTTATCAACATCATTTCTATTATAATAAACACCTCTCATTGCTTGAACTTTGCCAATACAATCATCTATCTCTACTATATTCTCTTTTACTCTTATGTCAGAGTTTTGAGTTAATGTACCGTCAATAGTCATATTACCTTGACCTACATCAAACGTCATTTTAATTGAATTTGGATTTCTCCAATATACAAGACCACAACCCATATCAAAGTAAGTGTCCGAGTTGTTCGTATGAAATCTTACATATTTATTAGCTGCATAATTTCCTAAATACAAATCTGAAACACCGCTACTACTTTTAACTAATAGTCTTCCAGTAATTTCTAGTTTAACACTATTAGTAGTAACAGTATTTCCCATACCAATATTACCGGCTCCATTTATGAAAAAACTAGTATTACTTCCGACAGCTCCATATCCTATTTGGAATGAAGCGCTGTTACCACCAGCATTTCTTATATAAAATTGATTGTTATTGTTTTGATTTTGAAATATTATTGAGCCATTACTTGGTAAAAGAGTACGGCCATAAACAGTAAGACCAGTTGTTTCTACTCCTAGAACATTATATGACGCGTCGTCAGGACAGTTGTATTTTATGTATCTTATACCACAATCACCTACACCTTCACCAAAAAGTTCAATATTACCACGAACAGATAGTTTTTCACCTGGGGTGGATATATTAATACCAACGTTGCCGTTGTTTTTCATGGTCATTACATTTAATCCATGTCTACCTACATAAAAGTCTCCTGCGATATTTGTTAATCCCCATTGTCTATTTGTATGAGTGGTATCCGCGGTATCAAACTGAACAGTAGTTCTATTTGAACCTGCTAAACCTATAAGCACTGAATTAACACCATCAGATACAGTGCTGGTTACTGTTGTGCCTCTTACTTCTAAATTAGCGTCAGGAAAAGTTGTTCCGATTCCTACTTTTCCTCTGTCTAATACTAAAACATCATCAAAGCCAACACCATTGTTGACCATATTAAAAGAATATTGAACAATTCCTCCAGTTACTCTTTGTTTTAAATCTAATCTGTAATTTGTGTTACTTTCATTATAACGCCAACTTTGCCATGTATAACCAGTTTGTCCAGCTGAGTCATTAGAAAGTATAAGTGCAGGTACGCCTGAAGATCCTGTACTATTAGGTTGCACAATTTCAAGGCTTGCATCAGGACTAGTAGTTCCAATACCAACTCTGCCGTTAGTATCAACACGCATTCTTTCATTCCAAACGATTCCACTATCGACAGCGCCAGTAGCAGCATTGCTAAATGACCATATTCCGTCATTTGTACCCATTCTCATGTACCCAGCAGATTGACTATTTATACGCTTCCAACCACTATTATTATACGCGTTAGCGCCCCAATAAACCGAGTTAACATCTTCACTCATGGTTAAATTTGCCCCTAGTTGTAAAGCATCAGTTGACCAAGTTTTGGGCTCTATTTTAATACCAACGACACCATTAGCAAGTATTTTTACTAAATCTCCAGTACCATTTGAAAATTGGAAAGTTGCTGCACTTGAACTGTGGACAAATTGGGTATTATTATAATAACTAATTATGCTTGATTGAAGATTTCCTCCTATTTGATAAAAAGCAATAAGAGGGTAATTTCCTTCTATATTTAAAGATCTTACTCCTGTGCCAGAATATTGAGAGGTTCCACCAATTGAAAGATTGCCGCCACTAAAATAAGTAAGACCATTTGCTTGAATATCAACTTTTACAGTATCAACTGATCTCATTAAAAGACGAGCATCATCTACCGCAGCACCTGTTGTAAACTGAAAAGTATTTTTACCATCTGTATTAGCAGAAAAAGTAACCACTCCATTTACATCTAATTTAGCATTTGGCGAAGTTGTTCCAATACCAACATTTCCTGTATTATCGTTATGTATATTATCACCTGTAGCAGACCAAAAAGCATCTGTTCCAGCAGCTCCTCCTGTTATTTCATTTAACGTAGGTTCTGTTCCGTCTACTACATACCATCCTGGTCTTGTGAAATCTAATTGAGCACTAGGACTTGTTGAATAGTAATGGTAAACTCTTTGTGCTTGTGTAGAATTGCCTGGTTTTTGTCTGAACCCAGGATGAGAATGTATTTTTGCACCAGTATCTAATCTATAACTACCACCTAAAGAAGAACTTGTAGTACTAGCATCGCCAGATGCATATATAATTCCTATAGAAACACACCATACATCAGCAGGTAAAACACTTATTCCAAATGCACAAAAATAAGGATTAGTATTAGCTGTTCCATCTAAGTTATTTGTTGCGCTACCTGAACACCCGTGATAAAAATTACCAGCTGGAGTACCTGAATCTCTTCTCATGTATATAACAGACATAAATCCGTTGTTTGCAGTATTAGCAAATCCATCTAAAGCTTTATTCCAACCACCGTCGTCATTGTTACCAGTCTCGGGTACTGTCATCCAAACAAGTTCTTCTGCACCAAATGGTCCAAAAGCATACTCTATTTTGTTTTCTGAACCACCATTACCGATAGCTCCAAAATTACCACCAAAATAACCAACCTGACTAGAAAAAGCACCAGCTCCTGCTGCAACCCATCCTTCTGATGTAGCATAGTTTGTAGCTATTCCTCTAGTCTTACCACGTGTAATTGAGTTACCAATAATTTCTAGTTTTTCTGCAGCATTAGCCGTCAGGCCAATACCTAAATTACCATTAGGTATATTTACATTTCCACCAGTCTTAGCTATTAGAACATCTGCTCCATTGCCTTTAAGATTAACACTAGATGTAAGACCTGCGTTTAAATTTAAAGGAAGAGAATTTGAAATACTATAAAATTCGTTTGCAAAAAACTGGTGTGAAGCAGAGCTAAGTCCAATAGCACTAGAGTTTATTTTATAAAGTATACTATTTATAAGAACTCCTCCAACGTTAGCTACAGGGAAAAATGTATCTGTAAGATTTGAAAAGGCGCCACTAGCTGCACTAAAACCACCAGCGCAACTCAAAGTTCCACCTATTTGTGTATTACCAGTACCAAGAGTGTGATTAAACTTTATATAAGCAGTTCTTGCTGAACCAGCATTATTGTAAAGTGTTTTTGTACCAAGAGAACCTGCTGCCGCACCTGCTGTAAATTGTATTTCATTAGCATTGTTTTCAGTACTTATACCCCATTCAACGTGAGGTTCATAATCTGCAAATATAATAGTATCTCCTTCTGCAGTTTTTTGTTGAATTGCAATAGATGCTTGCTCGTTACCTGTTCCTGAAGCAACAACTTCTAAAGCGGGAGGATTAGCAGAAGAACTACCTGCAGTTGGTCCAACTATCGTACCAGTCATTGTTCCACCAGCTAGCGGTAAAAATGGACCTACCTGGCCTGCGCCTGCGGCTGTAATATTACCTGAAGCATCTGACTTAAGGTAACCTGCGCCGTAAGCGTTTAATCTAAGTGCTCCAGCTGTAGAAAGAGTCATTTTAGCAGCGTAAGCAGATCCTGTCCAGTTTTTCCATTGTATATTATCTCCATTAAATAAAACTTGGTAGTATTGAGGAGTGCTACTAGCATCTTCTGATTTCATTCTATAACCAGCGGAACGTGCTAAATCTGCTGATTCAAGTCCTAATAAAACACCTGAATTCAAACCTGAAGGATCACTGTTTCTTGAAAGTGTTAAACCAAAAGTTGGATTAGTTGTTCCAATACCAACGTTACCGGCAGTATCTATTGTTACTTGTGGCGCGGAATTATTTGTAAATAAATTAAAAGCATAATTATTTACTGTACCAATACCATTGTCTCCTGTACTATTATAAATACCTACTTTACCACCTGTTGCATGTCTACCAACTATTGAATAACCTGGAGAAGTTCTTTTAACATCTAAATTATAACCTACCGTAGGTGTTGTGCCAATACCAACGTCACCTGCAGAGCTAATACGCATTTTTTCTTCAAGACCTAAAGCATCTGATGTTCTAGTAAGAAATGTTAAATTTCCATAATTACCTTGACCCGATTGCTCAAAAGAACCTTTTATTCCCGCGAGTTCTTCTGAATTCATTTGTCTAAACCTTAGCATAGAGCCTGCGTTAGCAACATAACCGTTAGAAGAAATTGTTATACCTGTATTATTACCACCATAAACGTGTAGCACATCTATAGGTGTAGCACCTCCAATACCTAATCTATCATTTGTATTGTCCCAATATAAATCAACGTTTGAAGTTAATGAAGTTGTAGTATTCCAAAAAGCAACTCTGTTAACTACACCAGTTCCTGTAACTGTACCTCCACCGCCTGGTATATCACCACCTAATACTTTTACTACATTACCTGTAGCATCTGTTCCTAATATATATGTTGGAGTACCTGTGTTATTAGCAGCGTTGTAAGTGTTAAACTTAACACTGCCTCCAGGTGAAATACGCATTTTTTCAGCATTTTGAGTTGCAAAAGTCAAAGGTCTTGAATCAACGGAAGCTATTCTAAACTGTGGATCTGCTGCATAATCCCATAACTCAACACTTGCTTTAGTTGTGCCTGCAATCATATATCTCTGACCAGTAAAACTTAAAGCAGGTACATTAAAAGTTAAATATGCTTCAGTATTTGCGTTTATTAGTAATTTTGTTCTTGAATCAATACCTGAACCTCCTGTACCTCCTCCATCTCCATCTTGTACAACTAATTTATATTGTGGAAGAGTATTTCCAATACCAACGTTGCCAGAACCTGAAGCAAAATAAATATTTTGGCCATTTCTTTGCCAGTTATTAACCTGAGTATTAGCAATTGTTTTTGTAATACTTTCAAAAGCACTCGCTTCAAATGCTATAGCCCATCCATTGTCCCAAGTAGTTCCAGCAAGATTAGAATATCCACCTTGCCAATCAGTTACAAAAATCTGTGGGTATGACCATGTATCAGCTAATTCTCCTATGTATATACAAGCTATATTAGATGAGTTCTTACCAAATCTAACAGTATAATTTGTATCAATATCACTTTGGCATTCTGTATATGCAAATGTATTAATCCATGATCCAGTTTGGTAATTATAACCTCCACAATTTACTGTAAATGATTTAGAAGTTCCATACTCATATACTTTGATGGTCATTCTTTGCATGGTATTAGTAAAACCAACCGGTAAAGTAATTTTTATAGCACCAGTGTAACTAGGTGTTTGATTTGTAAAAATTGCACCACCTGGATTTAATAATCTAATACCACCCGTGTCACTATATATTCCTCCCACGATTTTAGTAGATCCATTAACGTCTAGCGTAACAGCAGGAACAGTAGTTCCAATACCAACGTTGCCGCCTAGTAAATAAGACGTACTTGTTGAGTGTATTCTTGAAGTGCCTATATTTACAGAGTAGCCACTTGGCACAGTAATTTGTCCACCTGTTGTTATATTACCTGCAAAAGTTGCATTACCAGAAGTTTCAATTCTTAATTTATTTACTCCTGCTTGCTGTAAGTTAATTCCATCACCATTCAAGTCATCAATATCTAAACCAACTGATGATCCACTGTAATCAAATCTTGCGTAAGTAGCGTTGTCGCTTCTATATAATCTTAATTGTTTACCTGAATTAATATGCAAATCACCTGTCAAAGGAAAACCTGAACCAGCTGAAAGTGGTAAGAAAGGACCAAGTCCACCACCATGAGCATCTACATAAGCTTTATTAGCCGCATCAGTAGAAGCGGAAACAGTGTCAACACCTTGTATTCTACCTGTACCATTTAATATTAATTGACCGTAATTAAACTTAACATCTCCATTGGCTGCAAATTCAACATCATCTGTTGCTCTACCATTAGCTCTAATAAACACACCTCTAGTTGTTGCAGAAGCTAAAAATAAACCATCAGCAGTACCTACATTTGCAAAGATTCTGTTGGAGCCATTACTTGTTCCACCAAAACCTACAACGCCATAGCCGCTATATGTTCCGTCGTTTCCTACGTAAACTTGAGTTGTATTTAAAACAATCCCTTGAGTTGTAGTTGTTAATCTTGCAGCGTTATTGTGTCTTAATTCTACTAAACCATTTTCAATAGTTCTTACCGCCCATTGTCCTGCTCCCGTTAATAAACCAAATTCTGAAGTTGCTCCACCATTTGAATATAAATAACCTTGCCTAAGCCCACCGCCATCAAATATTTCCAATCCTCCAGCTCCAGCACTATCATACGTAAGACGCATATAGTTATTATTATTCGCATCACTTAATTTTGTTCCTGAGCTAAATTTTAATTCATCTATTCCAATAACATCATTATCACCCATGTTGATATTACCTGTCATTGTACCGCCAACTAATGGTAAGTAAGCTCCAACACCTGTGGCCACAGCGGTTGTAACAAAAGCAGTTGACGCAGCTCTTGTGGTATTGTCACCAGCTGATCTTGTCCCTACAACCGGAACAGCTGAAAAAGTTCCAACTCCAGCTGATGATATGACTAGATTACCTCCTGTTGTAGCTAATTTTGCAAATCCATTTCCAATAACTTCAACAGTCATTCCGCTATCGGTTCGAGAATAAATATTAGTAAAATCAGTACCATAAAACTCTATTTCATTGTCGGCGTTAGTATTTTGAATAGATAATTTTCTACTTCCTTGTGGAGCTATTCCAATGCCAACATTTCCTGTAAAAGAACCTGTCCCGCCCACGGTTAAAGTAGTAGCTACGGTTACTGCCGCGGAAAAAGAAGTATTATTTAAAAATGGTATCGCCATCTAAGATTTTATTAAATTAATATTATACTATTGAAATAATAGCAGTATAAGTACTGTCTGATACTGTAGGTATAAATTTAAAGTCTAAACTACCTGTACCGTTACCGGTTACTATAGGATACACTATTAATGAACTTGTTGTTTCTTTAACTGTAGCGATTGCGTCAGCAGCAACTGGCGTAGGAGTTGCTCCAAAAAGAGTTGCTAAGTTAACAGTAAAAGTTGTTTGACCTCCTGAATCAGTACCGCCTGTTAATGCGATTTTTCTCATTCTACCAGATATCACTTCTTCTTTTAATTGTACCCAACCGTTTGCTGTTACTGTAAAGTTTGCACTATCAAAACCAGACACACCTTTGTTTGCTAAAGCATCAGTAGCTCCTGCGCTAGCTATATTCGCGTCTGCTATAATAACAGTATATTTAGCAGATGTTGGAACTGATCCAGCAGCTATAGCTGTATCAACAAATATAAAATCACCTGGCTCAAGCTGTATATTAAAGAAAGCATTACCAGCAACTGATACCACAAAGTAATCACCTACGTCATAAGCTAACTGACTAAATCCTCCGCCCGCAACACCTGTTAGTACAGGTCTATCGGTAGCCGCGTTGTAAGGTCCTTGATAAACACCTATACCAGCAACTCTTTCATCCACGTATGCTTTAGAAGCTGCACTTGCAGGATCTGTTGGAACAGTAGGTATAGTTACTTGACCTCCAAATGATCCAGCTTTTGCAACAGTTAAATTACCTTTAGCAGCATCACCTGCGTCAGCTACAACGAAATTACCCGAAGTTAATGTAAGATCGTTTGCTATAACAACACTAGGCGTTAAAGCAACTCTAAGTTCTGATGGGCCTATTCTAGTTGAAGTGGTTTGTCCACTGAAACCTGATAAAGTAATAGGATCGTTTGTTATAACGCCTGTGCTATCTGATCCTTGTAAGTTTACATTAGTAGTACCTATAGGAACGTCTATAGTATATGTAGTTTCAAAGCCGCCAACTAAATTACCTACTGTTACTTTTTTGTTTTTAGTAACATCTAAATCATATATAAGCAATTGGTCACCAGTAGCAGGTGCTCCTCCAAGAGAATCTCTACCAACAATATCTAAACCAACTGTAGGATTAGGTCCTAATGGAGTTGTGATATTTATACCTAATAAGTTTGCAGCAGTAGCAGCATTAACAGATTCTATATCACCTGTAGTTACATCGATCCAAGCACCAGTACCATCTAAGTATTTATTAGCCGCACCACCAGTTGGAACCATACCAACATTTGCAGCACCACCGTATATAGCTGGTGTAAGCACTATCTCGCCAGTTCCTGATACAGGAGTTCTAACTAAACCAGTATTAACACCACCGGAGTTTACGTTTGCATTACCTATAGTTATTTTCTCAACACCACTTGTTGCGCCTACTTCTGTCCACACAGCATTGGATACTCCAACAACCTGTGCAGTTGTACATATTTTAAGTGCGCTTACTGATGTGTCGTAATATATTTGACCCAATACTCCAGCTACAGGATCTGCACCTAAGTTTTGTATTGCCGCTTTGTTTAGTTGATTAAAGTTTAAATCAACCGTGTTTAAAAAATTTATTGCCATGTTAGTTTAGTTTAAATATGCTTTGCCAGAAAAGGCTGCTGAAAAAGTTAGTATTACTCTATTATTGTTTACGTAATTATACTCACCAGTTACTACGGTGTTGCCAGTATCTATTACTGTTATTGAAGGAAATTTTCCTAAGTTATGTGTTATGTCCCAAGTTGTAGAAGCTGCTCCTTGGTCAAATTCAAATGTAGGTGCACCTTGTGATGATAAGGTAAACACTGCAAAATCGTAAAATTTGTTTATTTCAAAATTGCCATTACCTGTTAAAGGCGTTAATGTTAAAGTATAACCACCTCCTGCTTTTATCACATAAGATACTATAGTATAGTGACCAAAGTTATTAATGTTATTTTGCTCGCTTATAAGTATATTGTTACCTATTAAATAAGTTATAAAAGCTACAGTATTAGCATCACTAACATCAACAGGCGAAACAACTAATGTAGTTACAGTACTCATGGCTGTACCTGTAATTGGACCTGAAAATTGGCCATTACCCGGGACAACAGCTGTTGTTAACTTAAATATCATTTGAGCAGATACAGATATCTTACCGTTTATATTTAAATAATCTGCTATTTGCTGAGCGGTAAAATTTCTAGTAGAACCATTGGTGCTATTAGTTCCTATCCAACGATCACCGTCATTAACGGGAGCATACGATGGATACGACTGTATTAATGCCATATCTTATTTTTTGCTTATTGATTTAAATTTTTCAGCTCCTCGAGAACCAAAGTACGCTACATATACTGTTATTAAAAGAGATTTTAAAAGATCAACCCAACCTGTATCTATAGAGAATATTAATTCTGAGCTATCTAATAAAATAAAAATAACTAAAGAGATGGTTAAAAATATTAGCGTCATAGGACGAGTATTCTTAGAAAGGTATGAATCGGATTTCATATCGCTTTCCCAACGTTTAGTTACTTCTTGCAACTCTGTCATATCTTGTTCTAATAACATAAGTGCTTGTTCTTTATCCTCTGCAGGTAATGCAGGGTCCTTTTTTATTAAACTTCTAATTAAACCAAATAGTCCAGCGTCAGGTAATACGTCACCAGCTAGGTCTAATATGCCGGGAGCAGCTTTACTTAAAAACTGCCCGACTTTAGTTTCTTTGAACTTTTTCTTGCTCATTCTTAGCAGTTACATGGTGGACATTTACCACGAGATACATTTTTATTTTGCTTGTTTATTTTTCTTTCGCTTCGTCTCTCTTCTCTTATTTTCTTTCTATCTTTTTTAGGTTTTGTTACAACTTCTCCACCTGTTAAATTACGAGTGCTAGTAGCATCTGGCGTAAGTTTACCTGTTGTACTTGAGCTAATTACATTTGGAGATACTTTTTCTAAGCTAACAGTAGAGCTAGTTGAAGTTCCACCGAAACTAACAGCCGGTTTGTAAGCGTCTTTGTTTACTTGTGGTGCCGCTTTCCAAGCTGCAATTTCTTCAGGAGTGGTTGCTTTTTTTTCAACAATTTTGCCTGGTGTTGAACTACTAGCGCTTGTGTTACTTGTTATTACTCCTGGTTGAGTAGTGGCAGTTGTTGAAGAAAATCTAGATTCTGCATCGCCAGGTTTATTAAATGGAGTAGATCTCATAAAGAAACCAGTTTTAGATTTATTTGTTAAACCTTGATTACCTCGTTCTCTTACATCGCTAATACCTTGATTAGCATTTTTAATTGTTCCAGCTAAAGTACTAGAACCAAAACTATAAGCACCACCTAATTTGTTTTGCTTACCTCGTACTTCTACACTACCAGCGCTTTCTCTTTTACCTTGCTCTAGTTTTGTGGTTGTTTCTCTAGTATCAGAACCAGGAGTAGTTCTTGTAACGCTTCCTCTAGCTCTATCAGTTCCTCTAGTTTCTATTCTAGTATCGTCAGATAATTTTACGTTTCGTTTTGCGTTCTTTTTAGCTGTAATTTTAGTAGTTTCGCCAGAAGGTGATCCTGATGTTATTCTTGCTGCTTCTTCTTTTGCTAATTTTCTTCTACCTCTTCCAGATAGTTTAACTTTGTCACCTCCGCCACCGGTTACAACACCGTCGCTAGATACACTTACTGATTCGTTTTTTCTTAAACCTTTTCTTATATCTTGTTTAAGTTGTCTTTCTTTGCTTTTTTTAAAAAGTCCCATAATTATGCGTTCTTAGTTTTGTTAAATTCTTTATTTGCTTTCCATGCTCTTTTTTCCCATGGTAATTCTTTATCACCTTCTAGCATATTTTCTCTTGAAAACTGTTTAAACGGTTGATTTGTATTAGGTCTAAAATAAACGTTGTCATCGTCATAACTTAACAAACCGTTTTTTATATCATCCACATGAACACCTTCATGGGCTATTACTTCTTCTTGTTTTTCAGGTGTTAATCCTTTTTGCATTAAAATACTACCATTCAAATTAGCTTTACCTACAACACCATCTTCTAAGTCTGTCTCATATATAGGAGTATTACTCATATCATAAGGTGATCCTTTCATTAAAAAAGCCATATTATTTATTTTTATAAGGGAACAATCTATTAAGCTTGTCTTGCCTTTTGTTACAACCGCAATCTCCTGGGATCTTGTCTACTAAAGCTTTAATACCTGTAGCCTTTGTTATTTTAGCTATAGTATCTCCAAATCCTTTAGATCTCATTACTTAATACTCTCTTGGATCCATATACAAAGCGTCGTCCATTTTTAATGGCTTATCATCATGGTGACCAGGATGTTCATTAGCTTTAGTAGGAGCTACACCTTCAGCGGATAATTCGTAATCATTTAACGGTGATTTCATCGTCAAAAACGAACTAGTGTCTCCCTGGTGTCTTAATAAAGGCATATCACTTTCTTCTCTTCTTGCTTCTCCATAAACATCTTTAAGTGAGTCTAAATGACCAGCACTCATATGTTTTCCTATTTGAGAACTAGACATGTGCATATTTACTCCACCTGCATAGCTACTATTACCCATGTGTTTGTCTCTTTGTTGTAATGGCTTCATTCCTTGTCCGTCGTCTGTTGTTGGCATAATTTTATATTTTAAGTTAAAGCAACAAATCTTGCTGTTGCTGTTGTTAGTGTATTTACATTTCCGTTTCCTACAGCTGGTGCAGCGCCTACATTGACTCTACATACTGCTATTGGTAATATTTGTCCTGGTTGTACATCTTCAAAGAAAACAAAGTCTCCATCTACTGTTGTTACATATACATCGCTAGCTAGTGCTGGTGCATCAGTTGTACCTCCGCAATATACTTGAAAAGCTTTAGCATTACCTACATTAGAGTTTTCTGCTATAAAAGTTATATCTGATGCTCCTATAGTTAATGTTACGCTACCAGTTCCATCACCTGCTCCAAAAGCAGCGTTTAATTCTGCTGGTGCAAATATTATAGTTCTACCAACTAAATCAATTTCAGAAAATCCAGTATCAGTAACGTTTACAGCTACAGTTGCTACAGTTCCACCTGCTATTGTTATATTAAAAGTAGCGTCACCAAAATAAGTTCCTAAAGAAGGAACAACAGCTGTTGGGCCACCATTATTATAACCTAAAGTATCATTATCACCTGCGTTAGATTGTAGATCAGCTCCTGCTAATAATTTCCAACCCCATGCAGTAGTTAAGTTTACACCTTCTCCTCTGTATATTCTATAAGCATTAAAAACAACTGGATCTGTTACCGGAAATATATCCGTAGATAAACTTAAAGTTGTTGCTGAATCAACCGCTGTTACGTAAGCTATTCTTAGGTTTGCTGTAGTTGTATTGTAAACAACATCACCTACTTGTACACCTTGATTTGTTACTACTCCTGTTGAAGCATTTCTTTCTGGTAAAAAACCACCTTGTAAACCTATGTTTGCATCTGTTAGTTTACTAGCAGTTAATGCTGTATTTACTCCGTCATACTTAGATTGTGGTCCTGGTATGTTTATAGTGTCACTAGGTATCACTTGTATACCTGATGTGAAATCACTTGCTGTTATCATCATGTTATTAGGCTTTTTGAGTTATTGGTCCTGGACTGTAAGGCACAGGCGCTAATTTTAGTTTCATACCTTTAAGACCGCTACTAGATCCTTGACCGTGTAATCTACCGTGTTGGTCTAATGGTCCGTCCCAAACATGAGACTCACCAACTATACCTACAGAATTGTTTTTAGAAGCGGTTGTGTGTGCTTTATCTTCAATCATAATTGTTTTTTTTTATTTTGTTTAACTGGACAATGGTCCATTATATAATGAGCTTAATCCAGTAGAAGCTAATTCGTTTGGTGCTATGGAAGCATCCATTGATTCTGGTGATCCATATGTATTCATAGCCATGCTTTGCGCTGGTCCTGAAAAGTTTTGTGATGATGCTATAGAACCTGATTGGTTTAATGAGTTAGCAGTATTAGTTGCTCTAAAGCTTTGTTCTTGCATAACTTGTCCTCTACTTTTCATAGCTGAATTAAACCCTGTAACACTTGGGCCATCGTTCATACCATTGTCATGTAAGACTCTAGTTATGTTGTCATTGTTATTAGTATATCTAGAATTTGGTCCCATTGCTCCATCTCCGTATATTGCAGCTGGATCTGAGTTTGTAGAATAGTTTGCGCCTGATCCTCCTTCAGTTGTTCTATTTATATCTGGATTTGCAGCCATATATGATGGATCTTGTTGAAACATGCTATTTGCTACACCTGCTACTCCATTGCTAAAGTTTGTGGTTCCGCTTAAGCTTTGCGCTAGAGCGTTTTGAGCTTGAGAACTATTCGCGCTAGGACCACTCATTGACATGCTTGTTCCAGCACCAACTGCTGCTGCTATTCCTCCGAAGTTTAATGGTGATTTTTTCATAGTTTATTTATTTGCGTGATAACCAGCTAATTGATCATTACAATTTTGTTCACTAGTGCAACGTCTCCATATTCCACCTTTTTTGTTATTCATAACAACCCATTGCCCACTTACTTGTTTTACACAGCCAGAGCCTCCGTCAGATTTACTGCATCCTTTACCTGCCATTGCAAAAGGCGATCCAAATTGATTATAGCTCATAGTTTATTTTTTATTCACAATTACCTGTTACTGGGTTTAATACTCTTCCACCAGTACATTTTTTTCCTTGACTGCCAGCGGCTATTACACTGCTTGACTGAGTTGATGGTAACGTGCCAACTACAGGTCTTCCACCTGCCCCCGCCACCGGTGGTACAACAGGATTTAATCTAGCGTTCATGAAATTATTAGCTGTTTCATTTACTTTTTCTTTTCTAGACATTTTTGTTTTGCCATCTTCTCCAACATATTTGTTTTTATTCTTTTTATCAAATATATTTATATCTCGCAGGAATCTTCCAACACCTGTTGTAGATTCACCTTTTTTATTTTTTTGATTCTTTATATTATCAGCTCTTCTTTCAGATCCAACTGCAAAACTAGCAGCACGTCTATTTAATCTAGCAACTTTAGCAGAATCAACACCATGTGTTTTTGTAGCTTGATCAATTCTAGCCTCAAAGCTTTCTTTGTTTCTACTTGAAAATATTTTTTGATCTGTAGGTTTTCCGCTAGGAGGAGTTTTTGTAACATAATCCGCAGGATCTATATCTGGACTAGACACAGGTCCACTGTTACTGCCTGTTACAGAAGAAACAACTGGAGGAGTTACCCCTTTGACGTTTGCACTAAAAGTAGACACACCAAAGTTTAAGTTGTTTAAGTAATTTGGTGGTGGTGTAGTTGTATTTGCCATTTATCTTTCTTTATCTCTATTTACGTTATAGATAGCTTGTGTCAGTACTTTGTCTGTATAACTACTACCTTTAATTAATTTGTTCCTTCGTTCACTAGAAGGTATATCTTCTTCACCTAACATGATTCGATACATTCTACTTATAAGTTGCTTGCACTTAAATGAAACTTTATAGATATTGTACTTTTGAGTGGTTCTATTTCTATTTCGCCACACGACTATCCAGTCGTTTTTAAGTAATCTGTTCCAGCGCCTATTATCCCAACTATAAGAATATGTACCTATTTCAAAATCATGTTTAGTAAAAAGATCCATGCTATCAAAGTAAATTAATAATTCAAGGTCCGCGTCATTAAGATCGTTGTTTTTACAAGCCCATTTGCGTATTATACGATAATGTTTAAGCAAGCCGATTTCTTTAAGATCTCTTGCACTTAGCTTTTTCATAAAACAACGACAACGTTTTCCGTTTTTATTATTTGATATATTTTTTGATCTATTTCTATTTTAAAACCTTGAGTAACATCGTAGTAAATTATATCATCTTTGTTTATTCCTATAACTTCGGAACCAATTGATATAACCTTAGCTTCTATGTACCTTATGTCTTCTCTTTGATTTTCTGCAAGCATAAGACCACCTTTCGTAGTGGTCGTGCCTGCTTTTGTTTTTTCTATAATTAAATTCCTACCTACTGCCCTCATTTGCTCTTAAATTGTTGATTACACAATCAGTCGATAATATCGTTGTTGCTACCGATGCTGCATTTATTAATGCACTCTTGGTAACTAGCAAAGGATCAATAATTCCAGATTCAACCATATTTACCATATTTCCTGTAACTACATCTAATCCCTCTCCTAACTGCTCTGGAGATTTGTACTTTTCTATACCTGCATTAGATAATATAGTCTTAAACGGCGCCTTAATTGCTTCTAATAGCGCTTGTTCGCTAGAATCAGCAGGTTTAATATGTGTCGCAGCGTTTAATAGCGCGATACCGCCACCTGGTACTATACCTTCTTTTATTGCTGCTTTAGTAGCGCAAATAGCATCTTCAACTCGGTCTTTCTTTTCTTGTAATTCTACTTCAGAATTAGCACCTACCTTAACAATGGCCATTTTAGCCGAAAGTCTTGCTAAACGCTTTTCGTAAGCAACCTTAAATCCAGGTAACTTAGCGTTTTTTAGCTTTTCTTCTAAACTAACTATAAGTTCTTGTGCTTCCTTAGGTATATCTCCAATTTGTATTATAGTTTCTTCGTTAGTACTAGTAGCTTTAACACATTCACCTAAATGTTCAGGCTTTATAAGATCCATATCGTCTCCTAAATCCTCATTTATTACGGTAGCACCAGTTAACAGCGCTAAATCGTGTAAAACTTCTTTTCTTGTTACTCCAAAGACAGGACTATCAATTATATTTACTTTAATATTGCCTTTTAACTTATTCATGGCTAAAGCTGAGTAGACCTGTTGGTCACAATTAGCAATTATTAGCAAAGGTTTGTTCTTTTTAATTACATATTCCAAAATAGTTGTCATTTTGCGAATATTTGGTATTTCTGACTCTACAATAAGAACTAAAGGGTTGTTTAATTCTGCTTTAGTTTTATCTGAGTCTGTAGCAAAGTGGATTTGTCTTAATCCTTGGGAATAATGTATTCCATCTACTACTTCTACCGTTGTTTCAGGTTCTGTCGACTCTTCCATCGATACAATACCTGTATTTCCTACTGCTTTAAACGCATCACCTATTAGTTTACCTAGGTTCTTGTCATTATTAGAAGATATAGTTGCTACATTGTTAATCATGTCTCCTTCTACAGGAGTACTATGCTTTTCTAAGAACTTTACAACCTTAGTCACAGCGGAATCTATACCACTTTTAACTATACGTTGGTTTACGTCTTGCAGATTATTTGATGCTTCATGTAATATTGCATGAGCTAGTACTGTAGCGGTCGTTGTTCCGTCTCCTGCTTCTCGTACTGTTTTTCTGGCTGCTTCTTTTAAAAGAGTTGCACCCATGTTTTCTACTGAATCTAGTAGAATGATCGTATTAGCTACTGTAACACCATCTTTTGTGATAATTGGCTTACCGCCACCATCTTCAAGGATAACACATTTGCCGCTAGCTCCTAATGTAGAGCTAACAGCTTTTGTGAGTTTATCTATCCCTTTAAATATCTTTGCTTTGGCATCGCTACCGAAGTTCAGATGTTTGACTATTGAGTCTGACATAATTAGATTAGATTAAATTTGATTTATTTAAAGGTTTTAACGACTTTAGGTCCTTTTAAGAATTCTATTTTCTTAGCATAGTGATCTACTGACGAATCAATAGCTTCTTCTGCTTGTTTAATATTTTCTCTTCGGGTTACGTCGATCCAAGTATCTTCCTTTTCAGGTTGTTGGTACTCGGTTTGAAAGAATCCATTTGGTAACTGTACTATTCTCCAGTGTTTTTTCTCTGAGAGATGTTTCCAGAAACTAATAGTTTCTTTATTGGGTTGTGGTTGACTATTCCACGAACTAGTCTGGTAAAAAAAGGTCATTGGTTTAAAATTTATTGGTTAATAAAATAAGGTATTAAGTAATTGAAGCAAATACTATAGCTCCTGATACAGCTCCTACACCACCGGCGTTTACAGCGTTGAAACCTACGATTTCTTGAGAAGATTTAGCATTTAAAGAACTTACAGGTCCTACAGATGCGTTAGTTGGAGGAGTTAAAGCTCCACCAGTTGGTCCAACGTTTCCTGCTGGAATAGGTGAATTTGGTTGTGATGCTGGTAAGAATGTTTGATTCCACGCTGTTCCTTGTGAAGGATATACTGGTAAATTCCAAGGCATTTTTCCTGCTGCGATAATTGCATCCCATAATCCTTTTTGAAGATTATTTCTTTGCGCTAAAGTTTGAGGTACAAAACTACCTGCTGTTGTTGCGAATACTGACGCTGTTGTAACTAAATTTGCTATAGCTCCACCATCGTAAGTTATTGCTGCCGTACACGTTGGATTAGCGCCTGCTGCTGTTGTTACTGCGATTTTTACTACTCCGTCAACTTTTAAAGGAGTTACTGTAGCTGCTGCTCCAGTTCCTAATGTTACGTTTAAATATTTGTCTGCCATTTTATGTTTTTTAAATGGGTTAAAGGTTCACTTTTTTTTTACGTATATATCTAAGGCGAACCAAAAAAATAGATACACACGTTATATTTTTAGAATGAAGTACCTGTGTTTAATACTTCATATTTAATACTAAATCCTAAAGAACCAGTACCGTTTGCTGCTGTTGGTGCCGCTGCTGAGGTTAACTCAACTACACTGTTAGGTTGTAATAAACCCTCGACTACAGCTACTTTTTCTACTTTACTAGTACCAGCCGCTGTATTGATTGTAGCTTGAGAAAGAGCTCCTATGGTAACTCCATTGATTTTTACTAATAAATTGTTTGTGAACGAGAAAGCTTGACCACCGGCCGGGTTATTCACGTAAGCTACTATAGATAGTATGTTAACTATATTATTAGTACCCTGGGCAGCTATTAGTGGAATTGCCGTAGCATTTATAGCGTTTACCAATGCTGGTGTTATAACAGGTGACGATGTGATAAGTCCAGCTGAACCAATACTCTGTACGTCTGCTACACTAAAGTTATATGTATATATCTCACCAGTTATACTGTTAGTTCTTGATCCTAATAAGTGATCAGACGTTAATGGTGAAGCTACGGGATAGCTATATATTTGAGCCATAGTGATTTTACTTGTTTGTTATAGGTATATATTCACAGGTTATACCAAGGATTTACATTTATAGTGACAGAAGCCCTTTACTATTCTAGAGATAAGTACCTACTGTCAGTGTGAAAATAAAAAGTGTCATAAATATAGGGGTATAGCGTTGCCCCCCCTCTCTACTTTTTTTTTTACTTTTCCGAAACGCTTTCAAATTGGCCAGCCTCCCCTTTCGTTCTAGAATTTGATCGATATATTATTGCTTTTTACATGACATGTCTACGATATTATCAGTATTCGCAGGAACTATTCACGTATTCGTTAGATCTACACAGCTACTCGTCTCACTCGCCACATTAGACTGTCATCACTACTAAGTTCTGTCTACACACTACACATTTCAATACCGTGTGACATCTTGTCATGACATATGTGACTGATTGTCATGACACTAAGTAAAACCTAAACTAGTTTAGTTGTATGACACAATGACATATTGTGGTATGACAGTATGACATCATCATTACTATAATAATACTACACTCACATACATACTTAATACGATGATCAACGGATAATATAAACGTAACCAATAAAGCTATATAATATCAAACTAACTACAAACAAATATCAAATCAAAAAAACAATTAATATTCTAACTAATAATCATTACAATATTAAATCACTCAATAATAAAATAATTATATTATCACAATATAAATCAAACAATATAATTAAACTATTAAATTCTAATAACATACTATACAAAATAACTAACTAAATACTTACTTAATACGATGTTATACAGATAATATAAATGTAAGTAACAAACAATAAATAATAACAATTAAATAATAACTATGTCACAATTAATTTCAAAAAGATTTGTAATCAGAAAATCTTTAATCGGTAAAAACCAAATCATTTCATTCACAAACAAAAAAGGTATTCAAATCATTTACAATCACGATATTGCTTACAATATAATGAAATCAAAACTAGAAACTATGAACTGTTTCAATAAATACAAATCGTATACTGCAAGTGGAAATATTCCATTAGTATTAAGAAATGTACAATTAGTATAATAACTAATTAATTCGGTGAGTCACTCCACGATATATGGACTGAGTGAAAATGAAGTAATGGTTTACGTAAGTTCGATTCTTACACTTCAACTAACAATATAAATTAATACAATGAAAAGAAAATTTCAACATTACACAATTCAAACTATATTAATTGGTTTAAGTACGTTAACAGTAATAGGTTTACTAAACATAATCTATCACATATCTTTTAACAATCCAACTATCACTTTCGGTGGTTGGTAATTACAAAGTAAATACGATACTAAACAGATAATATAAATAACTAATAACAATACTATGAACAGATACTATCAAGAATTACAACTCATCGACGAGTTCCACTCTGTCTTCATTCCAACTAAGGAATCAGAAGCAAGAAAATTAGAATTACTAACAATTATTAATAACAATAAAATACTAGACAATGCAACTATTTAAAATTACAAAGCAAGGATCATTACATTTCAAATTAACTGATGGAAGAATCGGTGTGTGTTACGAAAGTGGTATGGTAAGAGTGAGTGTTAAAAACTCTACTAAAAGATTCTATCAAATCAACAAACAACTTAAAGTAATAACTAAGTCATCATACTTCTACAAAAGAGAGTTAATATCTACTTGTGTAGACAGAGTACAACACTTAATGAACTTTGACAACAGTAACTGTCAACCAGAACCTTCTGAATATAATACTATATTATGGAAAGCAAGAAACAGAATCAGTGAATTAATAACAATAAATAACAATAAATAAAATGAGTAAAACTAAATTTAACGGATTTGAAAAGTATTTCATCCAAACAGCGCTTAAACAAGCTATTGAACAAGCAGAAGAAGATGTATTAGCAATTGAAGCTGACGGTAAAAGATCAATCTATGCACCTGGTTACTTCACTTTAGTAGGTAACGAGATGATCAATAAGATAAACGACATGACACTAAAAAAGCATCAAGATTAATTATGAAAAGAACAAAAAACAGTAAAGTTATACTTAAACTAACTAAACAACAACTAGAAATGGCTGAAGTAGAATATTGGAGAAGATATAACTCTTACAAACTAAATACGATGTTATCTAGATAATATAATAAACGACTATGCAATTTACAAAACAAGAACAAAAGTTTATTTATCATGGCTTAAATGCTTTGAGAAATGATTATCAAGAAAAATACGAAGACAGTGAACACGAAGTAAAATACTTCAAAGATAAATACTACGCTGTGTGGAGTTTAATGGAAAAAATACAAGAATATGAGAATAATTAAATCAAAAGACGGAAATACATTTATGTGTCACATGAACGGTCAAAGCTTTCAATCAGGTAATGTAGAATACGTAGAAGAATGGCGTGACGTACAAATGCAAGACAAAGCAGAGTATGATATGTTGTATAACACAGCAGTTCAAGCTTACTATGATGACACGTCATTTAACTATAAAGGAGATTAATATGAATAAAGAATTAAAAACAATATCAAAAACTGTAATAATAGTATGCTTGTGTGTATTAAGTTATAAAATGGGCAAAGGTGATCCACTTATAGTAGATAAACCAGTTTACAGTACCATATACGACAAGTGTATATGTGTTTATTGCGCTAAAATTATAGAATACGACAAAGTATTATACTCTATCGACACTTTAATTACAGACTAAATACGACGATAATCAGATAATATAAACGTAACAAATAATAATAAATATGAAATGTAAATGTACAAATGTAATACCTGAAGGCAGATTAGTCTTAGGTTACCGTAACTGTGTCGAGTGTAGTACAACAGAGCTTTATAGCTATATACCTATAATCGAACACAAAACCGGTAATACTATTCAAATTGTATCTCAGTCACTATCCGCTGCTGTACACAAAGCATGGCGTAGAAAATAAATAATTATGCAAAGATTAAAATTCACATCAAAAACTACCGTTAAAACTAGCGAAGGACTAAAGTATAAAGGTTATGCAGTCGGCGAATTACCACCATCATTCGCTTTTATCTACAATGATAATAAAGAATCTCACGGAATCACTGAATGGTTTAACTATAAAGGATTAACATGGATAGCGGAATAGATAAAGATATAGTAGCAAGAGAAGCATGTCAATTAATAGATGACATAGAGAGATCATTAGAACGTATAACAAACTATAATGATCTTACAGCACAAGAATTTAAGTCCATCAAAGATATGGCAATTATAATGCTCCAAGAATGGAGTTAGCTAGGTAAGTAGGTTAATTAGGAATAAGCGGTACAATTTAAAATACCAATGCTTAATCACATAACTGAATAAGTCAGTCTGAGCACTGCTCTTAAGTGAGAAAGAGGAAGACAACTTTACTAGCACATGTCAGGCGAGTACTTCACAGAAAAACTAACGATGACTAATAACTAGGTATGGATATAATATTCTGAACAAAAGGTGTAATGACACAAAATTTCAGATTCTATTATTACTACTGACGAGTATGAGGTTCGATTCCTCACTAGTTACAAACTAAATACGAATGTATTCAGATAATATATTAAATAACAATAAACAATTACAATATGAGCGATTCAATTAAAAAACACGCAGAAATGCAAGAACAACCTAAGTACATCACTGATGAGCTTATCGAAGAAAGATTAATAATGAAAGGTTTTAGCGAACAAGATTCTCACGATCCTGAACATGTTATGGAAGCAGTGTGCAAGCACTTTGATCTAACATTAACAGACTCATGGGATTCAAACTTAGATTATTATATATCAGAAGAAAGTACAGCTGATGGTTATACTGTCTATGTAGCTACTCATGATTATAATAAAATATCTGTAAGCGAAGATGTATATCAAGAAGATTATGAGTTAAAAAGTTTATTAGTACAAGCTATTGTAGACGCAGATCACAGTGACGCTAAGATATTTGTAAGTGATCTTGACGATAATTATGGTTATGTATCAGACGCTATAAACGAACTATATATAGAATTAGTAGAACTTTACACAGAAACTATAACTGATGAGCTAATTGACGAAGGTTATATACAAGTGCCTGATACTAGCGCTGTAGATCTATTAAACTTATTAGCAAACAACGACTAATAAGTAATATAGGGGGTGATTTGGTTAGGTCGAAAGACTACACGGCGGTTCGATTCCGCCCACCTCCACTAACATTAAATTAATAATATGAGTACAAGAAGTAACACGTTTGTAATAAACAGACAACACGCAGAGCACTATGTGGCTGGATTTGCAGTGAATCCAAGCATGGTAAGTGACAAAAGCGCTGTAAATATGTATCTCCATCACGATGGTTATATAGATTTTTTAGGCGTAGAATTAGCTCAATGGGTAAAACATATGCAAGATGATAAAGGTTTCACAAACTTTGCTGATCCTTCAAGAATTTCAGCGCATTTAGTACATGATTTTCATTATAGTAGCCAATATTTATACACTAACGATCAAGAATTAGATACTGCTTACACATATATTATATGGTGTGGTAAAGAAGATGTATGGATTAGTCAATATGACAATCATCACAAAAGATGTCATTTTGTAGGCACTGTTAATAAACTAATTGAAAAGTTTAAAACTGAAGATTTAGAATACACTGACTGGAATTACAAACTAAATACAAATAATAACGGATAATATAACTGTATGACAAATCAACAAATAGAATATCTATCACAAAAAGTAGCAGAGCTTGTAATAGCGGCTCTTGAAGACAAACAAAAACAATGGGATACAGAGCTTGTTAAAGATCTTAAAGACATTAATGATAATTCAGAAGAAAAATTATTATCAGACTTAGCACAAGCAATGACTGCGCTAGACTATAATCTTAAGCTAGAGAATTATACAAGATGTGTAGAACTACAAGCTACAATTAACGACATTGAAAACCAACTAAAAAACCAAAAATAACAAATATGATAAAACCAATGCTAGCATATAAAGTTGACGCAAAGCCGATCGACTGGACTAACAAAGTCTATATGCAACCAAAATTAGACGGCGTACGTTGTCTAATCCAATTAAATGACAAAGGCGAAGTACACGCGTACTCTCGTGCAGGTAAACCATGGCTTAACATTGCTCATGTACTAGAAGATCTAAAATATTTCTTCGAAATACATCCTGATGTAGTGCTTGACGGCGAACTGTATAATCATGATCTAAGAAATGATTTCGAAAAGATTATATCATTAGTCAGAAAACAAAAACCAACTGATCAGCAGCGCTTAGAAGCTCAAGAATTAGTACAGTTTCATTGCTATGACTATGTAGAAACAGTAATGAACAAATCATACAGCTACAGAAAAGATCAGTTATGCACAAGCGATATGTATACAGACTCTGTACGCTATGTGCCAACTTATCTAGTAAGCAGTTATGAAGAAGCGCAAGAATTACATTTTCAAAATGTATCTGTAAAAGACTATGAAGGCTCTATACTACGTCTAGATACTCCTTATCAATGCA
>Ga0308018_10000324_pt1 | contig 25403 bp, 25 predicted proteins | sample Neamet282_FD_203130 | JGI IMG/M metagenome (GOLD analysis project Ga0308018, IMG submission 203130) | Marine microbial communities from water near the shore, Antarctic Ocean - #282 | ecosystem: Environmental > Aquatic > Marine > Unclassified | place: Southern Ocean | collected 2014-10-01
ACAATTTCGGCATCCTGCAGTGCGGTGCTCGGTTGCCCTGCTAAGGTTAAGCATAGGTCAGGACCGATGCCTGCAGGTTCTCCCGCAGTAACGAGTAATCTTCGCATAATTAGCGAATCTCTATGTAGGCTTGGTTGCGAATTTCGCGTAGCCAGTTTTCTAGCTCATTAGCAAATTTGCTTTGGTTAATGGCTTGCTTGGCCTTAAATCGCAGATTGGCTTGGCCAACATCTTTGGTTCGCCGCTCTACTGCTTGCAGTAAGTGCCAGCCATTTTTGCTTTGTATCGGTTGGCTTAGTTCGTCTACAGCAAGCAGATCCAGCGCTGTTTGTAACACGGCTGGCAGTTGATTTGCATTTAGCCAGCCTAAATCACCGCCACTGGGTGCGGAGTTAGCGTCGTCGCTAAAGGTGCGGGCAAGGTCATAAAAATTGCCACCGTTAACTAAGCGTTGATGGAGTTCGTTAATCAGCTCTTTAGCTTGGCTAGGAGAACGAATTTCATTAGGCAAAATCAATAGGTGATTAGCTTTAGTTTGAGCCACCGTTTGAATGCTCACACCACGTTTATTAATTAAAGTAATAACGTGAAAACCACTGCCATTACGAATAGATGCACTGACTTCCCCAACCTTCATAGCCTTAATGGGTTCAGCAAATAGTTCGGGCAGCTGGCTGCCTTTACGCCAACCCAAGTTGCCGCCTTTGAGCGCGTTTAGGGCATCAGAGTGAGCTGCCGCAACGCTACTAAATTCTGCACCTTGCTCTAGTGCACTGCTGACGACATGTAGCTTTTGTTTCGCTATTTCAAGCTCTTGGGCATTTGGCTGTTCACTTAAGCTGATCAAGATGTGGCCAATCTCATATTCAGTATCGGCAAGCTGCTGGCCTTGGTTTGAAGCCAAATATCGGTCTATTTCGTGTTCACTAACGCGAATGCGTCGGTTAACAGAGGTGCTTTGGATTTCATTTATAGTTAATTCTTGGCGAATTTTGGCCCTAAACTGCACCATGGTCTCGCCAGTATTGGCAACGGCTGCTTCAAGCCCAGCCAGAGATAATTGGTTGCTTTTGGCAATTCGGTCTATGGCTAAATCCAAGGTTGGGTCGGCTATATAGACGCCCTGTTTGGTGGCCAATTGTAACTGTAAGTTCTCAATAATGAGCTGGCCTAACACCTGGCTTGTTAACGCCTCTAGTTCTGGTGCTTTAGTATTGCCGTTGGATAGCTGTTGTTGCACCTGCACAAGGCGGCTTGCTAAATCGCTTTGTAATACGATGTCGTCATTAACGATAGCAACGATGCTGTCGAGCTTTGTCGCCGCAAAAACCGAGGAGGACGATGCTAAACCTAAGGCTAAACCGAGGCTCACGCCCCATTTACTGAGTGTATTCATTGTAGCCAGTAATTCCTTTCATAAAATCTGCCATGCGTACTTTGTTGCCGCTGGTCAATTGTTTGTCACTGCGACCTAAGCCTTTGAGGGAGAGCTCAAAAAATACGCCATGTTCAATTCCTTTGGCTTGGTCAACTAGCCAATAGCGGTTAACCAAGCGGCCCTTCCAACAGCAGTTGGTATACTCTACACCCAGGATTTCATCCTGCAGCTGTTGGTTGCGTAAATCTTCCTTTCGCTTAGCTACTATGGTCCACTGGGGTGCTAAAGACCATATTAAAGACACTTCACCTTGTTGAGTGCTGTTCAGTGTATCAGTGTATTTTAGGTCAATAATTTTATCATTATTGATCTGGTATTTCATGGCTGCGCTGGTGGCTTCAACATTACCAGATTTAGGGTTCCAGTCTATATTTAAACTAGAACTCCACTGCGGTGTAAATTGGTAATTCATGTGACCATAAATTGGTGAAAAAGTTTCAGTATTAGGGGCGGTAGAGCTGCTTAATTGTACTTTACGATCACTAAGGTAGTGGACCTGGGTCATGGATAGCTTGGCTTTTTGCCAGCCTTTGGCACTCAAGAATTGACTGTCTAGGCCGATGGTGACGCGATTGGTGTCACCGATACGATCATAACCACTAAATCGGTTAGGCTGATAAAACGGTTTGCTGATAGCGCTGGTATCAAAAATCGCCACGTCATCTTGCTGTTGATAAGGTGTATAGGCGTAATAAAATCTAGGTTCCAAAGTTTGCATATAGCCGTCTGAAAGGGAGCGCTCGAACAACAAGCCACTGTCAATTTCTAACTGGGGGATGATGCGAGTATTGCTTGCCGCAATTGTTGCTGGGGCGTCCCTAAGTTGGTAATTGGTGATAGGTAGGCTAATTTTGGGTTTGATAAAACTATAGTCATTCACCCAAGAGGTACTTAAGTTGGGCAGCAGATGTGTACGGGTGCCAGTGATTTTGTTGCTGCCTGTTAAGCCTGTAGTGTCTCTGGTAAAGCGGCTTAGATCGGCACTGTAGTGGGCCTTGAAGGGTTGTTCTTCTTGGTTTATCAACACACTGCCAGTAAGCGTGGCATGTGGCAGTTGGTCGTAAGCAGGTATTCCCGCGGTGAGATTCTGATGAGTAATAATGGCCAAACTAGCCTTGGTTAGCAAAGGTGTTGGGCCTTGGTAGTTAATCTTAGCTTCGCTATTAATGGAGCTTTGCTCACTGGTGGTTTGGCTTAACCCATAATCGTTAAAAATTTCGCCATCACTTACGAGTTTTATATGGATTGAGCTTGAGAGGCTGGAGCTGATTTTGGCTTTCTGGTTGTATTCAATTAACCATCTATCTTTCGTGGTATCAGGGTCTTCAATGGCCCAGTTGACATACAAGTCCTGCTCACTGTCTTCACCTAAATGTCTCATCTTGGCGTCTATGCTGGTGCCATGAAGCTCGGTAAATCTAGGCGTAATTAATACATCATAATTGGGTGCTAAATTAAGGTAGTAGGGCGTTGTTATATCTAACCCCATCTGTGTAGAACTCACTAAGGTAGGGAACAAAAAGCCAGAGCGGCGTTGGTCATCTATAGGGAAGCTCATCCACGGCAGGTAAAACACCGGTACTACACCAATTTTTAGAATGGCATTCTGAGCCTCACCAAAGCCAGAACTTGGGTCTAGACGTATTTTGTTGCTGTGAATTGCCCATGCGTTATTGCCTGGAGGGCAAAACGTAAAGCTACCGTCTTTCATGGTGACGGTGTCGTCGCTGTGGTAGTCAATAGACGCAGCAGTGGCTCTAAGTTCATTGCTAGGCACGGCAAGTTGAGCTTGGTTAAGTTGAGCTTCAGAATTGATCATGTTAAAACTGGCATCATTGCTTTGTACAATCATGTTAGGGCGGCGAAATTTCACGTGCCCGAAAATATCAACAGAACTATCGTTACTGTCAAACCGTGCGGAATCGCCTGTTATCTTTTGATTCCCTTGACGAAATTCTACATTGCCTTTGAGGTAAGTAATGCCTTGTTCGTATTCGCTGGAATCTGCGTTGCTGTAAAGAGGTTGTTCGTCAGAGGTGAGAGGTTGATCCAAAGGTTGCGGCTGATAGGGCAGATAGTATCCAGAACAGTAGCTAGTAGAGGTGGGGCTTTGCAATTGCCAGTCCAAACTAGCGGCTTCGTGGCCTGCAGTTGCAAGCTGACTGAGGCTGCAGGTCACTAGGCAGACGAGCATCAGACGAAGACTTTGTGCTGGTATATAAATTGACAAAAGAAACCCAGTATTTGTGAACCAAAAAGTTGGCGTATCTAGATAGTTAGTGAGTGAGTTTAAACCAAATATTCAAAGATAGGTGCTTCTATTAGTATGGAATGGATTAAAAGTACCAATTTAGGTAATTTATAGCGGCTCATTGTAGCGCTTAAGGCCTTAGCGATTTATTATAGGGTAAGTTTTTAACCACGGGTGAATATGTGAATACTTACAGTTTTGGCGCAAACATGGCACGTCATAGAACAGGATTGGTATTGGGTGCTCTAATTGGCTTAACGGGTGGGCCTTCTGGAATGCTGTTTGGTGCTGCTATTGGATACTACCTTGATAAGTTAATTCGCAGCGTTGCTGGTGCCGAAAGCTGGACGCAGGCTAAAGCTCAAACTGCCTTCTTCGACGCCACTTTTTGCGTTATGGGTAAGATCGCTAAAGCCGACGGCCAAGTATCGGCTGAAGAAATTCAATATGCAGAAGCGGTAATGACGCGCATGCAGCTTACGGGAGACTCGCGTAAGCGTGCCATCGAATGTTTTAGCCAAGGTAAAGAAGCCGACTTTGATCTAGCCCAGGTGTTAGAGCCATTGAGACGAGCCTTGGTGAATAATGCTTCGGTTAAACAGATGTTTATCGAAATTCAATTACAAACGGCCTTAGTAGATGGTGAATTTAGCCCGTCAGAAGGGTTAGTGTTGACGCAAGTGTGTCAGATGTTGGGTATTACTCAGCGAGAATTTGAAGCCGTTGCTAACCGTATGAAGTCTGAAGGGTCATTCCATCAAGCTGGTGGCCAAAGTGGCGGCCAAGGTCAGTTTGAAGGATCTGGCAATGTAGGTCTAAAACAAGCCTATGGCGTGTTGGGTGTAGCTCAAGACTGTGATGCAAAGAGCCTTAAAATGGCCTACAGAAAGCTCATGAGTCAGCATCACCCAGACAAACTAGTTGCCCGTGGTTTGCCTGATGAAATGATGGAAATAGCGAAACAAAAAACCCAAGAAATTCAAGCTGCCTACGACGCTGTTAAAAAGTCTCGTAAGTAAAGGCCTCGTAAGTAGTTTTATAGACACCAAACACCGGAACATAATCCCATGGCTGATTTTAAGATAGCACCCTCCATTTTAGCAGCAGATTTTGCCCGGCTGGGCGAAGAAGTTGAGAATGTATTGGCAGCAGGTGCCGATATTGTGCACTTTGACGTAATGGATAACCACTACGTGCCTAACCTCACCATTGGCCCAATGGTATGCAAAGCATTACGCGATCATGGCATTACTGCTCCTATTGATGTGCACTTAATGGTGCAGCCAGTAGATCGTATGATCGAAGAGTTTCTAGCAGCCGGAGCAAGCTATATTACCTTTCATCCAGAAGCCAGTGACCACATCGACCGGTCCTTACAGATCATTAAAGACGGCGGTGCTAAAGCCGGTTTAGTGTTTAACCCTGCCACACCGTTGCATTACTTAGATCATGTAATGGAACGGCTAGATATGATTTTGTTGATGTCAGTAAACCCTGGTTTTGGCGGACAAAAATTCATTCCTTCTACGTTAGATAAGTTGCGTCTAGTTCGTCAGCGTATTGATTCCTGCGGGCTAGATATCCGCCTTGAAGTAGACGGTGGAGTTGGTGTGGCGAATATTGGTGAAATTGCCCGTGCTGGTGCAGATACCTTCGTAGCTGGGTCGGCCATTTTTAATACGGATGATTACCAAGCCACTATCGATTTAATGCGTAAAGAACTCGCTGCCAGCTGATTAAACCCCATGATTCCTTTGTTTGATACGATTGGTTTTGAGCCAAAATTAGTGCTGTTTGATTTGGATGGGACGCTGTTAGATAGCTTGCCAGACCTATACTCAGCAAGCCTGTCCATGGCTAATTCACTTAAAATTACGCCACCCAGTTTACCTCAAGTTGAGCAGTGGATAGGTAATGGTGCGGCCGTATTGGTGCAGCGGATTCTCGCTAACCAATTCCAACCGTCTGCAGTAGATCCTAGGTTCGACCACGGACTAGCGTTGTTTATGGACGCCTATCAGCACTTAGGTAGTCGTCAAAGCAGGCTTTATAGCGGTGTTGAGGCTTTATTGAGTGAGTTGCATCAAAAAGGTGTGAAGCAAGGTGTGATTACTAATAAACCCAGTCGGTTTACCGAGCCTTTGTTGTCTCAGTTTGGCATATTGCATTATTTTGACTTAGTGTATTCGGGTGATAGCTTTGCTGAGAAAAAGCCCCACCCAATGCCTTTGTTAAGCGCCGCTCAGCAAATGGGCGTTAGTCTGGAAGAGTGTTTAATGGTAGGTGATTCCAGTAATGATATTAATGCGGCTAAGGCTTGTGGCATGCCATGTTTGGGTGTGAGGGGAGGCTATAATCATGGCCGTGATGTGTCTGAGTGCCAGCCAGACTGGGTTGTCGACTGCCTTTAAATTAGCATTGCCTTCAAGAACACCTTGGCAACCTCTCAATCCTATGCTAGTGTACTAGTACATTGATACAGTCTGAGTTGCCTACCCTTATTCGTTATGCCTAATACCAAACCCCTTAGTCCCGTCATTGAATACCTCATGACTCAAACAACCGCAGAACACATGTTAGCGGCACTTGAGGGATTACTGACGCCATACGAACAACAAGAACTGATCAATCGATTGCAAATATTCGAGCTACTATCTCAGGGCGTATCGCAACGCCAAGTAGCACAACAACTCGGAGTGGGTATAGCCACTGTTACCCGAGGTTCTAGAGCCCTTCAAGCTGGAAGTTATAAAAGTGACACGTCCAAATAAAATAAAAATGGCCCGCAAGCCAAGTTATGCAACAGTGACCTCGAGCTGTGATTTTTTTGAATTGTTTAAAAAAATTGAGCAACGTTTTGATACCTGCTACATGCTCGAATCTTTAGGAGAGGATAGCCATATCTCGCGATATTCGCTGATTGGCTTTGACCCAGAACAGATCTTTTGGGCCAATGGTAAGCAACTTCACATTAGTGATCGTGAAGGCCACGTTCAATCTTATGCCAGCGATAATCCCTACTATCTTTTGCGTGATATTGTGCCGCAAAACATCATTAGCCGTCGTTACGCTGGTGGTTTAACCGGTTATATTGGCTACGACGCCATGAACTACTTTGAGCCAAGTCTAAGTCTTACCGCCAGTGACTCTTTCGATGCGTTTAAGTTTGGTTTGTACAAAGATGGCCTGATATACGACAAAATGACGGGAGAGCTAATCTACTTCCATTACGAAGACAATCGTATCGCTTTAATTGAGGAGCTTATTGATGCGCCAGCACCTATTATAGGTGGCCTAGAGGTAGTGCCTCAGGGTGAAGACATGAGTCGAGAACAACATGCCGCCGCGGTCAAAAAAGTTAAAGGCGACATAGTAGAAGGTAAAATATTCCAATGTGAAGTAGGATTTAAATACCGCTTTGACATGCTGGGTGAAAGTATTAATTTATACGAGCAGCTGCGTGTGATTAACCCTTCCCCACAAATGTATTATATTAAATTTGGTGAACAAAAAATCATTGGTGCAAGCCCAGAGTTATTATTCCGGCTGCGCCAAGGTGAAATGGAAACCTACCCATTAGCAGGCACCACCAAACGTGGCGCTACCCCAGAAGAAGACACTGCCTTGGCACGTGCCTTATTGAACGACCCCAAAGAAATTGCCGAACACAATATGATTGTTGATCTCCATCGTAATGATATTGGCCGAGTGGCGCGTTTCGGCACCGTTAAAGTGCGTAGTTTGATGGACATTAAACGTTTTAGTCACGTGCAGCATATCTCCAGTGAAATTGTAGGCATCATGGCTGAAAATGAAGACATGTTTTCAGCTTTAGCGAGTAACTTCCCAGCAGGTACATTAACTGGCGCACCTAAAATTGAAGCCATGAAGATTATTGATCATTTAGAATTAGATGGTCGAGGTCCTTATGGTGGGGCAGTAGGCCATTTTGGTTTTAATGGCGACTGCACCTTTGCTATTCCTATTCGCACAGTATTTGCCAATGGCTCAAAAGCGTATGTGCAAACCTGTGGTGGTAACGTTTTTGATTCAAATCCAGAGGATGAATACAAAGAAATACAGCGTAAGTTTGCCGGTACACTTAAGGTGTTAGAGCAGTTTATGGAGGTTAAGGTATGAATCAAAGCAAGAGCACAGATCAAGGGAAGTTCACCGTTTATCTGGTAGATAACTACGATTCATTCACCTATAACCTATACCAATACATAGGCGAAGTACTTTCAACGGCCAAATTGAATGGTGAGATAGGTGATTTTGAAGTCATCGTTGCCCGCAATGATCAAGTCACCGTAGCAGATATCGAAGCCGCTCAAACGGATAGGATCATTATTTCACCGGGCCCAGGCTCGCCAGATGATGAAAGCTACTTTGGTGTGTGTGCAAAAGTGATTACAGAGCTGGGACCAAAAATCCCACTGCTTGGTGTGTGCCTAGGCATGCAAGGTATCGTGCATTGTTTTGGTGGCAAAGTGGTAAAGGCCCATTTACCGATGCACGGTAAAATCAGCCCCATCAGCCACGATGGCAGTGGTATCTTTGAAGACATTCCAGACCAGTTAGAGGTGATGCGTTATCACTCATTAATGGCAGAAGCGGAATCCATGCCAGACTGTCTACAACTCACTGCAGTAGTCGGGGATTTTGGTTCAGACAGTTATGAAATCATGGGTGTAAAACACAAAGAATATCCTATCCAAGGTATTCAATTCCACCCAGAGTCCTTTGCTACGGAAGGTGGTAAAGAGCTAATGCAGAACTTTTTGCTAGGCTCTTAATTTAAGGGCTCTATGTAAATAGCAAATTCTGTTTTAAAAATTGAGAAGGGCGTAACGCTAGACTGAGGCGCTGGTGTTGTATGTTGGCGTTATATGAAAAGGAATTCACAGTGCGTAAAATAGTTATCCCTATAATCACAACACCTCTAATCTATTTAGCAATAGCGCTCACTCTTGTGTTTATACCCTTCGAGCGAAATGATCCAGGACTAGGGCTAGATTTTGACGTTCTAGATAAAGATGGTTTCTCAACTGAAATTGCTGAGGAACGTAGCTATATAACTCGAAACAATAGCAAATTATTTTATAGGGCTATCGAAGGGGGTTCCGATATAACTATTGTTCTATTGCATGGGTCTGGTTCTGAAGGACGGTACTTAATTCCGTTGGCAAATAAACTAAATTCTAAGTCTAACGTAACTGTCGTAATACCTGACCTTCGAGGGCATGGTCGTTCCCAGGGGGAGTTTCCGGGAGATGTTGACTACCTTGGTCAGCTAGAGCACGATTTAGAAGACCTAATGATTCATCTAGAATCATCTAGCCCAAGCAGTACTTTTGTTATTGGCGGTCATTCATCTGGTGGCGGGCTTGCAGTCAAGTATGGCGGAAATAACCTAACTCAGTTTAATGGGGCCATCCTGTTGGCTCCATATCTAGGTCATAAGGCCCCAACAGTTCGCCCCAACTCAGGTGGCTGGGTTCAAGTAGCAATGTTTCGTTATGCTGGGTTAGCTATGCTCAACAACCTAGGCATCACTTATCTAAATGATAAATCTGTTTTATTTTTTAATCGCCCAGCAGAAGTGACGAATGATCTACAAGTGGACAGCTATAGCTATAGATTAAATGAGTCTTTTTCGCCCCAAGAATATGAAGCAGATTTGTTAAAGTATAAAAAACCGATACTGCTACTTGTTGGCGAAGATGACGAAGCATTTTACCCTCAAGCCTATAAAGGCGTAATGGAAAATAATGCCCCTCACGCAGAACTTCATATATTGGAAGATACTAAACACCTAGATTTAGTTTCTAGCGATAAAACTGCCGAATTAATAGTAGAGTGGCTTGAGCAAACTTTCTGACAATACCCAGTCAAATAAAGGAGTGTGATTTGAAAAAGGACGCGCAGTTATCAGCATGCAGAAAGTATCGATATGCGCTTTGGCGAACTTGGGATGAGACAAAGCCGCAGGCAATGATCATTGGCCTAAATCCGTCTACAGCCGACGAGAGCATAGATGATCCTACACTCACTAGGTGTATCAACTTTGCAAAAGTATGGGGTTATGGTGGTGTATGCATGGCTAACTTGTTTGCATACCGAGCAACGGCGCCAAGTGACATGAAGGCCTCTTGTGATCCTGTTGGCGCTGAGAATGATCTCTGGCTTCTTAAGCTTTCAAAAGAATCTGGCATTGTCGTTGCTGCGTGGGGTAACGATGGGTGTTATCTTAATCGTTCTTATGCGGTGAAGAAGCGTCTTTCAAATTTACACTACATTAAAATGAATAAGTCTGGTGAGCCCGCTCATCCGCTGTATCTAAAAGGCGACTTACAGCCTTTGCCGATGGTTCTTTAACAATTTAGCGAACCATTAGACTAATTGAAGAGTTAAGCAGCATGGAGAAGTTAATGCCGATTACCGGAGAGTGTTTTTGTGGGTCAGTAAAATATCAAATTAATGGAAAGCTTCGCGATGCAAAATCATGTCATTGCTCTCGCTGTAGAAAGGCATTTAATGCCCAAGCGTCGGCGGCTGCATCGGTCGAATCTAGCGAATTCAAATGGCTTTCGGGAGAGGAATTATTAACATCATATGTAGGTGTGCATGGTTATGGGTTACAGTTTTGTGAAACGTGTGGATCTACTTTGTGCACTATATACAAAGATGAAGTCATTCAAGTGACCTTAGGGTGTGTTAACGGCGAACCAAATATTGAAATTGCTCAGCACATTTTTGTTGGGTCAAAGGCAAGCTGGGAAGTTATGCCAGAAGGTGTGGTGCAATATGAAGAGCGGCCACCAGAAAACGGTTAGCTAGTGTGCTCTTGCTCACATTTGGCCTTCTCGAATAGATATAGGATTCCTTAAAGGGGCTCGAATGAAAAATGAATATTGAAGATGTTGTAAAAAAACTTGAAGGGTTGGCCAATCCTGAAAAGGTAAGATTAAAGAGTGAAAAATTTGGCATTAATGCCGAACATTCACTGGGTATTTACCATAAAGACCTTAAATTCATTGCCAAGGAAATTGGGCACGATAATGAGCTTGCAATTAAGCTTTTTGAAACAGGCATTTATGAGGCTCGTATCCTGTGTAGCAAGATATTTAAGCCTGCTGATGTTACTGAAGAGTTGATGGAAACATGGGTTAAAACATTTGAAAACTGGGAGATATGCGATTCATTTTGTATGGGACTATTCGCAAAAAGCGCATTTGCTCGAAAGAAAATATTTGAGTGGTCGTTAAGAGAGAGTGAGTTTGAGAAGAGAGCCGCTTTTGTCATTATAGCCGCTTATTGTATGGCAGATAAAAATGCTGACAATGACGTATTTAAGCAGTTTTTACCTATCATCGAGAGGGAGGCTATAGACGACAGGTTATATGTAAAAAAGGCTGTAAATTGGGCGCTGCGAAATATTGGCAAGAGAAATTCCGACCTTAATGCTGCGGCAATCATTCTAGCGCAAAAGCTATGTGTGCATGAAAGCAAGTCTGCAAAATGGGTTGGACGTAATGCGCTGAGTCAACTTGGTAAAACTACAGTAAACGTACTAGACTACCCGAGGTCTATTTACAGGAATAATGATAAACAAAGCATCTCGGTCGATAATCCACTGAATGCTGCGTAATCAAGTGGAAAGCATGACAATTGTAGAAGCAAAAATATCAGATTTAGAGATTTTTTTTGATTATTTAGGAAGGCAGCTAACGGAAAATGGTAGTGAAGGTTTACCGCTATTCCAGCCGATTTCAAAGTCTCAAAATACCATCCCAAAGCAAACTCGTGAGAAGTTTAAAAATGGGTTCGGTTTGGAGTTAAGCTCTCCTCACTGGAGAAAGCTCTGGTTAGCTAAAGATTCTTCTGGAGATATTTGTGGTCATATAGATCTACGACATCGTAGCGAAGAGTATTGTACCCACCGAGTATTATTAGGAATGGGTGTAGACAGCCAATACCGTAAACAAGGCGTTGGTGACAAGTTGATAGACAAAGTAGTTCGCTTTTGCTGTGACAATCGCAGTATTGATTGGCTTGACCTTAATGTGCTTTCGGTCAATGTTCCTGCTAAAAATCTCTATTTAAAGTGTGGTTTTAAATCTATTGGTGAAATCTCTGACTATTATCGAATAGAAGGTGAGTCCTTTTCGGAAATCATGATGACAAAGAGTGTAAAAGCGTAAAAATACACTAGGTGTAACCTACGGCTAATGAACCAATTACTACTCCACGTAAACCCCACACCACCACCCTAATTATTCTGCTCTACCCAAGCCAAAATGCCAGCTTGGTCTAAATCGCCAAGGCCTGCATCTACCATGGCTTGCCACTGGTTTAGGCAAGTTTGGTTAAGAGGAAGCTGAAGGTGGTTTTGCTCAGCGAGGTCTTGGGCTTGCTGTAAGTCTTTAAGCTGAGTTGTAGCGCGAGCTCCTGGGGTATAGTTTTCTTCTACCATGCGCTGGCCGTGAATTTGTAAAATTTTACTATCTGCAAAACCTCCGCCTAGTGCTTGCCTTACTTTGGCTGGGTCGGCGCCATTTTTTTGAGCTAAAAATAAAGCTTCTGCAACGATATTTAGAGTAGCCCCCACAATCATTTGATTCGCTGTTTTAGCCAACTGGCCGCAACCAACGTCTCCTACATGAGCGGTTTTTTGGCCCATGGCGTCAAATAAAGGTTGGGCCCGTTCAAGCTGAGTTGAATTGCCTCCAACCATGATGGATAAGGTGCCTTGCTGCGCCCCTATTTGGCCACCAGATACTGGAGCGTCTATATAGTGAGCGCTGTTTGCTAGGGTTTGCACAGCTAGCTTTTGGGTGAGGTCAAAACGACTAGTCCCCATATCAATGATTAAACAGTTAGGCTCAATACAGCCTAGTAGGCCTTCAGCACCCACCATCACTTCTTCTAGTGAGACTGAGTCGGTGACACATACTATGATGATGCCGCTCTTTACCTTGCTTGCTAGCAGGGCAGGGGTTTGTGCGTAGGTTGCACCTAAGGCTATTAAAGGCTCTGCTTTGTTTGCGGTGCGGGTATGAACACAAAGGGAAAAGCCTGTTTTGATCAATTGTGTAGCCATAGATTGGCCCATTAAACCAAGGCCAATGAAGCCTACAGATGGAGTTGTGTTCATGATAAGCTGCCTGAATACGTTAACTGAAGTTCTACTTATTAATTCTATTATCCCTGTTATCCTGCCTTATGCCTAAGCTCTGTGCCAACATTTCTATGTTATTTAATGAATTGCCATTTTTGCAGCGATATCGAGCTGCTGCAGCAAACGGTTTTGTAGCAGTGGAGTGTCTCTTTCCTTATGAGTTTAGTATTGATGAGATCGCTGGTGCGATACAGAAAAGTGGCATTCCCCATGTGTTATTTAACACCAGTGCTGGTAATTGGGATGCTGGTGATCGTGGTATGGCATGTAATGCCAATCGACAGCAAGAGTTTCAACACTCTGTTAAGCAAGCGTTAGACTATGCCATGGCAATGGGTAAACCCCTCATCCATGTAGTGGCGGGCATGATTCCCCATGGGGTTAGCCTTGCAGTAGCAGAAGCTGTGTATATAGAAAACCTGCGCTGGGCTGCTGTGGAAGCTTCAAAGTTAGGGGTTCGCCTTACTATGGAGGCTATTAATCCGCTGGATATGCCAGGTTACCTCTTGTCTAACCAGGCGCAAGCTATGCGGTTACTTAAGGCGATCAACGCCGACAACCTAGGTCTGCAGTTCGATTTTTTCCATTGCCAAAAACATGAAGGTAATGCGTTGCAACAGTTTAGCCAATTGTTGCCGTACATAGTCCATGTGCAAATTGCAGGTGTGCCAGAACGCCATGAGCCCAATGCAGGGGTATTAGATTACGGCCCAGTATTTGCAACCATAGATGCTTCTAAATATACCGGTTATGTGGGCTGCGAGTATCGGCCCAAAGGCAATACTCTTGAAGGCCTTGACTGGATGGCAAGCCCAGCAGCTAAGTTCAGTAGCTAAATGTCTTTTACACTTTCCATCACTACAAAGGTACTCGTTTGCACCACATGGGGTAGGCTAGATATTTTTTCTCCCAACACGGCGCGATAACTGGCCATGTCTTTAGTCCTCACTTTTAACAAGTAATCAAAGCTAGCTGCAGTCATATGGCATTGTTCTATTTCGGCGATGGTACACACAGCAGAGTTAAACGCTGTCAGTGCTTTACTGTTGGTGGAGGCTAAAGTGACTTGAACAAAAGCAACATGATCCAGCCCTAGTTTGGTTTTGTTAACTAAGGCCACATAACCGGTGATAAAACCTTGTTTTTGCAGGCGTTTGAGGCGAATTTGACAAGGTGTGCTAGACAACCCTACCTGTTCGGCGAGGGCAGTAATGGTCATGCGGCCATCTTTCTGCAGTGCTGCAACGATGGCTAGGTCGTGGCGATCTAGCTTATTCATGAGTACCCCATTTTATCATAGTGATGCAAAAGGCTGGTTTTTATTTAGTGAATATACCTATTAATATTATATATTGGTAATTATTTAACTATTTTTATAAATAAGTATAGTTATTTATTGTCCTGTATAGTGAATATGTAGGAAATTTATACTTTAATATGAGCCTAAAATGCCACTTTAAATACATCACCCCTTGGATAAACCATGGCTAATATCACTACCTCACTGCCTCATAAAGAGCAGCTTCAAAATATTCGTTTAGGTATGCGTAGTGCGTATCTAACTGATGAAAAAATATGTATTGAAGCCTTGTTGAAAAGTTTGGATTTAGCAGCAGGAACACGTGAAGCGATGTCTGCACAGGCTGCTGAACTGGTACGTCATGTTCGTAACCACTCAAGCCCTACCATGATGGAAAAGTTCCTTGGGGAATATGGTTTAAGTACAAAAGAAGGTGTGGCACTGATGTGTATGGCTGAAGCCCTTTTACGAGTGCCAGACAAAGTCACCATAGATGCCTTGATTGACGATAAAGTGCAAGCAGGGGACTGGTCTAGTCATCTTGGACACTCTAATTCATCGCTTATTAATTCGTCTACATGGGCCTTACTAGTTACTGGTAAGTTATTGGCGCCAGTCGATGCACATAATGTAGGCTCTACCATGCGCGGCCTGGTGAAGCGTGTAGGCGAGCCAGTGGTGCGTAAAGCAGTGGCTCAAGCCATGAAAGAACTCGGTTCTCAGTTTGTGCTAGGCCGCACCATGAAAGAAGCAACGCACTGCGCAAAAAAACTAACCACACAGGGCTATACCCACTCCTACGACATGCTAGGTGAAGCGGCTCGCACGGCGGAGGATGCAACACGTTATTTTGATGCTTATAGTAAAGCCATTGCAGACCTTGCTCCTCACTGTAACGATAATGGCAACGATGACAATATTCGTAACAACCCGGGTATCTCTGTAAAGTTATCGGCTCTGCACCCGCGTTATGAATGGGGTCAGCGCGACCGTGTATTAACAGAATTAGTGCCGCAGGTATTGGCCTTGGCCTTGCAAGCCAAAGAATCCAACATGGGTTTCAATATAGATGCAGAGGAAGCCGACCGTTTAGATATTTCCCTTGATGTGATTGCTGCCGTCTTAGCATCGCCAGAACTAGCCGGCTGGAACGGGTTTGGTATTGTGGTGCAGGCCTTTAGTAAACGTGCTCCCTGGGTGTTAGATTGGCTCTATGAGTTAGCCACCGGCTTAGATCGCAAGATCATGGTTCGCTTGGTTAAGGGCGCATACTGGGATGCAGAAATAAAACGTGCCCAAGTGATGGGTATAACAGGGTTTCCTGTATTTACCCGTAAAGCGAATACAGATTTGTCTTATTTAGCTTGTGCAAAACAAATCTTAACTATGAATGATCGTATTTATGCTCAGTTTGCTACCCATAATGCCCACTCTGTAGCGGCCATTTTACATTTAGCAGGTTCCAATCATGTTTATGAATTTCAGCGTTTACACGGCATGGGTGAGTCTTTACACGCCAGTGTGATGGCCCAAGGTGGTGTGCGTTGTCGCGTATATGCACCAGTAGGTGCACACCAAGATTTATTAGCCTACCTTGTTAGACGATTGTTAGAAAATGGCGCTAACTCCTCCTTTGTTCATCAGTTAGTAAACCCAGAAATTGCCCCAGAAACCATTGCTCAAGACCCTGTCAATGTAGTTTTAGAGCGTTTAGATCAGGGCTTAAGTTGTGGCAGCCACGCCATTGCGCAGCCTAAGGACTTATTTGCTAACGAAGGTGGCAGCTATAGAAAGAACGCCAAGGGCTGGGATATTACTGATGCACCTACAGTTGAAGCTATGGAAACAGAGCGAACTCACTTAGCTCAAGAATGCTGGCAGGCTATGCCCATTGTGGCTAACGGCTCAGGTGTAGCAGATGCGCCTCAATGGGTGATTAACCCAGCCACAGATGATGAGCAGGTGGGTCAAGTTTGTATGACCTCTAAAGAACAGCTTGAAGCTGCAATGGTAGCCGCTCCCCAGGGGCAGGCTCAGTGGTTGGCCATGCCAATTGCACACCGTGTGGCTTGTTTTGAGAAGGTAGCAGATTTGTATGAAGCTAATGCAACCGAACTGTTTGCAATCTTAGCTAGGGAAGCCGGAAAAACTTGGTTAGATGCCGTAGGTGAGCTACGTGAAGCGGTGGATTTCGCCCGCTTTTACGCACAAGAAATGGCAGCGGTACCTTATAACCAAGGTCGTGGTGTAGTGAGCTGTATTTCGCCGTGGAACTTTCCCTTGGCTATTTTTAGTGGCCAAATTTTTGCCGCCTTAGCTGCGGGTAACGCCGTACTCGCTAAGCCTGCAGGCCAAACTAATTTAGTGGCCCATAGGGCAGTACAGCTAATGCACCAAGCGGGTATTCCTGTAGCAGCCGTTCAGTTTGTACCCGGTGGTCCCCAAGAAGTTGGCGTGCCTATGACCAGTGACGCTCGGGTGAGTGGTGTGTGTTTTACGGGTTCTACCTCCACGGCACAACACATCAATCGTGTGATGGCCACTAACTTGTCTGCAGATGCCGTTATGATTGCCGAAACGGGCGGCATTAACGCCATGATCGTGGACTCTACGGCCCTTCCTGAGCAAGTAGTACGCGACGTATTGGCCTCGGCTTTCCAAAGTGCTGGTCAACGTTGTTCGGCCTTGCGTATGTTGTATGTTCAAGAGGATATTGCCGACAAGGTACTGAACATGCTGTACGGCGCAATGGATGAACTCACCCTAGGCAACCCGTGGCATTTAAACACCGACGTAGGCCCAGTGATTGATGCAATCGCCAAAACTAAAATCGAAAAGCATATTGCTGAACATGCTATCAAAGGCAATGTTCTTAAGCACCTTGCAGCACCAACAGCAGGTTTGTTTGTGGGCCCTACGGTGATTAAACTGAATGGTATTGAAGACCTTGGCGAAGAGATTTTCGGCCCCGTGTTACACGTGGCCACCTTTGCAGCAAAAGACCTAGGTAAGTTAATTGATACCATTAATGCACAAGGGTATGGCTTAACCTTTGGTGTGCATACGCGTGTAGATGCGCGTGTTGAACAATTGGTTAAAGGCGTACACGCGGGTAATACCTACGTAAACCGTAACCAAATTGGTGCTGTAGTAGGTAGCCAGCCGTTTGGCGGCGAAGGCTTGTCGGGTACTGGCCCTAAGGCCGGTGGCCCACAGTATGTGCAGCGTTTGCGTCAACCACTAGCGGTGCAGTCATCCAGCCCAACAGGCAGGGTTGTAAGCCTAGACAAGGTGCAGCAAGCCATAGATTCTCTATCTGCCAAAGCACTAAATCAGTGGCAGCAAACGAGTGATCGTTTGTCTCAATTAACTCAGGTGTTTGGTTCTCAGGCCAGCCGGTTACAAGATTTGTGTCGCGATGCGGTACTGTTGCCGGGCCCAACAGGAGAGCTAAATCAGTTGAGTACCGTGGCCCGTGGTGTGGTGTTGTGTCTTGGGCCGGGCCGGCATGCTGCTTTGCTACAAGCGCAAACAGCTTTGGCTCAAGGTAATGGTGTGGTGTTGATAGCTAATGACCTTAACTTACCAAAGAGTGATTTGCCCTTAATTGTAATTAAAGGGCAGCTTGCAGCTACAGACATCACCTTGTTGTCGGGCTATGATGCCGTAGCTGCAAATGCTGATGTGCCTTATCAGCAACAACTAAGGCAGGCGCTAGCTAATAAAGCTGGTCCTTTGCTGCCATTGATTAGTGAAAGCGCAGACCCACATCGATACACTATGGAACGCCATTTGTGTATCGATACTACTGCTGCAGGAGGCAATGCCAGCCTGATTGCCGCAGGGGAATAATACTATATAGTTTACCCATCTAAGTTGGCCCACTAGAGATTTTTAAGCATGATATTAGGCGCATACGGATTATTACTAAAAAACCATACGCGCTTTATATTGTTTGGTTTGATAACAGCTTTTGCATCTTCTTTCGGGCAGACCTATTTCATTGGCATATTTGGCCACGCCATTCAGCAAGATTTTGCCATGAGCCACACCCAATGGGGTGGTATTTATATGGCGGGTACCTTATTGAGTGCTTTGTTATTGCCTGTTACAGGTAAATTAATTGATCAAGTGCCATTACAGCGGTACACGTTTTTTGTGGTTTTATTTTTAGCGTTTTCGTGTTGGTTTATTACCCAAGTGCATAGCATTGGCTGGCTGGTGGTAGGTGTGTTTTTATTACGTCAATCTGGCCAAGGGTTAATGAGCCATGTGGCCTATACTTCCATGGGCCGTTATTTCGACCAACAACGGGGTAAAGCCACAGCGATGGTGGCGATGGGTTTTGCTGCGGGTGAGGCCATATTGCCGCTGATAGCCGTTATGGCTATCGCTGCTGTGGGCTGGCGTTGGAGCTATACGGGCGTTGCTCTCATTGTGCTGTTGCTGGTGCTACCGGCTACTATGTGGTTGCTGCGGGGTCACAATTCCCGTCACCAAGACTACGAACAAAAGCTCACAGCCCGTGAAGCTTCCTCAGTTGCTAACAAAGAGGCTTCTTCAGTTATTGAAGATGCAACCAGTGCAATGTCTTGGCGCCGCCGAGATGTACTCAAAGACTATCGCTTTTACTTGATTTTACCAGGCGTATCAGCCACTTCTTTGGTGAGTACTGCGCTATTTTTTCATCACCTTAATTTGGCCGATGAAAAAGGCTGGTCTCATACCTTCATCACTGGTAACTACTTACTCTATTCATTCGTAGCCACGGTTATGGCCGTTATTGCCGGCCAACTTATTGATCGCTTTAGTGCACTCTCACTCATGCCATTTACTCTGCTGCCCTTAGTCGCAGCCCTGCTAATGATTAACCTAGTGGATAGTTATTGGGTCATTTGGCCTTATTTGGTGTTCCTAGGTATAGGTTCAGGATTAGCGCAAACAGCCCAATCTGCACTTTGGCCAGAATGCTATGGGGTACGTTACTTAGGATCTATTAAGAGTTTGTACTGGACCTTTGTGGTATTCGCCTCAGCCCTAGGCCCTGTGTGGCTGGGGTATTTGGTTGATCAAGGTTATAGTTTTCAGCAAGCGGTATTAACTATGGTGGTGTATCTACTATTGGCTACTGGCTTAATGATAATAGGCTTAAGAAAATTTCGTGTAGCTTAGGGCAAAGCATGGGTAGGTTTGCTGGTTGCCAGCGAGTATAATACTGGTCAGTTCAACCGGTTAAGCCGTTTGTTATATATCTCCCAATGGAGCTTATCTGTGCTGTTAATGCTCGATAACTACGATTCGTTCACCTATAACCTAGTGCGCTATTTTCGCGAACTGGGTGCCGAAGTTGTGGTTTACCGTAATGATGAAATCAGTCTGGCAGAAATTGAACAATTAGCACCAAGCCATTTAGTGATTTCTCCAGGGCCTCGAACGCCTAACGAAGCGGGTATCTCTATGGCTGCTATAGCTCACTTTGCCGGTAAAATTCCGGTATTAGGTGTGTGTTTAGGCCACCAGAGTATTGGTCAGGTATTTGGCGGTAAGGTAGTTCGTGCAGAAAAAGTGATGCATGGCAAAACCTCTATGGTGTCTCACAGCCAAGGCGGTGTGTTTGCTGGCTTAGATCAGCCTGTAGAAGTTACTCGTTACCATTCTTTAGTGGTAGACGCCGCTTCTTTACCCGAATGTTTAGAGGCCACAGCATGGAGTTTAAATGCTGCAGGTGAAAAAGAGGTGATTATGGGAATTCGCCATAAAACCCTCGATGTAGAAGGCGTTCAGTTCCATCCGGAATCTGTATTAACCCATCAAGGCCATGCACTTTTGGCCAATTTCCTCAAACGCTAATATCTAACGCAAAAAAGCCCTAATTATTTGCTAAATGCTGGTTATAAAGCCTAATTATTGACGGCGTTATTTGCTAGAGTAGAGCATCTTCAAAATTTGCTTAGTTGAATAAGGGTTCTCCATGAATATGCAGCAGGCGATTGCCGCCGTTACCGACCGACAAGACTTGAGCCAAGCCCAAATGCAGGCCGTAATGAACCTTATTATGACTGGCGAAGCAACACAGGCTCAAGTGGGTGGGTTTTTGGTTGGTTTGCGCATGAAAGGTGAAACCGTCGACGAAATTACCGGTGCGGTGATTGCCATGCGTGCCTTAGCCTCTGGGGTGGTAGTAACAGGTGATCATGTTATCGACACTTGTGGTACGGGTGGTGACAGTTCGGGCATATTCAACGTATCTACAGGCTGTGCTTTTATTGCATCAGCAGCTGGTGCCCAAGTAGCCAAACACGGTAACCGATCCATTTCTTCTAAAAGTGGCAGTTCCGATCTGCTGGAAGCGGCTGGTGTAGATATTATGCTCAAGCCCTTTCAAGTAGAGCAATGCATTGCAAAATTAGGTGTGGGCTTTATGTTTGCTCCTGCCCACCATAGCGCAATGAAACATGCCATTGGCCCGCGTCGTGAAATGGCTATACGAACCCTATTTAATATTTTAGGCCCACTCACCAACCCAGCTGGCGCGCCTCATCAGGTGTTAGGTGTATTTAGCCGCCAATGGCAACTACCTATGGCGCAAGTGTTGCAGCGATTAGGAAGTAAGCACGTTATGGTGGTTCACTCTGAAGACGGCTTAGATGAAATTAGTATTGCCGCGCCTACTCATGTGGTGGAGCTTAACCACGGCGAAATTACTGAATACACCATTGATCCTGCTGATTACAACCTATCTCATGCAAACTTAGACGCCTTAGTAGTAGACGATGCCATAGGCAGCCTAAAATTGATTAAGCAAGCCTTTGCTGGCGAATCAGGTGCACCCTTGGATATGTTGTTACTTAATGCGGGTGCGGCTATTTATAGTGCAGATTTAGCGGTAGACCTGGCAGCAGGTATAGAGCAGGCTAGAATTGCTATAAGCAGTGGCGGAGCCCGCCAAAAGTTTGATGACCTTATCCAATATACACAAGGGTTGAATGCATAATGAACACCCCGACGGTCCTTAAACGCATCGTTGCCCGCAAGCTTGAAGAGATTGCCGAGCGTCAGCAACATACCACTATTGATGACTTAAAATTAAGGATAGAAGCCAACCGTAATGGGCCTATGGCCCCACGTGGTTTTGCCAAAGCCATGCAAGCCAAGTTAGACCTAGGCTTGCCGGCGGTGATTGCCGAAGCTAAAAAAGCCTCTCCTAGTAAGGGCGTTATTCGTGAAAGTTTTAATCCGGCAGCAATAGCAGCCAGTTACCAAGCCGGTGGCGCAGCGTGTATGTCGGTATTAACAGACGCCGATTTCTTTCAAGGCCACGAAGATTATTTACAGCAAGCGCGTGCAGCTTGTGAGCTGCCTGTTATTCGTAAAGATTTTATTGTAGATCCATATCAAGTGTATGAATCTAGAGCCATTGGTGCAGATTGTATTTTGCTGATTGTGGCCTGCTTGGAAGATCAACAAATGCAGCAGTTGGCTCAGTTAGCTGAAGACTTAGGTATGGATGTATTGGTAGAGTCGCACGATGCTCAAGAGTTGGCTCGTGCCTTAATGTTAAGTACACCTTTGGTGGGTATTAATAATCGGAATTTACACACTTTCGAGCTGACTCTGCAGACAACCTTTGATTTATTGGCCATGATGCCAGAAGATCGAATGGTGATTACCGAAAGTGGTATTCATACTCCTGCTGATGTAGTGTTGATGCAAGACCAAAATGTGAATGCCTTTTTGGTAGGAGAATCCTTTATGCGCGCCAGTGACCCTGGTGCAAAATTAGCCGAGCTGTTCGGTTAATCATAATTAACAACAATAAGAGATCATTTGTTATGAAAAATTCATTTCCTCCCCAAACCCGCGCCATTGCAACGCCGGTTGTTAACCCAGCCCTTCGTATCATAAAAGCAGTGTTGCTTACTGCACTAGTTGCTTTGGTTTGGTTACTAAGCACCACTTCTGTATGGGCTAATGGCGATCAAATTGTTGGTTCGTGGATTACTCCAGACGACAAGGCAGTGGTTGAAATTTATCAACAAGATGGTCAGTATTTCGGTAAATTTGTCTCTTTAAAAGAGCCAACTTATGCCGTAGGTCATGCCGATGGATTAGATGGCCAAATAAAAGTAGACCGTAATAATCCAGACGCTACACAACATAGCCAACCGATTATTGGTTTAGTGATGCTTAATGACATGGCCTACATTGGTGAAAAGAAAGGCAAGCATAGCTGGAAGGGTGGCACTATTTACGATCCAAGTAACGGTAAAGCTTATAAGTGCACTATTAAACTTAATGCCGATGGCACCTTAGATTTACGTGGCTATATTGGTATTTCTTTGTTTGGTCGTACTCAAACTTGGCGCCCACAGCAGTAACAGTCATAGATCAACATATATTAGGTAGTAGAACATTATGGAAGCAAAAGTTAGTTGGGCCGGCGGCGTTAGTTTTAACGCTGAATCGGGCACAGGCCATACAGTGACGTTAGATGGCCCACCTAATTTGGGTGGTGAAAACCTTGGTGCTAGGCCAATGGAATTATTACTGATGGGACTGGGTGGTTGCACAGCTTTTGACGTGATGACTATTCTTAAAAAAGCCCGTCAAGACGTAACAGATTGTGTTGCAGAGTTGAGCGCAGAACGTGCCGACGCTGTACCTTCTGTGTTCACCAAGATCCACGTTCACTTTGTAGTGACGGGCCGAAACTTGAAAGAAAAACATATAGCCCGTGCTATTCAATTATCTGCTGAAGAGTATTGCTCTGCTTCTATCATGTTGGAGAAAGGTGGAGTGGTAATGACTCACGACTACGAAATTGTAGAGTTGGATACCTAACTTGAGTTCATCGAACACAGATCTAAGTCGTTTTTGGTCACCTAAAGTGCATGAGTTATCGCCTTATGTGCCAGGAGAGCAGCCTAAGCCAAGTAACTTATTTAGTAACTTATCTAATAGCTTAGTGAAGCTTAACACCAATGAAAACCCATTTCCGCCTTCGCTCAAAGTGCTGGCAGCAATGCAGGATCAATTGGGCGATTCACTCCGTTTGTACCCAGACCCTAACGCCACCGAATTACGCAAGTGTTTGGCCTCTTATGCAGGCTTAACGGCGGATCAGGTGTTTGTAGGTAACGGGTCTGATGAAGTGTTAGCCCATGCTTTTCAGGCATTATTGCAACACGGCCAACCTTTGTTGATGCCCGACATTAGCTACAGTTTCTACCCAGTGTATTGTGGTTTATACGGTATAGAGAAGTGCGAAGTGCCTCTATCGGAAGACTTCACTATTAATGTGGCAGACTATCAGAAGCCCAATGGTGGTGTGATTTTACCCAACCCCAATGCGCCTACTGGCGAGTTACTCAGCCTAGACGCTATCCGTCAATTACTTACAGCTAACCCTAACAGGGTGGTAGTGATAGACGAGGCCTATATTGATTTTGGTGGCCAGTCGGCTACGCAGTTAGTGCCAGAGTTTGATAATATTTTGGTGGTACAAACTTTATCAAAGTCACGTTCGTTAGCGGGTTTAAGGGTGGGTTTTGCGTTTGGCCAAAGTCATCTTATAGAAGCTTTGGAGCGAGTGAAGAATAGCTTTAATTCATACCCTTTGAGCAGTGAAGCTCAAGCGGGGGCCATTGCGGCAATAGAAGATGAAGACTACTTCCAACACACTTGCCAGGCCAATATAGCGCAACGGGAAGAACTTGCGCAGCAGTTACAGGCATTGGGCTTTAGCATGACAAACTCCCATGCGAACTTCTTGTTTGTAACCCATGAAACTATGGATGCCGTAGCTATTGCAGCCGCATTAAGGCAACAAGATATTATTGTGCGACACCTCACCAGTAGCCCACGTATCACCAACTACTTGCGTATTAGTATAGGCAGTGCCAGTGAATGTGAGTTGTTAGTGCAGGCCCTTAAAGACCTGCTCTAACGGTGTTCTCCGAGCTAGGTGCTCAACTAAGCACTAAACGCTCTGCCACCCATCACATGTAAATGAATGTGATACACCACTTGGCCGCCGTCTGGGTTGCAGTTCATCTGCACCCGGTAGCCACCTTCCGCAACACCTGCTTCTTTAGCTAGCTTAGCCGCCGTAAGCATCATGTGGCCTAGCAGTGCTTGATCCTCTGGATTGGCGTCGTTAAGTGTGGCTATGGGCTGTTTAGGAATAATCAAATAATGCACTGGCGCTTTAGGTGCGATGTCCTTAAAAGCCAAAATTTGTTCATCTTCATAAACGATATCAGCTGTGATTTCTCGGCTGATAATTTTGTCAAAAATAGTGCTCATATAGTACTCATATAGTGCTTACGTAAAGTTGGCTTGTTAATGAAGTAGCTCACGAGCAATAGCTCGATAGGCGATATCACGACGGCAAAACATACCATCCCAGCTGATCTTGTTGGCAAGTTCATAGGCTTTATGTTGCGCTTGGCCCACTGTATCACCGAGTGCCACAGCACAAAGAACCCGCCCGCCATTAGTGACCACCATACCGTCTTCATTAAGAGCAGTACCGGCATGGAAGATCTTACAGGTTCTGTCGGTCTCTTCGGGTAGGTTGATAACATCACCTTTAGGGTAGTTATCTGGGTAGCCTTGAGCGGCTAGTACTACGCCCACGGCAGGTCGATCGTCCCAATAAGCCATGGTTTGATCTAGTACACCCATCGTGCCTGCGATACAAAGTTCTACAATGCTGTTTTTAAGGCGCATCATAATAGGTTGTGTTTCTGGGTCACCAAAACGACAGTTAAATTCCAGAACCTTAGGAGTGCCGTCGGCAGCGACCATGATGCCTGCGTATAGAAAGCCGGTATACACATGGCCATCGTCAGCCATACCGTGAACGGTTGGCATGATGACTTCATCCATAATGCGCTTATGCATCGCTTCATCAACTACAGGGGCGGGTGAGTATGCGCCCATACCCCCTGTATTAGGGCCTTGGTCACCTTCGTCTCGTGCTTTGTGGTCTTGGCTAGAAGCCAATGGCAACACATTTTTTCCGTCTGCCATTACAATAAAGCTGGCTTCTTCGCCGATTAGAAACTCTTCAATAACGACGCGGTTTCCGGCCTCACCAAAAGAGTTACCCGCTAGCATGTCTTCAACTGCGGCGCAGGCTTGCTCTACCGTGTCTGCTAAAATTACGCCTTTGCCTGCAGCTAAACCGTCTGCTTTAACAACAATGGGGGCGCCTTGGGCTTTGATGTAT
>Ga0308018_10000328_pt1 | contig 25297 bp, 20 predicted proteins | sample Neamet282_FD_203130 | JGI IMG/M metagenome (GOLD analysis project Ga0308018, IMG submission 203130) | Marine microbial communities from water near the shore, Antarctic Ocean - #282 | ecosystem: Environmental > Aquatic > Marine > Unclassified | place: Southern Ocean | collected 2014-10-01
CCCGAGGGCAGGCGTCGGACTAGCGGAGAGTGCGACGAACAAACATGCCCATGTACTGGCCAACGCAAGCCTCGACCCGCGCGACACTACTCTCACCCGCCCGCCCCATTCGTTGGCCGGCTTCCGGGATACGTCAACGGAAGGGCACCCGTACTATCTCCGAACCCGTCCATGTCGTGACCCATCCCCTGCATCACGCTCAGGAGCGGGTTCGCCATGGGCGTTCCCTTGGGCGCACGCAGGTGAAGGTTCCCCTCGAGTGCCCCGTTCGCGTGACCCATCAACAGGAGAGGGCAGCGCCGATGATTGTGGAGATTGGGGTCGCCCATCGGTGAACCCCATACGATGGCGGTCTTATCCAGCAGTGAACCGTCCCCATCAATCGTGTTCTTCATGCGCTCGAGCAGGTACGCGAGTTGGCCGGTGCGGTGTGCGTTGATCTTGTTGAAGTCCATGATGTCCTCGGGGACGTTGCCGTGATGCGAGGCCCCGTGGTGCGACTTCGTGGTACCGCTGTTCGGGAACGTGCGATTCGACTGATCGAATCCGGTCTTGAACGTGATGACCCGAGTCATATCTGTCTGCAGCGCGAGGACCTGGAGGTCGAACATCAGTTGCATGTGTTCCTCCCAAGAGTCGGGGATGCCGGACGGAGCTTCGGGCATCTCCCGCTCTTCTCCGCTGCTGTTGCGGGCTTCGACGAGCTGAATCCTCCGCTCCACTTCCCTCACATGGGTCAGATACTGATCCATCGCAAGACGGTCCGTAGCACCCAGAGAGGTCCTCAGGCGGGCCACCTCTCCGACGATATAGTCAAGCATGCTCCGATCAGTCCGACGCCGCGCTGCACGATCCTCCGGCGTATCCCCTGCTCCGAACAACCGCTCGAACACAGCGCGAGGCTCTCGAATCGCAGGAAGTGGTTGGTTCGGCGACGCCCATGACAGCGAGGTGGTATAGGCGCAGTGGTAGTTGTACGCGCACCCACCCCCCCGATCGATCACCTCTGTGCACAGTTCGAGCGACGGGAGCGCCGTGTCTTGCCCGAACCGTTGCGCATGGATCTGGTCGAGCGATGTGCCGAGAAAGACGTCGGATCCCTGCGTCTGCTTCGGGTGGGCCTGCGTGAGAAAGACCGCGGTCGACCGATCATGATCGCCCCCGATCTCCTCGGGCCGATACGGCTCCGCCATGCGGCAATCCGTATTACTGACGACCGTCAGGTACTCGCGGTAAGGTTCGAGCAGCTTGAGCTGGCTGTCGACGTGAAAGTCGAAGTCGCGCCCGACTTTGGCTGGCGCGAAAAGATTCTTGGCATCGCCCCACTCGCTACCGCCGGCGCTCCCCATCGATTCTTCTATGCCGATGAAGCGCGTGAACCCGGAGTCACGACTCTTGTCGACCCATGGGCGGCCTGCCGGAACCATGGCGTCCATGAACGGCAGAGCGAAGCTGGCGCCCAGGCCACGCATGAAAGTGCGACGAGACAGATGAGTACCTGTGATGAATTCCATAGCGTTACATCCCTTCGTGTGCGCCCTGGAGGGCACCGTCATCGGCGCCTGCATCGGCCGCCGGTTGAGATCGCATCATCTGGAACGGGTCGCTCTGCACGACGCCGAGAATGAACGACGACATACGGTAGTCATTGGCCTCAGCATCCGCCGTGATCTGCCGCACGGATGGCTGATCGTAGTACTCGGCGCGCCTGCCGATCGCGTAGGCCAGCAGGTTGGTCGTGAAGTTCCGGACTATGGGGATGGGCCGCTTCAGCAGGACGGTAGTGAGATCGGCTGGCGTGCTGACTGGGGTCCCATCGTAGAACGTGCCGCGTGTGTCCAGCGCCACCTGATTCTCGCGAATTCGCCATTGGCCGGTCACGTCGAAATTGTCCAGAGCGAGCCCGATTGGATCCATGAATCGATGGCATGAATTACACGTCGGGTTGGCGCGGTGGATCTCCATGCGTTCGCGGGTGGTAAGCCGCCGGCCTGACGCGGCACCCTCCGTCTCTTCAAAATTCGGAACGTTCGGTGGCGGCGGCGGCGGTGGTGTGCCCATCAATACTTCCATGACCCACTTGCCCCGGAGCACTGGAGACGTCCGCGCAGACATGGACGTCAGCAGTAGCACGCTACCGTGCCCCAGAAGACCCCTGCGGGTCTCGTCAGGATACGAAACCCTCCGAAATTCGCCACCGGCAATTCCGGAAATCCCGTAGTGCTCTGCAAGGCGGGCGTTCAAAAACGTGTAGTCCGCGTCCAGTACCTGCAGCAGGCTTCGATCTTCACGAATGAGATGGTCGAAGAAGAGCTGGGTCTCCCTCACCATGTCGTCCCCGAGCTGACCCGTGAAGTCCGGATAGAGGTACAGCTCTGGATTGTTCTTCTTCGCGTCCTGAAGGCGCAGCCACTGGGAGGCAAAACGGACGGACAGGGCCTCAGATCGCGGGTCCGCGAGCATTCGGCGCACCTCACCCTCGAGCACTGCCGGATCTGAGAGTCGCTCCTGCTCTGCGAGAATCAGCAGCCTTTCATCCGGGCCTGTCGCCCACAGGAAAAACGAGAGCCGTGACGCCAGATCCACATCGCTGATCCGGTAGTTCTCGTTCTCCCCGACGCCAGCGGGAGGTTCTTCCAGACGGAATATGAACGCCGGGTTTGCCAAGATCGCCTGCAGGGCCGTGCGCACACCGATTTCGAAGCCGGCCTCCGCGGCCCCCGTGTCATAGAAGGACATAGGGCCCGCGATGTCATCCTCTGTCACCGGGCGCCGGTACGCGGCCTGCGCGACCTTGTGGACGATGGCCTCAGCACACGGGCGCTCATCCTCAGAGGTGTCGGGATAGCAGGAAAACAAAGCCTCCCGGCTTGGCGTGGGCGAGACACCACTCGGGGTCTCCGGACCCGTGACCATGAGGTCCGCGAGGTGCGGCAGGGCAGTGATACCGTAGTTGGCCCACTGAATGGCGTCTTCACCGCCTACGAAGGACCACTCGAAAGGGCTCAAACGGTCTTCGTACGGTCCGTCGATATGCCGGACGAACGCAGCAGCGATCCGGCGCTGGCCTGCGCGGACAAAGACCGGCTCGGTCCGGAGAGGGTGCCCGGTCTGCCCGTTGTGCTCGAGCCGTAGCAACGCGACACCCTCGCCATCAATCGAGATGTCGAGATCTTCAAACCCAACGCCTTGGCCGAACAGGGTCTCGATTGTAAACACATACTCGCCGTCGGCCGGGAAGTCGTGCGTAACGACCATCCCGCCCCGCGTACCAAAGGGGGTCCCCTCCAGATGATCCCAAGCGTGTTGGGACACCTCGATTGGGTTCATGTACTTCGTTGAAGTCGAGACAGCTTCAGGATTCCCAACCGCGATCCGGCTCACCTCGGTGGCCGCGCGGAGGTATGCCTCGAGGAGAGTCGTGGAGAGGCCCTGCGCGTCGGACAGATTGTCGAAATTCCCGAGGTAGGTGTCCGCTGGGAGCCAACGTCCCGCATCGATTTCAAGGCCGAGAAGTTCGCGCACGACCCGTCCGTACTCGGCCCGGTTAAGGCGCTGGAAACGGCGCGAGCCCGGATTCGGATTCGCGGCGGCAGCCCCGTCGACGACTGCCTCCAGCCTCTCGACGAGGGCCAGCAGCGTGTCACCCTCAGGGCGATTCGCACCGGGCGGTGGCATCATGCCGGCCCGCAGCTTCACGATCATCTTCTCTGCGACTGCGGCGTTCTCGTGCGCCGAGGCCGGGTCATATCCATCCAAGGTCAGATTGCCCGTCAGCCGCCGCTCGTTGTGGCAGCGGACACAGTACCGATCCACGACGCCGACGAGGTCGGTTGCCTCTCCGGGGCCAGGGCCACCTAGGGACACCACATCGTCAAATACAGCGCGACTTGGCTCGACTTCCGCAACATACACCCGCCCCTCTGATGTCTGGCTAGCTAGTGTGAGCCAGACACCCAAAAGGGCCGTCGCTGCGGTGAATGTTTTCATGAAATCTCCGGTCGCTCCCAATGTAGGGTGCGGCCAGTGGAGCGGCTATCGGCCTGGATGTTCTCTGGGCGATCGGCGGATCCCGTTGATCGAGCCCTCACCAAGATACCCGCTCATGCCCCCCATGAATTCGTCGCCGGTGAAGTGCAACTCCATGGTCGCTCCTACGTCCGGAACGAGAAACGTCATCGTGTGACCATCCAGCACCACCTCGGTAATCGTCGCAGCACCCATCTCTGTGTCGATGTCACCCGTAAGGCCACCGCCCTCGAGGCCCCGGACCGACAGCACGCCATCCACCTGGAGCCCCTCGATCATGATCGTCACATCCCAGACGCCCACGGGATCGAAGGGCTCTGGTGAGGGGAGGGCTCCAGAACCACCCCTACAAGCACTCAGCACCAAGGTCACCACGAAGAGGACTGACGTTTTTCTATGCATGACTTAATCCTGACCGGGTTCCGTATGAGTTAGGGATCAGCGACTCAGGTGGCAACTCCATCAGGAACTTTCGACGCCTCGGGTCAAAGCGTCCCCATCGGGTCAAGCCGATCGTACGCCTCCAAGCGCGATCAGAACTGACGCGGGTGAGGCCATGGCCCTCCATTGCTGGAGCGAGTCTTCCTGAACGATTCCATCCCGCCGATCGACCTCGAGCTTCGCACCGAGGAACAGGCAAGTGAGTTCGAGGTGTACACAGACAAGCACCAGCGGTTCTCCGTGAGAATCCGAGTGCGAAGGGACACGGCGCACCTCTACGTGATGGCCGCGTTCAGTCCACCGATATCAGACTGACCACCTCTTTCCCGACATACCATGCGTATCCGTCAATCCCTCTTTGCCGTAGCGATCTCTTCCATGGCCATCGCGCCGCCACTGCAGGGTCAGCAAGCCGAACCGCTCGAAACGATCCGCAACTATACATGGGTCTCGGACGACCTCTCCTCCGCAGGACAGATCGCGTACCCGCAGATTCCCCTGCTCGCAGCGGAGGGCTACGCGGTCGTCGTGAACCTGGCGATCGCCGATGAGGCCCGGAACGGACAGGAGGGATTCCTGGTGGCTGAGACGGGACTTACCTATGTCCACATTCCAGTGGACTGGGAGCAGCCGACGCTCGACGACGTCGACATGTTCTTCGATATCATGCAGGCAAACGAAGGCCGGAAGGTCTTCGTGCACTGCTTCGCGAACATGCGGGCATCAGCCTTCGTATATCTGTACCGCACCATGGTTCAGGGAGTCTCCGAAGCCGAGGCTCGCGCTACGATGAGCGTAGTGTGGGACCCAGGTGAGTTGGAGCAGTGGGCCGGGCTGATCGAGCGGGCTCAGGCGCGAGGGCCCAGGCAGTAGAGCGGGCGGCAACTCTCAGGGCAGAAAACGCCTTCTCGACACGTCCTCATCCGAGCGGGGTGTCGTAGTGGGTTCAGTCACCGACGAACGAGGCATTTAGCCACCGCTACGATCAATCGAGTGAACATACGCACGTCTGCCACCCGCCTTGCCGTGAAACCTAGGTCTGACTCCGCCGCCCCTTCCGCTATCTTCGGAGATGTCGCCAACAATATCGCCTGACGCGAACCGTGCGTTCGCTGACCTCGGGCTCGGATCGGAGCTTCTGGAGTCCCTCGCAACACTGGGATACGAAGAGCCTACACCTATTCAGCGGGAAGCCATCCCCCACCTTCTCGAAGGCAAGGACCTGCTCGGCCTCGCCGCGACAGGAACCGGAAAGACCGCTGCGTTCGCACTGCCTCTTCTCCAGAGGATCGAGACTGGGGGGCCCGTCCCAGCTGCCCTGATCTTAGTCCCGACTAGAGAGCTCGCGGTGCAGGTCGCGAGAGCGGTCCACAGGTACGGGAAGCCGTTGAAGGTGAATGTACTCCCTATTTATGGAGGCCAGTCCTTCCGCCAGCAGCTCAATGTGCTCAAGCGGGGCGTGGACGTCGTGGTCGCAACACCTGGCCGGGCGCTCGATCACATCCGACGAGGGACACTGAAACTCGGCGGCCTTCAGGTGCTCGTTCTCGATGAAGCCGATGAGATGCTGGATATGGGCTTCGCTGAGGACCTCGATGCGATCATTTCCGAGGTTCCCGATGAGCGCCAAACACTGCTGTTCTCTGCAACCCTCGCTCCCCGCATCGGGACGATTGCGAAACAGTATCTGACCAACCCGATCGAAGTCCGCATCGCAGCCGAGGAGGAGGGAAACATTCCTCTGGTACGGCAAACCGCATACCTCGTGCGGCGCCCCCACAAGCTGGCCGCGCTCGGTCGAGTACTCGACCTGGAGGCACCCGAGGCAGCCCTCGTGTTCTGCAGGACCCGAAACGACGTCGACGAGCTGGTCGAAGCGTTGAACGGCCGTGGCTATCGGGCGGAATCAATGCACGGGGGCATGTCGCAGGACGAGCGCGAACGAGTCATGAAGAAGCTGCGCAACAACGCAGTTGACCTCCTCGTGGCAACGGATGTTGCTGCCCGTGGGCTCGACATTTCGCACCTCACTCACGTGATCAACTACGAGGTGCCGTCCTCTCCGAAGTCCTACGTCCACCGAATTGGCCGGGTCGGTCGGGCCGGGCGTGAAGGCGTGGCAATTACTCTGGCGGAGCCGCGCGAGCACGCCCTGCTACGCAATCTCGAGCGTCTCACCAAGCAGAAGATCGAAGTCGAGTCACTTCCAACCGTCGCAGACCTCAGGGCCCGGCGTCTGGAGCTCACCCGAGCGTCGGTTCGGGAGTCGATCCTCGAAGGTGATCTGGACAACTTCAGGGTCGTCGTCGAGTCGCTGTCCGACGAGTTCGATCTCTTCGATATCGCTCTCGGCGCTGTGAAGATGGGTCACGAAGCGACGATCAGCGTCGCCGAGGGAGACGAAGAAGACATACCGATCGAGCAGCCCAGACACGAACGGTCGAAAGGGAAGAAGAAAGGACGTCCTGCTAATCGCGATCGGGCACATGAATCGACCGAAGCGGGCGAGCCCGACGGACGGCGCGGAAAGGCGAGACTTGGCAACGTGCAGCGCATCTTTATCGGCGTCGGTCGTGAGAGTGGAGTTCGACCCAAGGACCTCGTTGGAGCAATTACCGGAGAGGCCGGGATCCGAGGTACGCAGATCGGTTCGATTCAGATCTCGAAAGCCTTCAGCATCGTCGAGGTCTCGCAAGATGTGGCCAGCCACGTGCTCGAGTCCCTTCGCGACGGGAAGATCAAGGGCAAGCGCGTTCAAGTGAAAATGGACAAGGGCCGGTAACCGCACGCATGTTGCTTGTCCCAGCGGACTGAATCATTCCGTCCGCGAGACTGGCATAAAGAGGGCCGCCCTGTGATCACCTTGAAGACGTCCCGAACGCTTCTGCTCGCGGCCCTGCTCGCTGCCCCGCTACTCGCAGCCTGCAGCGGATCCGCGGCTGACTCGGCGACATTCAATGTGGTGGAAGCCACGATTCCTGAAATGCAGCAGGCGATGGAAGAAGGGCACCTGACATCCCGTCAGCTGGTCGAGGCCCACCTGATCCGCATCGCCATGTACGAGGAACGGGTGAACGCGGTCATCGCCATCAATCCGAACGCGTTGACCGATGCCGAGCGGCTCGACCAGGAGCGTGCGGACGGTCGCGTACGTGGCCCGCTTCACGGTATTCCCGTTGCACTGAAGGACAATGTCCACACCATGGACATGCCGACCACGGGCGGAGCCAAAGCGTTTGAAGGCTATTTTCCGCCGTACGAGGCGACCATCACGACCAATCTCCGTGAGGCCGGAGCGATCATCATCGCCAAGACGGTCATGACCGAGCTCGCGAACTTCACGGCTGCCGGCATGCCGGGGAACTACAGCGCGATCGGTGGCTACGGGCTCAACCCGTATGACCCACGCCGTGATCCTCGTGACGGTCGAAACGATGGCCGGCCCGTCATGGGTGTTGGTGGGTCGAGTTCAGGGATCGGAACTGCGATGAGTTTCTGGGCGGCGAACGTCGGAACGGAGACATCCGGATCGATCCTCTCTCCGGCCAACTCGAACATGCTCGCGGCGATCAAGCCCACGGTCGGGCGAATCAGTCGATACGGCATCATTCCGATCAGTGGGGACCAGGACACCGCTGGCCCGATGGCTCGGACCGTCACGGACGCGGCCATCTTCTTTGGCGTGTTAGAGAGCGCATCGCCTGATCCGAACGATGCGGCCACCACGCTCTGTCAGGTCCCGGCGAACGGAGACTACACGCCCTTCCTCAACCTGGACGGCCTGCAGGGCGCCCGGATCGGCATCCCGAGAGCCCTTTACTACGACTCGATTCAAGTGCCGGGCACCAACCGATGGCAGAGCCGGATGAATGAGGAGAGTCGAGCCGTCATGGCTGATGCGATCGCCATCCTAGAGGCCCAGGGGGCAATCGTCGTCGACCCTGCCGACATCCCGAGTGTCATCGACACGGATCCGGCCACGAGCCTGGTCACAAACGGTGGAAGCAGCGTCTTGGACTACGGGATGAAGCGTGACTTCAACGCATGGCTCACTACGCTGGGCGAGACCGCGCCAGTGAAGACGCTCACCGAGCTACGTGAATGGAATCTCGCGCACCGCTCCATGGGCGCGATCAAATACGAGCAGGCACGGCTCGACGGTGCAGACGCGATCGACCTCGAAGCCGATCGCGCTCAGTATGAGGCTGACCTCATGCAGGACAATGTGCTTAACGCGACGCGCGGAATCGACGCGGCCATGACCGATCATGAGCTCGACGCATTGCTCTTCCCGAGCTCCAGCGGGGCCGGAATCGCGGCCAAGCCCGGGTATCCGACCGTCATCGTTCCGTTCGCCTTCGTGGCAAACGATGGCGGCCCTGAGATGCCGGCTGGGTTCGATGCCAAGCCTCGCCCCTTCGGCGTGAGCTTCACCGGATCAGCTTGCTCGGAGCCACGGCTGATCGAGCTTGCCTATGCTTTCGAGCAAGCATCCATGCGCCGTATCGCACCTCCGAGGATGAACTAACGCGGCTGAACCAGAGCGGCTCGCGTCAGAGAAACTCGACGACGCCGGTCTCGAGACAGTACTCGGCGCCAACCACATGCAGACCTCCCCCGTCGACGAGTCGATGCAGCAGGTCCGAATGGGCGGTGAGTTCATTCATGGACGTGTCGACATTCGTCCGGACCGCGTCCCCGATGAGCGATTCGGGCGTCCACCCTGGGGCCGCTGACGCGAGTCGTTCGACCGCGGGACGGATTCGGTCCACGATGGACTGCAGATTCGCAGAAGGAGACACACTAGCGCCCCTGATCTGCTCAAGCGTCGCCAGGACCGCACCGCAGCCGGTGTGCCCCATCACAACGACGAGGCGTGTTCCGAACTCAGTCGCAGCAAATTCGACGCTGCCCACCTGAGATGAGGCCGCGATATTTCCAGCGACGCGGATCACGAAGAGAGCACCCAGCCCCTGATCGAAAATCACCTCAGCTGGAACGCGTGAGTCCGAACACCCGAGGATGATGGCAAATGGCGACTGCCCGCCGACCAGTTCGGCCCGACGGTGGTGCGCCTCGGCCACCGTCAGATTCGGCGCAGCTGCCACGAATCGGGCATTTCCGTCTTGCAGGCGGGCGAGGGCTTCAGCAGCAGGAAGCGTCATCAATGTTCTGAGTAGAGAGGAGTGGCTCCAAATATTCGCTCAGGAGCCCTTCACACGGCAACTTCCGGTATGAATTCTGACACGATTGTAATCTGGGGCGCCGGCGCTATGGGCGGGTCCATCGGCGCCTGGCTGGTCCGCGCCGGCCAGCCAGTTCTATTCGTCGACACCGACGAACAGCACGCCCGGGTGATCCGTGACTCAGGCCTCAAGATCATCGGGCCCGTCGACGAATTCTCGGTAAACGCGGACTGCGTTCATCCCAGTGACGTGACTTCTGAGATCACGACCGTGTTCCTCGCGGTGAAGGCTCATCACACCGAGGAATCCGTCCAGGCGATCGAGCCCCTGCTGGCCTGTGACGGAGTCGTAGTCTCGATACAGAACGGACTCAACGAACTCGTCATTGCGGCGGCCGTCGGTGACGATCGCACGATCGGTTCGTTCGTGAACTTCGGCGCGGACGTTCTTCACCCAGGTGTGGTAATGCGTGGGAATCGAGGCACTGTCGTTGTTGGTGAGCTCGATGGCGCACGCACGGACAGGGTCGAGGAAGTGCATCGCTTGCTGAGCCTCTTTGAGCCCAAGGCCCAGCTGACGGACAACATATGGGGATACCTGTGGGGCAAGCTGGCCTACGGATCAATGCTGTTTGCAACGGCCCTGACCGCCGCGTCGATTGCCGATGTCCTCGCTTCTCCGAAGCACCGCCCTGCCCTCATCGGCCTGGCTCGAGAGGCTATGGCCGTCGCTGCTTCACGCGGGGTGCGCCCAGAGGCTTTCGACGGATTCGACCCGGGAGCGTTCGCTCCTGAGGCGTCGTCCGTGGCCGCGACCGAGAGCCTCGACGCACTGGTCCGGTTCAACCGGGCATCCGCAAAGAGTCACAGCGGCGTGTGGCGCGACCTCGCGGTCCGAAAGCGCCGCACGGAAGTCGATGCGCAGATCGCACCCATCGACAGTATTGGAGCGGAAAGCGGCGTGCCTACACCGCTGACCCGACGACTGGTGGAGCTGGTCCATGATGTCGAGGAGGGTCGAAGAGATCAAAGTTGGGAAACGCTGGACCAACTCATCTGACATCAGTCGCCTGGTGCATCCGGGGCAAGTACTTTCCGGCCCCCTAACGAGCGATCTGTCGCTCGCGTCACGCACGAACACGTCCGACTGGAGTCTCGACATGATGGCTATGCGCCGCCTTCTCGCACTGCCACTTCTGCTTCTGCCAATCCCAGTTTTTGCTCAGAGCACCGACACCGAACGAGCGGCCGCACGCGACATCATCGCCGAAATCGATGTGCTCCAAGCCCGGCTGAACCCGACGGGGATGGCCGAGGACCTCGCAGGCCGGAATGACGAAATGCGGGAGGCGCTCGTCCGCCGTACGACAGAGCTGTGGGAGTCGGAGATGCAGGATCTCAGCGACTTTATCGGTCTCAATCCCGAGGTCGGCTGGGAGGAGTTCCTCGCCGTCGATACGCTGTCGTCAGTGCTGCGAGGTCGGGGGTGGGATGTCGAGGTGGGGGTCGCCGGTCTGGAGACCGCCTTCGTCGCGACTTGGACGTCGCCAGCCGGCCAGGACGGACTGATGCTCGGCATGATTGCCGAGTATGACGCCCTGCGTGACGCAGATGGTCCGTTCCACGGGGATCAGCACAACGCGCAAACGCCGATCGTATTCGCATCAGCGTTCGCCATGGCGGAACACATGGCCGCTGAGGGAATTCCCGGGCGACTGCGCATCTACGGAACGCCGGCGGAGGAGGTCGGTCCGCCGGCGAAGGTCATTATGCACGAAGCGGGGATCTTCGACGGAGCCGACCTGCTCATCCGCAGCCACGGTGTCACCCAGACCTCGCGCGCTCAGGTCGGGTTCGGGAGTTGCTGCCTCAATATCAATGAGGTGAAGTACACCTTCCTCGGGAAGCCATCGCATCAGATGGCCTCGTGGCACGGGCGTAATGCGCTTGAAGCGGCAGTCCACTTCTACTCGATGGTGGACGGCCTGCGCTCGACCTTTCGCCCAGAAGCATCGATTCAGGGTGTGATCCCGGAAGGCGGCGAGGCGCCGAACGTCGTGCCCCAGCGAGCCGTCGTGGACTATTACATCCGATATCCCGACCCGATCTATCTGGAGCACATCAACAACATGATGGACGACGCGGCGCGCGGCGCGGCGATGGCCACTGGGACAGAAGTGCAGATCGATCGGTACGGTGAATACCGGGACGGGCTCTCGCTCGGAACTCTCCAAGAGCTTGCCTTTGCCTACGCGAACGAACTGGACGCCCCAAACATCAATCCAGAGCCCAGCCGACCCTCGGGTTATGAGGAGACAGGGGTCGTCACAAAAGACATTCCCGGCATCGGAATCAGCGTGTTCAGCTCACGTGGGGCGAATCATACACGCGGCATGCTCGACGATACCTTCAACGAGATCGGCCACACCGGCTTTCGCATCAGTGCCGAAATCATGACGTCGATGCTCTACGACTACCTCACGCGACCGGAGCTTCGCGAAGCCGTGATCGAGGAACAGGCCATCCTCGCGGGGCTCCTGGATCAATATCACGACGCTCTTCGCGCAGCCTATGCCAGCGAACTGGGGAGCCCGATCTCACAGAGGTAGCGCCCATCGGAAATTCTCGAAGGCTCCCAGAGATTGGCGCACCTTCGGGATCCACGACAGGTCGAGATACGGCACGATGCATGGATCCCGAAGTGCTCGATCCTGTCGCCGCTGTCTTCCAGAAAGAAGATCATCATCGTTCAGCCGTGTCCGCTATTCCGGATCTTTGCCGTTCGGACCAATCACCTTGTACAGGACGTATCCGGCAGCGCCAACTCCGAGCACAACCGGTACCCAGCCAAGCAGGTTGAGTACGATCGCGCCACCGAGGACCACCGCAGCTCCCTGAGCCCAGCCGATCATCTTCGCAGATGACTTCACTCGAGCGATGTCCCGCTCCGTGTAAATCTTCTCGGGCAGATTCATCGGTCGAGCGCGAATACCCAGAGCACACCACCTTGGGGTACGTAGGTGAACGTGCCTCGGGCTGAGTCCACGCGACGTGTCATGCTCGCCGGGTCCACTCCCCATCCGGACTGGACGGCTATGTACTGGACGCCATCTACGGCATATGTGACCGGAACGCCCATCACACCGGAGCTCAAACGCTTGCTCCACAGTTCCGCACCTGTTCCTGCATCAAAAGCGCTGAACCTCCGATCAGGCGTTCCACCCATAAAGACCAATCCACCCCCAGTTGTGAGGACCGAGCCCCAGTTAAGCGATGGAAAATTGGTCGTCCACTCGAGTGTGCCGGTATCGAGATTCCACGCCTGAAGTTCTCCGATGTGATCGGCCCCCTCGCGGAGAGTCATCTCAGAATCTGCACCCGTGTATCCGCGGCCCGGGATATACTCGACCTCCAGCCCCTCAATTGATCCGCAGTGATTGGTGTTCGCCGGGATATACAGCAGGCGCGTGTCGGGATTGAACGCCGCCGGTGGCCAATCCTTCCCTCCCCAGAGCGAAGGGCAGAACGACGTAACCTGCCCGGTGGTCGGCTTGTGGTCGGGGTCATATGTGGGGCGCCCGGTCTCCGGATCGATACTCGAGAAGACGTCCTGATACACATACTCGGTGGCATCGACGAAGCTGATGCCGTCAGCGCTTCGTTCCAGTGTCCACAAATACCCGTTGCGACCCGGGTGCACGAGCGCAGGAAACGTCCGGCCGTCACGTGTAAGGTCCACAAGCAGCGGCGTCGACACCTCATCCCAGTCCCAAGACCCGTTCCAGTGATACTGATGGTAGCCCCGGATCTCACCCGTCTGGAGATCAAGGGCGAGCACAGAGTTCGTGTACAGATTGTCTCCGTCCCGCTGATCGCCTACCCATGGACCCGGATTGCCGGTGCCCCAGTAGGTGAGACCCAACGCCGGATCGTAGTGTCCAGGCAGCCAAACGGGGGCGCCACCGGTCTCCCAGGTATCGCCAGGCCAGGTGTCGCTGCCGAAGTCGCCCGGCTCTGGCACGGTGTGCGTCTTCCATACCTCCACCCCGGTTTCCGCATCTAACGCCACGACGAAGCCACGGATGCCAAGCTCGCCACCCGAGACCCCCGCCATGATTCGCCCTTCGACCGCCAGCGGCGCGGTCGTCATGTAATAGCCGGACCCGTTGTCGGCGACGGAGACGTCCCAGATCTCTTCTCCGGTCAAGGCGTCGAGCGCAACCACCCGCGCGTCCAGTGTCGCCATGAAGACTTTGTCTTCATAAAGGGCAACGCCCCGATTCGTGTTGTGGATCGCGATGAGACGGTCCGGCAGGTCATGCTCGTAGAGCCAGAGCAGATCGCCGTTCCGGGCGTCGAGTGCGAACAGTCGATTACCCGGCGTCGTGATATACATCACGCCATCATTCACGATCGGTGGAGATTCGTGACCGCCGCGGACGCCGGTGGAGAACGTCCAGGCCGCCTCGAGATCGGACACGTTGCCGGATGTGATCTGATCGAGCTCGCTGAAACCCCAGCCCGCATAATTCCCGCGGTAGCTCAGCCAGTTCTCAGGCTCGGGATTCTCAAGGCGGTCCTGAGTAACGGACCGGTATGGGGGCGTCACGGCCAAAGCCATTGGTGGCGGGCCAGAGGCACATGCCGTCGTCACGAAGAACAACAGCAGCGCGCCAGTCAATCGTAGTCGCGGTCCCTTCATTGGGCCCTCCCCCGAAGTCGGCCGACCAGGCTGTCTCGATGCCGGCACCTAGGTGAACATGGGACCGCCGTCCGGTGCGGCAAGCATCGACAGGGAACCCCGCCGGGTGAATCCTCCGAAGTATGCCCGTGTGACCAGGCGGGCATACTTTGAGGCGAACGATGGCAAAAGGCGCCAATCGACATTTCGCACAGTCGGTCACTTGAAGCGGCCAAGCTGGCCTGGATCATCCGCGACGCCAGCCAGCAGGAGCACTGCGAGCCATCCGGCCTGGCTTTGCCAAATAGGATGTCGATCCACTGAATGGACCCACGGGGTACCCTACGGGCGCGTCTTTCGGCGAACGAGCCCTTCCTGCGCCACCGACGCGACAAGCTGTCCGCTCCGGGTATAGAAGGTCCCACGGGTAAAGCCCCGGGCACCCCCTGCGGCCGGACTCTCGGCCACGTAGAGCATCCAGTCGTCCATGCGAACTGGCCGGTGGAACCAGATCGAATGGTCGAGACTGGCGACCATCACGTTGGGATCCCGAAGGCTGATGGCGTGCGGACGCAGTGCAGCGTCGAGAAGCCCGTAGTCTGACGAGTACGCTAGGAGTGCCTGGTGGTGTACAGGGTTGTCATCAACCGGGCCTATCGCCTTCACCCAGTAGCTACGGGTCGGTTCGCGCACCGTCACATCGAACGGGTCACTTCCGTCCGTCGCCCGAAAGTCCAGCGCGCGATCCTGTGTCAGAATCGCGCGATAGGCCTCCGGGATCTCGTCGGCTCGCTCGCGGATCTGCTCCAATTCGGGGCGGAGCGATTCCGGATCAGGGACGTCCGGCATTTCTGTCTGATGTTCGTCGCCTTCCTCGTGGCGGTGGAACGACGACGACATGGAGAAGATCGCGTTGCCGTTCTGGATCCCCGTGACACGACGAGTCGAAAACGATCCCCCGTCGCGCAAGCGCTCCACGAAGTAGACGACAGGAACAGATAAATCGCCTGGCAAGATGAAATAGCCATGCATGGAGTGAAGCGGGCGATCTTCCTCCACCGTGCGCGCAGAGGCCACCAGCGCCTGGGCGAGGACCTGACCACCAAAGATCCGGCCCGTCCCGATGTTGCGGTTGTCACCACGGTAGATGTTTTGCTCAATGGGCTCGAGCTCGAGCAAGGCGACGAGGTCAGCGGCAGTGGCGGGCATGGGCGCTCCTGTGTAGGTGCGATCGTGGATGAGAAGCTACTCGGTCGTGCCGGGAGAGACGCATACGCGTGCTCATTACCATATATATCTCACTTGATACACATCTAGTCCCCAGAGTCCCGCCCGCACCGGAGTGTCTCCTTAGAGCCAGTCCACCGCACCGAAGCCCCCGAAGCCCCACTGGTTTCACATTCTTCTGGCGCTCGCCAACAAGGATGTCTTGCCCAGCCATGGCGAAGCAGCAAGTGCGACACATTGCCCCGGGCGCTCTTCTTCTACCCTACCCTCGCTCATGTCGTGAGTGATTCGGTGGCGACACGATCGCCATGCTGGAAGAGATCGTCGGGCCTGACCGGCGCCGTTCACGATGATGGGCTCCATATGTCCGGTGTGCCTATCACCTGCTTCCCATGGTCACATCGAGCACCGGAGCAGTGGTCGCCCAGAGCACGCACGCACGCACGCGGAAGGTCATTCGCCGTTCACTAGGGCAGAGACCGCATTCGGCATAGAATGCTGTCCGTCTCAGCGCCGACGCTGATTCCGTAGGTCGGTTGATCTTGCGCCACAGAGCCAAGCTTCCGAGAGCTGGAGTCTGCCTCGGCATCGACATAGCACGCCACCCTGCGCCACTTTTCTTAACGACGGCCGCTCATCCTATCGCAATCTCACAGGCGTGCATGCAACTCATTCACACTGCGCCCATTCCCGGAGAGGGCGGCGAGCTGGGGCTATATCGACGAGGTGAGGACTACTTCATCAAGATCGTGGGTGGTCAAGACCTCATGAACACCCGGGCACACGCGTCGGAAGACGCTCTCGGTGCCATCGCATGCAAGGACCTCGCGAATAATCCCCACAGCCGAGTGCTCGTCGGCGGACTCGGAATGGGCTTCACTTTGTCCGCGGCTCTCGAAACGCTACCACGTGACGCCGAGGTCGTCGTCGCGGAAATCGTGCCTGGAGTAGTGGAGTGGAACCGAGGCGTCCTCGGATCATCGGCCGGCAGACCGCTGGATGACGACCGTGTGCAAGTGCAACTCGTTGATGTGTCAGTGGTGATCCAGAATGAGCGCATCGGCTTCGATGCCATCTTGCTGGACGTGGACAACGGGCCGGACGGGCTGACGCGCGCTTCGAACAAGCGGCTTTATTCGAAGAAAGGACTCGCGGCAACACACCGGGCGCTTCGGCCCGAGGGGGTCCTGGCGATCTGGTCCGCGGGTCCGGACAAAGCCTTCACAAAACAGATGCGAGCGGCGGGATTCGTCGTCGTCGAGACCACGGTGAGAGCGCATGCCGGCAAGGGTGCCAGACACGTGATTTGGATGGCGCGACGAGCGTAGTCAGCCTTGGCGAGTTCGATGATGCTGAGCCGGCGTCCGTTTCAAACCGTCGGCGTCACGGCAAAGGGCTGCCTGGATCTTTCCCCGGGTGGATTCTTCGGCCCGAGCGATGTCATCGTGCCCATGCAGTGGGTAGTTCATAGCTATCAGCTCGAGGGACGGAGGCGCGCCACGGACACGGCCCAACATGCACTGGGTGAGGCTGATGCAGGCATCCACGAGGTCCGGAGCCTCTGCTGTCCGCCACGGCTCAGATTCAGGTTGTGGAAGCTCCCTCAACCGGTTCCGATGGCGAGAAAGACAGAGCTTCGTGTCTGGTCTGAACTTGACCCGGCTTGGCCCAAAGCCAAGACGCCGTGCCATGCGTCGACTCCCGGCTATGCCCTGCCAAGGACTCGAGCACCACACTTACTGAGCAGAGGGTGTGACGCCGCCTATGCGCCTGGCCACGTTGAGCAAGGCGACGCGCGCGAAGAGGCGAACGATGGTCACAAAAACTCTTTGGGCCTCTTTTCTTTGAGGTCCGGGTAGGGCGTCCGGACGGTCCAGACGATCGAGAAGGTGACCACGAGGCCTGCCAGTCCGGCAGCGTAGGCCCACCACGGGACCGGCGTTTCCCCGGTGACCCATCCCAACTGGAGGGGCACCAAGGCGATGAAGTTGTTTCCGAAATGCCAGAGCATGGCGGGGAAGATCGAGCCGGTCATGAGCACGACCGCGGCGAAGAGCACACCGAGGTAGGCGGTCGGGAGGATCCGGAAGAGGGAAACGTGGAAGAGCCCGAATATGGCTCCCGCGACGAGGCAAACGGCGACCGGGCCAAAGGTCTTCCGGAGTCCGTGCAGGAGTGCGCCGCGGAAGGTGAGTTCTTCGAAAATACCTGGGATGACGGTCAACATAATGACGAGTTGCCAGAGCGGCATGTCGTCACCAAGGAGGGACTCTCCAAACGCTTCGAGGACGTTTTGCGGAACGGGGAAGAGGTAGGTGTTCACTAGTCCGCTGAGACCGATGCCGACGATGTATCCGGAGGGGATCCCGATCAGTACGGCCAGCCACACGGCCGGGTGCACGGTCCTGAACGCGAACACTGTCTTCGCATCTAGCCCGTACAGTCGGATCATCAGGAGTGAGCCGCCGAACATGATGATCAGGATGTTCACGACGATCTGACCTCGGACGCCGAGCGCCTCACCGAACCAGAGGGAAACGACGAGGAATGTGACCCACATCACACCGAACCAGCGCAGGACGTGGCGCGGAAAAAGAGCGGGGCCGCCCGTCAGGTCGGCTTCATCCAGATCCGAAGCCGAGATCAGACGTTCCATGGACAGGGTGCGCTCGGTGAGGCGAGCTCCCCACCATGCCGCCCCACCCGTCGACGCGAACGCGAGCATCAGGAACGTCCAGTCGTACTCACCGATCATGATCTCCCGCACGGCCACCCCGATGCCCGCAATCGGGAACAGGACGATCGCCGATCGCAAGTCCATGCCTGGCAGCATCGCGACCAGCGAAGGCACCAAGAAAACGAAGAGGAGCGGGAACAGGTAGAGCTGGTATTCCTTGTAGCTCTTCGCGTAGCCCGACAGCAGCAACAGGGCGCTCGCCACGAGGACCGTGAGTGGCAGGAAGAGAATCAGGATCAGCAGGGGGTCCATCGGCGAAAGCGCGATCACAAAACGCTCGGGCAATTCGACGACTCCGAGTACCAGATAGAGGAGCAGGTTGAGGATATTGATGGCTGCCACCGAGATTCCCACCGCAATGATGCCCATCATTTTCGCTTTCACGATGTCGGATCGGGCCGCTGCGGTCGTCAGTAGCGTCTCCAGCGTTCCGCGCTCCTTCTCCCCGCTGATCGTGTCGACCGCCATGATTGAGCCGCCGCTGAGCATCAGGAACAGCAGGAAGGGCGTGAGTGCGAGACCCAGGAGGGCTCCTCCCTCGCGTTGCGCGCTCGCGGTGTTCTCCGTCGTGACGGCCGCGACCTGCTGAATGGCGACCGGAAATCCACCGGCCCGGTACACGCTGTCTCGCAGCTCCGAGCGGACCTCGGCCATGCGGTTGCCAAGGCGTTCCGCCGCGTTGCGCGAGAAGTCACTTTGTCCGCGATGTCTCAGGCGCAGGGTGGGGAGCGAGAGTTCGGACTCGGTCTCCGTGTCGGCCTCGGCAGCCTCTTCCGCGCGGATACGTTCGTAGGTCTCCGGCGACAGAGCCTCGACAACGACGTGGATCGCCCCGGCGCCCAGCAAGGAGTCGGCGTCGGCGTCGGCGCGTTCCTCGAAACGGACCGCGCCCGTCGTCGTGTCCGGATCGTTGGCTTCGCGTTCGAGAGCGGCTGCCAGGACCGCCCGACCCCACTCCGCTTCATCGCCGGTGACGGCGTACTCGTATACCGTGTCGTCGAGCCGCCGCTCCTCGCTTCGCTCGACTGCACGCATCACAAAGATCATGCCTGGGATGAGCACCAGGGGTGCCACGATCGCGATCAGGACGGTGCGAGTGTCGCGTATGAGTCTCTTGATCTCATACCGGAAGAGCGTCAACAGAACGCTCCGATTCCCTCTTGAGGGAGGTTCTCCGCTCACCGAATCGTCTCCGACGTGCTCGGGCTGCCGATGTCCGCAGTCGCACCCTCGTCGTCACTCAGATTGGCCATCACGAAGTGGACGAAGATGTCCTCCAGATAGTGCTGCCCGGTTGCGCGACGGTGCTCGTCGAGCGTGCCGAGCGCCAACATTCTGCCCCGATCAATGATGCCGATTCGGTCACAGAGTTTCTCGGCCTCGCTCATGATATGCGTCGAGAGAATGATCGTCTTGCCCTCGTCTCGGAGTTCGCCGACCACGCGCTGCATCTCGAGTGCGGCCAACACGTCTAGCCCGACCGTCGGCTCGTCGAAAATGAGGACTGGGGGGTCATGTGCGATGGTGCGGGCGATCGAGATCTTCTGCTTCATGCCGCTGGAGAGTTTTTCCACGCGGGCGTTGGCATACTCGGCGATTCCGAAGCGCTCGATGAGCGCACCAACGCGTTCGGGAACGCGTTCGGACGGGTATTGGTTGATCCTGGCGAAGAACTCGAGGGTCTCTCTACCGGTCAACCTTGGATAAAGGGCAGTGGAGGCCGAGAAGAAGCCCAGACTGCGTCGGACGGCCTCCGGTTCTGAAAACACATCGTGACCGTTGAGAGAGGCGCGCCCCCCGGTGGGCTTGAGGATTGTGGCAAGCATCCGAAGGGTGGTCGTCTTGCCTGCTCCGTTCGCTCCCAGCAATCCGAACACCTCTCCTGGGCGACAATCGAAGTCGATACCGTCGACCGCGCGAATCTCGCCGCGGGACTCGTCCCAGAAGGACTTTTCGAGTCCCTCGACCTGGATCATCGATTCTACCATGTCAGACGACTCCTTGTTCGGCGCGAGCCGTCGGCTCGCTTCCATTCCGGTTAATCAAACGCTCCTTCGCGAAGCGCCAAAAGCTCCCGTCGTAGGAGCCCAAGAGCAGATCTTCGAACTGAAGTACCGCTCGAGCGAGCAGGAGGCAGAGCGCGACCATGACCAGCAGCACCGCGAGCGTCTCTGCGATGAGGGGCCACAGAAACACTCCGTTGATGGCGTCACGGATCATCATCGCGGCGTTAGCTACGGGTATCGCCGCGATGGTCGGTGTCAGCGTCTGATCGGTCTGCTGTCCAAGCACCATTGGGAGCAGGGCGAGCAAGACGACGGGCTGCGCCATGGCCTGGCCGTCTTTGAAGCTGCGAGCGAACGCTGCCAGAATCATCATCGCGGCCGCGAAGAAGAGGGCCAGCGCAACAGCGGCGACAATCATGACGGGAAGCGCGAGGAAGGGAAGCGAGAACTGAAATTCGGCGCCGACCCCTGCGAGGAGGGGACCCATGACCGCTCCGAGCGAAACGAACATCGCGGTCACGTTGAGAACCCCCGCCGTGATCCCCAGTGTCGCGACGTAGAGATATTTGGCGGTCACTATGCTCAGCCGAGAGGCCGAAACCGTCATCAGCGTCTCCCACGTAGAGCGCTCCCTCTCGCCGGCAGTGCTGTCGATCGCCGGCACCAAGCAGCCAAGCGCGACCATAAGAACGAGGAAGCTCGGGATCATTATGCCGAGGAGCAGGGCACCCATGTCCTCTCCACTCGACACGTTGTCCTGCAAGATTCGGAACTGTCCGCGATCGGTGGCCGCGATGCCGAGTTGGGCCGCCTCGGAGTCGACCCATGCGTCACGGTAGTCGTCTACGATGCCTTCGATCCGATCACTCGCTCGTCGACTGCGCTCGACCGCACGATCGTAGTGAATCACGATCCGGAAATTCTCGGCGAACCGATCGCCTTCGGTATCCGGCGGCAGGAACGTCAGGAGCGCGTCGAGTTCACCGGCCTGGATGAGCGCGACCGCAGAATCCGAACCAACTGCGGCGAGGATATCAAGGTTACTGCGATTCTCGAGCGTATCCATCAGGACCGCGTGACCGCTCGGCGCATCGACGAGCATGATCCGAGAGGTAGCGCGGTCGGCAAGGCCCGATACGAACATCATTGCCGTGAACATCACCCAGAGCATGACTGGATAGAGAAAGATCGGCATGAGGATGCTGTTCGCGACGATGGTGCGCTCGCGGAATGCCGAGCGAAGCTCGCGTCGGTACAGGATCCAGATGTCCTGCCAGTTCACGGTAGCTGGACGCCGTAAGTTCTCTTTCTGCATGCCGACAACCTGCCGTCCACGTCGAGTCGACAGCAAGTAGCTACGCGGAGGAATTCATTGCCCCTAGTACTCGCACTATTTAAGCGATCGGCTGCGGTCTAGGGCGCGTTTTGTGGCGCGACGGGTGACTTATGGGAGACTTAAGACTAGGCGAGACCTCCATAGACAAAGCCCCACAAGCGTATAAATGCTTGCAGGGCTGCATCTTGTCCAAGTGCCCCGCCAGGGACTCGAACCCCGAACCTACTGATTAAGAGTCAGTTGCTCTGCCAGTTGAGCTAGCGAGGCAAAATCACCCGCAGCGTACCAGATCGGCACACACGAAGTGAGCCGTAAAAGCTACCGGGGATATGGGACGGGTCAACCTCAGCACGGTCGGGAAACCGGAGCTGCCGTCGGCTCAAAGAAACATCCCCTCGCCGCATTCCATGTGGTACGTTGGGCAACAACCCGTTGCGGTCCGCCGGTTCTGGTTCGTCCAGCCCATAGCCCAGGCCACGCGGCCAGCTGGACTTCCTAGAAGGCGCTCAACCCGGTCAGCGTCTGTCCAAGGATCAGCGAGTGGATATCGTGCGTGCCTTCGTACGTATAGACCGACTCGAGATTGGCCATGTGCCGCATCGAATGGTACTCGACGAGAATGCCGTTCCCGCCCAGAAGCCGACGAGCTTCGCGCGCGATGTCTGTAGCCATATCGCAGTTCGCACGCTTGGCGAGCGAGACCTGCTGCGGCGTCATCGTACCTCCGTCCTTCATGCGACCGAGGTGATAGGTGACGAGCTGGCCTTGCGTGATCTTCGTGAGCATGTCGGCAAGCCGAACCTGCTGAATCTGCTTGCCGCCAATCGGCTCATCGAACATGACACGCTGCTTCGAATACGAGAGCGCCTCGTCAAAGCACGCCATCGCGGCACCAACAACCCCCCACGAGATCCCGTAGCGGGCCTGCGTCAGACACATAAGCGGGCCCTTCAGACCAGTAGTCCCAGGCATGAGCGCGCTGTCGGGAAGTTCGACATCCTCGAAGACGAGCTCACTCGTGTCGGAAGCGAGTAGCGAGAGCTTCCCCTTCTGATCCTTGGCACTGAACCCGGGTGTGTCCGTCGGGACGACGAAACCACGGATGCCCTTCACGTCTCCCAATTCACCGGTCTGCGCCCACACCACGGCGACGTCAGCCATGGAGCCATTCGTGATCCACATCTTGGAGCCGTTCAACCGCCATCCATCAGTAGTCTTTTCGGCGCGTGTGATCATTCCCGCTGGATTGGATCCGTAATCCGGCTCGGTCAGTCCGAAGCAGCCGATCGCTTCACCCGTGGCGAGCTTCGGCAGCCACTCACCGCGGTGCTCTTCGCTACCGAACGCAAAGATCGGATACATGACGAGCGCGCCCTGCACGGACACGAAGGAACGGATGCCTGAGTCGCCCCGCTCAAGTTCCTGCATGATGAGCCCGTATGACACGTTGTTCAGGCCGGCACATCCGTACTCCTCAGGAAGATTTGCCCCGAGGACACCAAGCTCACCCAACTCAGGGATCAGCTGTGTCGGGAACTCCCGCCGAATGTAGGCATCGCCGATGATCGGCATGAGCGTCGTATCGACCCATTCGCGGATCGTGTCGCGGACCATCCTCTCCTCTTCCGAGAAGAGGGAGTCCAGGTCATAGAAGTCGATGCCTTCAAAGAGGGCCATCGGCGTGCTTCCGTTCGATTGAGGGCGTGGGGCGTCGACCGCGCCACGGTTCAGAACCCACCCGGTCCTATCCGGGCACTCAAATCTATTAGAGCGAGTCATCCTCGGCAGTGGTGGCTTCGCTACTCGGCGCCATCAGAGGCAGTGCCTCGACGGCCCTGGCGTTTCGAAAGCGCATGCCGCCATAGGAAAACTCGCGGGCGACCTTCTGCCCAATCCAGATCGCAGCGATCATCGTCGCCATCCATCCGCCGACCACGAGGTCGGTCGGTCGGACCGTGAACCAGACGTAGACACCCATGCCGGCAGTGAAAAGTAAGCCGCCTAGCCACCCCCACCACGCGGCCCGGGCCCGGGCCTTACGCCGACAGGTGTCGCACCACAGCATACGATCGAGCTCCATCTGGTCGTGTACCTCGAGACACCTCACACACGTGACTTCCGTGGGATAGCGGTCCCGCCAACTCACATGCTCTCGCGTCATTCGGTGGATCCCCTTCTTGCTGCCGGTCCGAGGGCCTAGTCTAGCGCGGCCAACAGTGCCGCTGTGAATTCGCGGGTCGTCGCGCTCCCACCCATGTCTACCGTGCGCGTGTCACCGGAGAGAACCACGGTATCGATCGCACCTCGAATTCGCGACGCCGTTTCGCTCTGGCTCATGTGATCGAGCATGAGGCACGCCGAAAGAAGCAATCCTGTCGGATTGGCGATCCCCTGGCCGGCGATGTCAGGGGCCGAACCGTGAACCGCTTCAAACATGGCCGCGTCCTGGCCGATGTTGCCCGCGGGAGCGAAGCCCAGACCGCCAACGAGACCGGCCATGAGGTCGGACAGGATATCCCCGAACATATTCTCCATGACGAGCACGTCGAAACGGTACGGATCGAGCACGAGCTGCATGGCTGTCGCGTCGATGATCCGGTCTTCGAACTCGATGTCCGGATACTCACTCGCCACGTCCTGACCCACCTCGAGGAAGAGCCCCTGGGTGTATTTCAGAATGTTGGCCTTGTGGGCGAGTGTGACCTTCTTGCGACCGTGCTTCCGTGCGTACTCAAACGCGTATCGGCAAATGCGCTCCGCGCCGAACCTCGTGATGATCATCACGGACTCAGCTGCCGCCCGGGCATCGCCGTGCATCCCGATGTAATGCTCGACACCGACGTACAATCCCTCGGTGTTCTCGCGAATCAAAACGAGATCGATGTCCTCGTACCGGCCGCCGGGCACGATCGTGCGTACCGGGCGAACGTTCGAATACAGGTCGAACGCCTTTCGCATTTCGACGTTGATCGAACGAAAACCCGAACCGGACGGAGTTGTCAGTGGGCCCTTGAGGATGATCCCGTTCTTTTCCGAGGAATCGAGCGTCGCCTGAGGGAGAGGATTGAGTACTTCCTTGAGTGCGATGAGCCCCGCGAGTTGCATGTCGTACTCGAGGTCGGCGCCCGCCGCCTTCAGAATCTCCAGCGTCGCATCCGTAACTTCTGGGCCGATCCCGTCTCCAGGAATGACCGTAATTGTCTTCGTCATCGACTGATAAATCGTTCGTTGTAAGTGTATTCGGTGTGGGCCTCGCCCCAGTCGACGAGGTCCTCCAGAAGTGTCATTCGTTCGGTCCCATCGCGTCGCGCCTGGCCTGCGATATTCAGTGAGCGACGCCACAAGATATCCGGCAATTCATCCGCCAGCAGCCTCGCATTCGCTACTTCAGTATCCCCCACTGTCGTGATCACCCGCACCGCTGCCAATCCGGCGTACTCTTCGAAGAGTAGGCGTGTCTCTTCAGAAAAGAGAAAAATGTAGGGCCCGACCTTGGCCCACAGCTTCCCACCGCGCCGGAGTTGCTGCGCCGACTGCGGGACCATCACGACCACGACGTTTCCGACGATCTCGGCATAGACCCCGCCCTCATATTGATACGCTGCTCCGACCTGCTCAGCGCTCGGCAGAGTACCGTCCAATCTGGGCTCGCATC
>Ga0308018_10000330_pt1 | contig 25147 bp, 32 predicted proteins | sample Neamet282_FD_203130 | JGI IMG/M metagenome (GOLD analysis project Ga0308018, IMG submission 203130) | Marine microbial communities from water near the shore, Antarctic Ocean - #282 | ecosystem: Environmental > Aquatic > Marine > Unclassified | place: Southern Ocean | collected 2014-10-01
TCAGGTAAACAATATATTGCTCGTACAGATGCTAAGGCAAACAACTTTCAAACAGTTGCAATGAAAGCTGTACATACTAAAAAAAGTCTGTCTATCTATAAGAAGACTATGGACCCTACAGATCTTATCCTTAAGTCTGTTGCACCTATATCAACTGGTGATTTTCAACAGTATTATAATCGTATAACAGGAGCTCCTATTAATGCCCAGAAAAAGAAAGTGGGTAAGGAATACTTTTGGTTTGATGGTAATGAGCAAATGAATATGCAGGAGGTAACTAAAGATGCAAGGATGGCTAAAGGAACTAAGGAAAACAGGGAGTATAGTACCTCTGTTAGGAAAGGCTTTAGTGATTTAGTAGGTGAGTTAGATTCTTTAAATTCCTCTGAAGGTGAGGGAAACAAGAAGGGAACTCCAATATTAAAGATAGCTGCTAAGAATACTGCAGATGCAGCATATGTGTTCATGCAAAAGAATGGTGTCGGAGAAGAAGCAATGTCTGATATTATTGAACAGGTTTATAAAGAAGCCCTTGTAGATCAGAAAGCAGGTCAAAATATAGGATCACTTGAGTCTTACTTTAGAAGAGCTTGGGTTGAAACTCAGACACAAGATGCGGTTAACTTCCAACTACCATCTGGTGAACCAGTTGCTGTGGATAAAATTAAGAATTTCTTAGGTACTATACGTAATGTGGCTAAGAAAAGGGGTAATGATGAATTAGGTGCTCGAAATGATACTCAACTTTCTGCATTTTTAATGGAAACCCCTGCTTATAAGTTCTATAACTCTCCTGCTTTATCTGAAGAAGACAGAAAAAGATATATCAAGGATGGTAACAATGCTGGTATCAGTGGACTTATGCAATATATGATTACTGAACTGTCTAAAGACACCTCGTCCTAGTAGAAAACATAAAAACAAGGAGATATGTAATGGGAATACTTGATGATATTGATGCTTATAAACCTAATACTTTAATTGGCACCAATACACATTTCATTGATGGTGACACACTGGAGAATCCAGATGGTCCTAATTATCGACTTCGTGGATATGATGCTGCCGAGGTTTCTAAAATTTTAAAAACTGGTGAAGTAAAGGAAGGTACTGCTGGTGGTTCTAATACCACTGGCATTATCTCCAACCTTGCAAATGAACAGGGGTTTACTAATATAAGACCTGTGTTTAACCCTGATGGGTCACCTATGATGGACACTCGTGGTGGTCGTCAAATGGTAGATCTTATTAACGACAAGGGAGAAAATTTCTCAAGTATGTTAATGAGTTCTGGTGCTATGGATACTACAGAGTTTTCTACAGACTCTGATAGGATCAGGAAGGTTCAAGCTCAAGGTGATAGGGAAAGGGCTATATACCAAGGTACTTATAAGCCATCGGCATTTGATAAGGCCGCTGCACAGATTGAGAATGCAGAGCTTGAAGCTGGTGCTAAATCATTAGGGTTTAAAAGAACACTTGCTAATGAGAAGGAACGTGCATCATACATTAGTTACTTTATGGAATCACAGGGCATGTCAAGGAGACAAGCTGAGAGTGAGATGAACAAGTATTTCAATAGGGATGTAGATGTTTTCAATCAAGGTGTTAGTTTAAATAATAAATCACTAAACCCAATGTCAGATTCTTGGGAACAGGGTTGGATCAGTGTTGGTGAAAGTGCCTTTGGTGTTGCCAACATGCTAGGTTCCGCTACTGGTAGCGAGGGTTTAGAGTCTTGGGGTCAAGATGGTGTTGATAGGCAGAACAGTAAGATGCAACAGTATGGTTACACTATAAATAGCTATACTGATGTTGACAGTATTGGATCTGCCTTCGAATATTTAGGTAACAACATGGCTCTGTCACTGCCTTACATGGCAGCTACAGCAGCCGCAACTGTTGCAGCACCTGTTACCTTTGGAGCTTCCTACACACTACCAGTGGGGCTCTACGCAGGTCAGACTTGGAATGACATGGAGGGGGACAACGATAATAAGTCTGCCACAATAGCCATTGGATCTGGTATAGCTCAAGCTGTACTAGATAGATTAGGTCTTAGGGGATTAGGTGGACTGGGTAAGAACCCAACAACTGTTCTCCAAGAAGCTGCAAACTCTCTGGCTAAATCTAGAGGTATAGCATTACCTGAAGCTAAGTCTATTGTTAAAGGCGAAGCAGACATAGCTATTGCTGCATTTGCACAAGAAGCTCAGACCATAGCTAAGAAACAGTTAACTGCTAAGAGCTCAGCTAAACGTGTGTTAGGGACTGTTGGTGTAGGTTCTGTTAGTGAAGGACTAACTGAGGTTGGTCAGGAAGCTATTGGATATCTTTCTGCTGTTGCAGGATCTGATAAAGTCTTTGACATGGAAGAGTTTGAAGAGCGTCTTGGTAATGCAGCTATTGCTGGTGCCTCATTGGGTGCTACATTCAGTGTTCCGGGAACTGTAAAAGATCAAATAACATGGATGGATGCAGCTGTAAAGTATGGTGAACCTGCTACCCCAAGGGAAGTAGAGAAGTATCGGGACATAGAGATAGAAAAGTATGGCACAGTTCGTACAATAACACAGGGTCTTGATCAGACTAAGGCAGAGATACCTAAGAAAGGTATCGTAGGCCCCTCAATATCTGAAAGGAGTGTGAAACATAAAGCTTTAGAATCAACTAAATCTTTTAGAGAACGGGCAAGTAACGAGGTTATGAATATATCTCAACTTTGGAGAGCATCTGTTACCAACGCTATACCTAAAAGTATATTGAATAGGTCTGCATCTGCACGACTACTAGCATCTTCATTAGGTGGTACATTGACACCTCTTCATGGGGGGTCTGGTTTAGAGGCTGCACAACATCATTTGGTAACCTCATATAGAAATCAATTGGTTGATCCTAAAAAATTCTATGAAGAGATGGGACTTAAAAGTCTAGTGGGGTTACACAGTTCTAAGAAGAAGGCCGCTATAAGTGACAGGGTATATAGTGTATTACGTAAAGCTACTGACCCTAAGTCAGGGCAATTTGATGCTAACCTTATCCCAGAAGATACTGTAAATAGGGCTCAGATTGCAATGTTAGGTAATCAACTAATAGCTCTTGGAAAGGTTTTAAGATATGATCAAATGAATGCTGGTGCAAAGATGGGAGACATAACTAATTACTTACATAGGTTTAAATCTATAAGTAAAGCAGCTGTTCTTGCTAACCCAGACAAATTTAAATCATTGTTGGTGTCTAAGTTTGGAATCACACCAACTGAAGCTTTAGAAATAACCGATAAGGTTATAGATAATCCAGAGATTAACAGTCTTGGTGAAGCTATGCAGTCTAATATTGGATCTCTAAACCCATCATCTCAGAAGAAAAGAACAATGAACTTGTCAGAAACTGAGGGGTTTGAAGACTTCTATGAGAGTGATATATTTGCCAATGTAACTAACGCATCTAAATCTGCCGCAAGGTACACAACTCAAATGCAGTATGTTGGAAAGGATGGTGAGATAATTTCTCAACTACTTAACAATATGAAAGCTGAAGGTCTATCAGAGGAAGAGGTTAACAAAGTGGCTAGGGATGTTCAAGATATCCTTGAAGCCGTATCGGGTAACTACAGTAGACCTAAAACTCAAGCTGGTAAAAAGGCTATGCGGTTCCAAAAGAGTGCTATGTTTTGGATGACACTCTCTGCACTACCTCTTGCTACGTTTTCATCATTGCCTGAGTTAGCTATGACACAAGGTGCTCTCACTAAGGATCAGATATTTGGAAACAATGGTAGTATTAAGACAGCTGTTCGTGAATTTACTTCTGCATTTATCCCAAAACTTAAGAAAGTTGAGGAGTCAATTGATGATAGTCTCTTTGATAATGAAGGTCGTAGGGATGGCAGGGCTATCTTACGGGATACTGGTTTCTTTGCACAAGACGTTGGTGCTGCAACTGTAGCTGGTGTAAGTGAAGTTAACGACAACAGAAGGACAGCTATGGAAGCTTTCTTTAAAGTCACTGGCTTAACTGCATGGACAGACTACATGAGAGCTATACGTGGAGCTATGGCTTTTGATTTCATATCTATAAACACTAAGTTAATGAATGTTAGGGATGAGTTTGGGGATAAGGTTTACATAAGAGAAACCCAAGATGCTGAACAAAAGCTTAGGTCTTTAGGTATCCCAGTGGAACAGTTTGTGGATATACATACTCGAATTGAAAGAGATGGGTATAGTACTATATCACCTGCTGAAAAGAAACTATGGGACACTTCAATTAAAGAAGCTACATTTAACTTCATCAATCAAGCAGTGGCACTTCCCGGAGCAGCTAATCGTCCTTTGATCTATCAAGATCCAAGGTTCGCTTTGTTCACACAGTTCCAAGGCTTTATATCTACATTTACTGCAAATCAATTACCACGCATGTGGAATGATTACATAGCTCGTGGCACTCCTACTATGCGTTATAACACATTTGTTATGATGAGTACTATGATAGCCCTTGGGTTTTTCTCACAGTCTATGAAAGATCTAATTAAATTTGATGATGATGAAGATAATGAAGGAACATTTGGTAATCCCTATTTGGATAAGCCAGAGTACATTCGCCGTGGTGTCATGGCTTCTGGTCTGTTTGGTACAGGCGAGAGGGTTATTGATATGTTTGCACCTATCTATGGACAAAGATCCAAGGGTGTCGGAGATTGGATATACAACCAAGCTACTGGTGAGAGCCCTACTTTAGGGTATGTTGGTAGGATTGGTGATGCTGGTATGAATTTAGTTAAGGGTGATGTTGAACGCGCTGTATATCAGGGCCTCAAGTCTGCGCCTTTAATTGGGCCACTAACCGATGACAATAAAAGGGCAGCTAGTTTTATAACTGGCGGTGGCTGGAATTATAAGGAGAAAGATTAATGGCGATACCAATAATACGTGGGGCTAAAGCCGATCTCATTAAACCATCTGAGACATTGATATCAGAAGGTATACAAGGGGAGCTTCAGTCTACTGCGGCTACACCACAACCTCAGGCTAATATGTCTATACTACAATCAATATCTGAAGCTACACCTGAGAGCCTTGCCCCTGTTGTGGGCGAGGCTTCAACACAACCTGTGGAGATGGCAGCACTGGACCCAGTACAAGGGGTAGAATTGTCAGAACCTGTGTTTGCAGATTTAAATGCCTTTGAAGACAATCGTTTTGATGTTGTTGATATGAAGACTCGTAATATTAACGAAGGTAATCCTGATACATCTGTAGGTTTTAAAAGACTTGATGGATCTAAGATACCCCCTCGTATATATAATCTTAATCCAAACAACTCTGAAGTTTATTCTGATGCTGGCATAAGAAGCAGATCAGGTACTATGGTTGCTCATGTTAATGCAGGTAGGCTTGGTATAAACCTATCTGGATTAGGGACACCAGCTTATCAGGGTAAGTCAAACCCAGATGCATTAACTGGACCAGCCTTGTCTGAAGAGATTCAGAAATACAAAGAGGGGGATATACTAGCAGCTATTAGTAGGTCAGATGCTGTCATTGAGAATGAACAAGGTTTTAAATTACCATCTCCACTGTACACTGGTATAGCTTCTGCTGTAACTGAGAACGTGATGATGAATGCTTTTGGTGGTCAAACTGCAGACACAGATGCATTACAAGAAGCTATGGGGGAGTCTTCTTTAGTTCCTAATCTTAAGGATAAAGTTAATCCAACTGTTACTCACGCTTCTGGTAATAAAATGTTGGGGCAGCAGATACACCTAGAGTACTCCCGTATGCAGAAAAAGGTACTTGAAAGTCAAGGAGTTCCTACTAGTGATCCTCGTATGGTAACATTATCTTCTCCAACTCAGATCCCTACAAGGGAAGCTGAGACTTTAGGTGCTGCATTTAAACACTTGTGGGCTGAAACTAACCCACACATGGTTACTCGTGGTGTTGACACTGTTACAAAACAGATAACATATGCCCTTACACCTGAAGGTGAAGCAGTGCTTGACTTAGGTTCTTTAGAAAGGAAAAAGCTTTTCCCAAGACAAATAGTTCGTCCAGCTAAAACATACTCTAAGATACAAGGCACTGATGTTCAAAAGAATGTAGCTCGTGCCACATCTGGTGCCAAGAAAGGCCAGAAGATGGGTAAGGTTCTTGAGGAGGCTATGCAAAATCTAGGTTCTGTTGCACATGTGGTTGATAAAACTCGTCTAAAAATAATACTATCAACTACTCTTCCATCATTAACTTCAGGTGAGTTTGAATCGTTTGGTGCTGAGATAAATGGTATTGGTCAAACTAAAATGGATAGGTTTAATGCAAGCGAAACTCAACAGAAGAAAAAGTTTAAAGCTAATCCAGAACTTAGGAACACTGAAGATGAGTATGTACCTTCTGAAAACATGGCTATGTTACAGGATAAATTAGCTAATGAGATAAGATCAATGTCTCAGGAATTGGATAGTGCTAACTTTTTAACTTGGAACATACAAGGGTTTCAAGGAAGATTGACCCCACAGCAGTCTTATTTTAACCTAACTACATCCAAGACTGTTAGGTTTGCAACCAGAAATGCTGTACCTGCTACTATAAAACCTGGGAATAGGCAAGAGAAAAACATAAGACAAATGTATGCAATGATACTTATTCCAAAGACTGTTATTAAAAATGTAACAGGTGAGGAAACTGTAGTAAATGAAGCTGGAGATTCTTATCTACCTGCACAAAGGGATTACCTTTTGCGTCAGAAAGAAGGCGAGCTTTACTCTTATGGTAAAAGATTAGAAGCAGCTTTACAAATGTCGGATGCAGAGTTTGAGTCTATAACTACAGCAATAAAAAATGGTGTTGCATTAGACAATCCAAGTTTCCCGAAGGTAACTGGACTTAACCTTGATCCTAATAATGAACTAGATGCTAAACTTATAGGTCTTATAAGAGACAACAAAGATGATGGTCCTCTTTTCATAGATACAGCTATTGATTTCTCTAAGTATGTAGATTTTAAAAACCAATACAAATCAACTAAAGATAAGTCACTTACATTTAACTCTTATGTTAATGCTTATATAGATGGTAAGACTAATGGTCCTGCCAGTAATGCTATGCAATTAGGTAATTCTGACACAGCTTTTATGACAGGAGTACTCAGACGTAGCAGGGTATCTAACCTAGATGAAGGTGATATGCGCGATAAGTTGATGGATTTAGCATCTGATAGCATAGACAATGGTTGGGAAGGTTTAACTTCAGAGAATTATACACCCATGAACAATGTAGCTAGGCAGGTGTTTGCTAATCGTGACTTGGCTAAGCTTGTTATTATGACCTATGGTTATGGTAAAGAGATTGAAAGTTTTAATGCAAACATCGATGAGGTCATTGAGCTTATTAACGAAAGGAAAATTCGTGAAGAGGCTGAAGGAATGGGAGTCAACACCTTTGCTCATGATATCGCTCTACTTGAAGCAACTGTTTCTCGAAATGAGTTAGCTAACATGTTAACTGGAAGGTATGCTCAGTCTGTAGAAGGCGTTCTTGGAGATGAGACAATTGAAGCTCGGTCTATTATGAGATCAGCTGCCGCTTTACATGCAGCTATGAATGAACCTTTTATAATTAAAGGTCCAACAGGTATGGACATACACATAGGTGGTGAGTCATCTACTGGGTATTTAAATGCTGATCTTAGTACTTATAGACTAAGCCCAATGGACTCTGATGTTTTCCAAACAACAACTGTTGCATCTTATAACACAGAACCTACAGCCGCAGCAGCTAGGACAAGAGGGGATCAATCTATTCCCGGAGAACATGCCTATGGTGGGTCAGTTGTAGCACCTATTCAAGCTATAGATGCTGCGACAGTTGCCATGACTGCTTCTGGTTCGTCTTGGGATAAGTTAACAAGGGCATCAAAAGGTAGCCCTTACTTGCACACTATTTACGATGCATTTAAAATGGATGCTAATGGGTATGATGTTGTACTGGAAGAGGTTAATAACAACTGGATGAAGGCCACAATGGACTGGAGCTATCTTGAGCAAGCCAAGGCATCATTAGCTGAAGCCACTGAAAGGTACAATGAAAAGATGAAGGGTCGTAAACCTACAGATAAGATCACAGATAATGAAAGTGCTTACATGGGTTGGTTATTAACAGTAGTTGTTAACCCTAATACTGGTAAAAGATCTATGGTAAACATGAGAAACAGACTAGGTAAGTTCACAGATCTACGTAACGATGATAAGTACAAGACTGCTACTCGTGAGATTGAGTCTCGGTTTTCAAAGTCGATGGCAAGTGTTGGCTTTGATGTTAACAATCCACCATCTGAGTTTACTGTTGCCCAACTAAAACAATTTAAAGGCACATTAAGTACTGTACTAAATTCAGATAGTCGTTTAAATAAAATGATTAGTGAAACCAATAACAATAAGAAGAAGTTAAAGGACATGATCATGAAGACAGGTTACAAGTTGGAGAATGGTAAACGTATTGTTCTTCAGTACTTCGGACATTAAAAAAATAAAGCCCCCAAGGATATCATAGAGATATCTCTGGGGGCTTTTTAATTTTAAAGCATTCCTCGTTTAGCAAGTAACTCTCGGTACTCTTTTAATTGATCTTGCTTACGTTGTCTAGCTTTCTTATCATCAATGACACCACTGGCAAGATCTTCAGCGATACCAAGGTCTATTACACGAGGCATTAGATCCTTTGTGAAAGCCAACTCTTCAGCCAGATTATCATGGGTCAGTGGGTTATTGTTCCAATCGGTAATGAACTCATCGTCATCTACCTGCACACCTCTGAGTGCTAAATGATTGTATGATTTACGCGAAGAAGTAGTCACTATTTTCAATCTCCTTTATATCTAGGGTGCCAAGTGTGGGCTGTTCCACATCGTCTTCGGCATCTGTTATGAAGTTACGTATGACTTCAAAGTAATTATCATAGTCATACATACGTATGAATACTTGTTTAGTTAAGTCTAGTAGTTTATCAACATCACTAGCGTGTGTGCTAAAACTATCATGTACAGCCGCAAAGCAACCATCCCATTCAGATATCACAAGGGCCATGTGACTGGCATCCATAGAGTGTATGTAATTAGGTGACATACCACACACAAACCCTCTACGATCAGGCATACGTGTTGGTACTAAGGCTACGTGCGTAACCTGTCCAGTCTTATTACCATACCCTTTGATCCTACCTCTGGCTTTCCTGTCTTGCATTATCCATTTCTCATAGATAACATCAAACCCTGAAGGGGTACTCCACTCAATCCTATCATCACCTTTGCCATGTTTAAGATCTGTAGTGTACTCTTTTAACTTGATAACTACATCATTCAGTTCTTCTAGATCCTCATCGGTCTTGAAGTTCTTCTTCATCAGTTCATCACGTTTCTTAGAGAACTCTCTGTACTCAGCATTAGCTTCGTAACCATCAGAGTCTACCTTAACATGTGTACCTAGTTGATACATAGCTAAGTTCTGTAGATAACTCATGGTAGATAGAGGTCCGGGACATACCTTATCGATTGCTTTGATAAGGAGTTTAGATAGTTTAGTACAGTCATCCTGTGTTATTCCATACTCTGTGTGGTAGTCCTCTGATTTACAATCAAAGAACATGTTCTCAGCTATCTTCTTAGCACCAGCAGAGTATGCCCTAGTCATTGACCCTCGCTTAGAGATACCCTTTCGGATATGCTTCATGGGCATTAAGGCTATAATAGAATTCAACCTGTCATCTTTACACAGGTTAATCATTTCTTTGGCAGTCTGCACATAGAAATCTTTCTGTATATCTACAGGGATCAACCCCACTAAGTCACCAGTCTGTTCATCTTTAGAGATGGCCCCTAAGTGTTGCCATCCATTATTACTACCATCAATTGGGATAGGTAACGATGTCATGTGTATCCTGTTGTCTTTGAATGCACAGTCAAAATCATACCACTCCACACAAGCAGCTAAGAAAGATACCTTCTTTTCAGCTGAGTCAGAGAACTCTTGGTGCTTACCCGCATCTATGATCTCAGACATGTATTCATTAGTCCAAGATATACGATCCTCAAGTGTCATCTTGTCAACTGATATGTTATCCAAGCCTTCACTTTTTAGGTACTCTCTATAGTCTTCATTGCACCAATCTGGTATCTCATCAATGTTGTAAGACATATTAAACACAGACGCAGTGTGTATAGCTAACCACTGTAACCCACTTTCTGTCATGGGCTTAGCATGTTGAAACTTAAACAGTCCCCTTGCTAGATCAGATCCTTGAAAGTTCATAAAGCTTTCACAGTAGTAGAACCTACCTCTGTAGTCTACATCTAGGTACTGATAGAACTCATCTAACTCAGACAGCTTACGTGCCTTTTCAGATATGAATGCCCACTCTACCATCTTGCTTCTACGTTTAAGCTCTTTGGCATCGTTGTCCTCTACTGGATCTTGAGATACAAATAGATCTTTATTATTAACCATAGCCTCATACACAGGTGTGTTGATTACCCATGCTGTTTGCTGTAGTTTGTTTAAAGCTTGTATCCAAGGAGCATAAGGATTTAAGGGATCATTCTCTAGCCTTCCCTTTATTATTGGTCGATTAACTCCATTGATCTGTTGGAACATTTTAGTTATGTCCACAGGTCTTTCAGTGGTTGTTGCAGCAAGTGGGAAGCTTACTCCCTTAGCTGGTATAACACCTAGCTCAAACCACCTAGGGGCAGCTGACACAACGTGACAACTGTTCCTTGTTTTAGCATAGGATAACTCAATGAAGTTAAGATTATACAGTGCCTCTATAAACAGGTCACCTATAGACACTTGAGAGCCCCAAGGTAGGGGCTCCCGATCTAACTCTCTTCCAATACTCTGACCTATCTTCGTTGAAGCGTTGGTCAATGTAGTAGTACCTGATGGGCTGGAGCTAGTATCTTTTGTAAATTGCATTTGCAGAATTGCAATAGCTTTAAGAACGTAATCTTCCATACGTTCACTGTAGTCTATCGATAACCTTAGCAAGAGACCCGCTACGTGGGGTCTTCGTCTTGCAGGACTTACCCCATCTACTCTCTTTACGAGGTAGTTAACTATCTCTTCAACTGCTGACATGTAATCTCCTATGTCGTTACGTAATCAAACCCCTCCTCTTTAGCTACGAGTCGGGTAGTCTTAGTGTCATAAGATGCACTACCTGCATCACCTGTTTGTCCAGTGAATCTAGACTTGAGAACCCTGAAGGTAACTGTGTTACGTTCATAATCATCAACAGCTACTAGGTTCCTAGAGAATGCGATGATGTCAAATGAGATCTGTTTAATAGAACCAGAGCCTTTGATGTCATCGATGGATGCAATGTTACCATCCTCAAAGGCTTTACCACCCTGTGCTTTACGCAAGTGTGAGATCAACCCCAGCCATATGTTATGCCTCTTAACAATCTTAAGTAAGTCTGACATAAATTTATCGATAGCTTCGTTACCAGACAACCCATCACTACCTTCTGATACAGCAATGGTGATGTGATCTAGTACCAAGTACTTGCAACCCATGAGGGCCATGTACTCTATCTTATCTATCAGGCTATCGTCACCTACTGATCCTTGGTGGTCGAGGAGTACAAGTCTCTCATCTCCAAATACTTCATCAAAACCTCGTCTAAGTTCGTCTTCAGGCGGAGGTGTATCCTCATTAAGAGGCTTCTTGATAGCCATCCCAATGAATTTCTCTGCCGTATCTCCAACGCTTTCTTCCAAACTGATAAGCCCAATACGATCTTTTGTTTTTGTGAGAAGATCCAAGATAATCTCTTTGATAACAGTAGACTTACCACTGCCAGTTCCAGAAGTGAATAGAGTAATCTCACCATGTCTAATTCCTTTTAGTTTCTTGTTCAAACCACTGAGACAATCAGGGTAAGGAACACACTCTACGTTTTGACGTTGCTTGAATTGGTTCCAGATAGGTTCACCTGTAACAATACCAGATGGGTTCCAACTCTGTGCATTCCATATGCATTCAATCAGAGTCTTCCAACCATGCTTCATAAGCGTATCATTGGCATCCTTCTCAGGCAGCTTAGCTATCTTAGCTTTTCCCGGTTTAATCATCTTACCTAGGAAGTCAGCCATCTTCTTACCAGCTTCATCCTGATCCATCATGATCACTACAGTTTTAAAACTATTGATCCAATCCCTTTGAGCAAGAGGCACAGAGGTAGAAGATGCAGAAGGGACACCAACCACAGCATAGGTACGTCCGTATTTTTCTTGGTATGCTTGGGCAACCGACATGGTGTCGATGGCTCCTTCACAGATGACCAACGTAAATCCTGAAGTTGCTTGTCGTTGTCCGAATAATTCGACATTTTTAAAGTCTCCATAAACACGGAAGTCTTTTGGTAACTTACGTTCTTGATAGGCTGTAACGTCACCATCAACTGTCCAAGGATAGTAATGAGCTAGGGGTTTACCATTGGTATCCACAGACATCTTTACTTTAAAGTGGTCCACAATCTTATGTGAGATACCACGAGATGTCATAGGGTAGCTACGATAGGTTCCTATCTCTCCCAGAATTGGGCTTGATAACATATCATCTATGTCGTCATCGTCTATTAAATTATTCATGTTACTACTTTCTTTAAACACAGTCTTCCCACATGAGAAGCAGTGTGTTCTTGGGTTGTCATCATTATAAATATGGTTAGCATCTGAGCTACCACAACTTTCACAATTAGTCTTCAATTGAAATCCCTTTCTTCTTTCAGATCCCTATTATAGTTTCGTTTCTTTCGAGTCTTGGAGTGCTTCGACTCCCACTTCGAGTTCTTCTGTTTGTGTAACTCGGACCCAGAGATACTCTCTTCCTCGTTTGACTCTATCTCGTTGTAAGATGATACCTTGGACAGTTTTGTCATTGAACTCCTCAAATATGTTTTGGTATGTATCTAGTAATGGTTTAATTATGTTGTCTAAGTCTGAGGCTTTATTAGATAACCCAGCATAGACAATGAAATGAACAGGGCTGTTACCATAGGGCCACTCTTCGCCCATTAGTATCGTTGCCATCTCTTCTTGAAACCTCTTATAGTCAGCTGTCTTGTAGGTTGTCCTTCCCTTTCTCACAAACATCTTGTTTGCTGATAATGGTTTGATCTGGAATAGCTGCTCCATTTCTACGCTCCGCTGTTCTAATGGCATGACAATTGTGACACACCACTTCTGTTTTAAACACCTCATCAAGCACTGCACCTATATCCCTGTCTTGTGAGATCATTCGAGAAACATTGTGTAGCTTCTCGAACTGAGGTAAATGATCAAATGCAAGTGCATCTGGGTGCTTGTTGTATCCACAATCAGTACACCCTATATCAGTTTTAAGAAGCCCTATGAACTTCCGCTTCTGCTTTCGACTTATGCTGGCTAATTTGTTCTTTAATGTCATCTAACTCTTCCCAAGATGTTATCATTGTTAATAGGCGCTTAGAGATGTCTGGATCTCCTGCCCTGTTTGTTCTCCATGCTGCACGTACTCGGTTCCACCTACGTTCCATAGGTACACCATGCAGTATTCTTTCTGCCTTCTTAGGGCCAACTCCTTTAATTCCCGGAATGTTATCCGATCTATCACCAGTTAGACACTGAAGCATAAGCTTAAGGTTAGCAGTGTCATCGTTGATCTCTTGTATTTCTTTCTTCACAAAGTTATAGTGAGTCCCAGGAATTTGTAGTAGATCTTTATCAATACCTGCAACTGTGTACTCTTGACCCACCTCTCTGCACTCGGATGCCCATATACTAACAAGGTCATCCGCTTCCATATCATCTGCTTCAATGGCTTCGTACTTATCAACCATGTATTTATGGCCGTAGTTCAATGCTTCTTTTACATCTGCATCTAGATCCTTTCTTGTTGACTTGTAGTTGGGGTAAATATCCTTTCGGAAATTACCCCTTCCTTTGATTGCCACTAGGAAACTATCAGACCCACAGTTCTGTTGGATCTCTCTCATAGTGTGATCGATACCTACTCGTATATCCTTTTGCTTCTTTGTGACACAAGCCATGCGAAAGTATATTGAGTCTGAATCTACTAGTATTACTGCGTTATCAGTGAACATCTGCGTAACTCTCTCCGATTACATAATCACCACCATCCATACATGTTACACCGAACAGTTCTGGACCAGCAGCGAAAGATTCTTTTAGTATTTCCCCAACACGCTTAGCGTCATCAGGGTGTGATTGAAATGCCATCTCATCATGGTAGAACAAACGAGGTTCAGCACGTAGTTTCTCTTCCTTAATCTTATCCCATGCCCACATCAGTGCAGCCTTACAGGTCACACCTTCAGCGGCTTGAAGTAAGTAGTTCAAAGTCTGATGACCAGAACCACAGAAGACTGGGCGTCCATCAAGTGCAGGGAACCATCCATCACCTTGGTTGTGTGATGTTTTGTTCCAGATACCTAATAGTTTCTTCTTGAGTTCTTCCAAACCCTTTATGCCCTTTGAGAAGTTAGCACGAGACTTACGCCCTGCCTCACTGTTAGCTTTACCTGTCAGGACTTGACCCAGTTTAGCATCACCTGCACCGAAAAGATAAGCATAAAGATATCCCTTGGCTACACCTCGGCTACAGCCAAGTGCATCTGCATTACGCTGATGTTGATCACCATAGCGTACCTCATTAGTGAAGTCGTCATTGCCAACGTAATGGCATAGCCCACGCAACTGATTACCAGCTGAGTCAGCACCAACAATTACTGTTCCCGGATCAGGCTTAAGCATTCCACGAATCTCTTTACCCCAAGGAGTTTCAATTCCCGGAAGGTTAGCAATAACTTCGTGACGGACCCTGAAGGTAGGAGTACCAATAGTCCACATGTTACCATGAAGTCTCTTATCATCTGTAATCTCCACTCGTTCTACCCAACCTTCCATGAGAGAAGCCTTGTGGCGTAGTACATAGTACTCATCTACCATAAGACCAACCTCACCAAGTTTAGATAGTGATGATGTTGTAAGTTTAGGGCCAGTAGTTATCCACTCGCGTCCTACTTTCTTTCTGTTGTATTCGTCTGGCTTCCATCCGATTGTTGTAAGCCAATCCTTAACCGCTTCTTGTGATCCCAGTTTAGCTTGTTCCTTAGTTGTTCGTTGGAACTTGAAAGCTGGTCCCGCGAGATGGGTGTCTTCGATGCTGACTTTCGTTTCAAAATATTCACTAAGCAGCTTGGCAGTTGTCGCGGTGTATGTACCATTCTTTTTATACTTAGGAGTCTTAGGTTCTTTATCTATGAACACAACCTTAGTACCCATCTGGGGTTCGATTATGTTTGAGATCTCAGCCATGCGTTGTTGCATAGTACCTAGTAGTTCCTTAGCCTCCTCCATGTCAAAGTACCAGCCCTTGTTCTTGCAGTATGCGTTGAACTTGGCTGTCTCATGTTCTGCTTTCATACCCAGTTTAATCTTAGGGTTAAACGTAGCTACCTTCTTGTATTCTGTTAGCAACTCATTGTACACATCTACATTCACTCGTACATCTTGTACACAGTAACGTAACATCTCACGAGAGTAAGCATCCCAACCATCTTCATATGTTATTTTACTGTTGCCTAGGTGTTCACCCCAACCAGCAAGACCATGACGATGGTTACGTTTGTACCTAAGAACCTGAGACATAACCCACGTATCATGTAGTCGCTTCTCATTGAGGGTAGTACCGCACAGCTTGTCCATTACCACATTATCAAAACCAATGATGTTATGGCCTACCAGAAGCTCTGCGTTCTGTAGTAGTGAAGCACCATCAGAGATGGAGCCATGTAAGTTATCGTGATCAGAGAATTTGTAAATCTGATTTGTATCTAAGTTCTGTGCAACAATCATCCAGATAGTATCAGGAGTAAGACCATTACATTCTATATCATAACATAGGCGCATATTGCGTCCTTTCTTTACTTGTTTAAGTACATTTTTAAATCGTTGTATCCACCTATCAGTTCATCATTATAATAAATGATAGGCACTGTGTTCATTAGTGAGCGTTTCATTATGTTTTTACCTATTCCAATTTGCAGGTCAATGGCATACTCTGTAAAACCTTTACCAGTTTCCCTTAGTAACTCCTTAGCCCTAATGCAAAAGGGACAGTTAGCTATGCAATAGATTTCATACATTGTTCTTGTACTCCCATAATATCTTATTGAGTTTAGCCAACTCATCTTCTAATTTATATATTTGACGCTGTAGGTTTTCTATTTCACCGCACATGCTCATCCTCTCTCCTCTCCTTTATACTTACAGCGTCATCAACGCATCCCATGATACAGGGAATAGTTTTACCATACGATCACTGATCTGATTGGCAACACTTTGAGTTTCCACTTGCGTATCTTTAGAGCATCTAAGTTTACACATGTCGGCAAAAGCATCTAGACTGCCGCTCCAGTACCATTCTGTTACAAGGTTGAGTGGTAAGACAGATCTTGCTTGTTCCTCACAGACACCCATAGTCAGTAGATACTTATACTGTTTGGCAGCTTCTATGCCAGACTGTTGTATTACTGCATCTAACATGTGGTTATCTATAGGTTTACCTGACCCTTGTTTCTTATCCGAGATGGATTCCCTTAGTGTGGGTATGAAATACTGTGGTTCATCTGCAACATATCTCCTTGATATCTCATTCCAACGTAAAAACTTGTGCTTAACTAGTTGTCGTGCTACATAAACACTTGACTTTACATGAAAAGATGCAAAGGCATGTCCGAATGGTGATGTGTGTTTGTGTTTAGCCAAGTATTTTATTAGCTTTATATCTTTATCTTTCAGACAACCTTCGTTACCTATGCCACGCATATCAAAACCACGCCACTCACTCTTTTTACCATAGCTAACTCGTGCTGCATTAACAACTGACAGGTCAGTACCCATAGCATCTATGAATGTAACCTCACTGTCACGTATACATCGTTGGGTGACACTTTCAACTATCATTATCTATCCTTTCTAAGAAAATCCTGACACATGCAACTTGAGCATTGTCAGTTGTAACCATTATTTTAGCAGTTTCCATTATAGCTGAACATCTTTTCAGACTTCCATAGTTTCCTAATTGAAATACATCTACACCCATTCCCGGTACAGCGTTTACCCATAAGAGTACCCACATTGTAACCATAATTTATCCTCCTGTTAGCGTTCAGCTTTTAATTTATCCTCTGGTTTACTAAGTATGTTACCATCCCTGACTGTCCTGTGGAAGTCGATGATTCCCCTAGCTACCTCTTCGATTTGATTACGATGTAACCCAATGTCTTGCAGTTGATGATCATGCAGTTTGTGTAGTTCTCTTACTGTAGCGTTCATGTTAGCACGTTTACGAAGTGTTTCTGCTATGTTTCTAATCAAGCTCATATAGAACCTCTCCTATTCTTTTGTTGGCATATCCCATGTACTCACTGCTCAAATCAGCATCTAAGCATTTAGCATACACGATCTCTTTGAATTCCTTAGGGGTACTGAAGTCACCATGTAGGTAGACTGCCCTTACAATCTCATCGATCTCTGTTTGTATTCTTTTAAATTTACCCATTAGATATAATCTTTCATGTTTTTATCTAGTTGCTCTATCCGCATCTCTGCGTATCTCATGACTTTACGTAAGTCTGTTATCTCTGAACCTACTTCGTCTTCACCTTCATATATCTTATGACCAGCCCTCATAGCATACTTAATTATGTTACCAGTATGGAAGGGTAATCCATTTTCCATTATGAATGTAATAGGTTCTATTTTCCACATTGTGTAGTGGGATGGTTTGTTTACTATGTCTGACATTTTATGCCCTTTCTCTAAGTTCCTTATAGGAAGAGAGTCATTCTCTCTTTTAAAATTCGCCCCCTGTGGGCGAATTCATATAGTACTATAAGAGGTGATTAATATGTCTAAAGGATTCAATCCGAAAAGCCTTCAGAATTTAGCTCCCTCGTTCACTAAAGATAATGCTAAAGAGATGCAGTTGAAATCTGCAGCTTCACGCAAAGCATCAAGCGATGCTAGGCAAGCACTTAAGATGAGCATGGGAGATTGGAAGAAGTACAAAGAAGATGTACTTGACCATGTGGAAATGAATTCTCTAGATGTCTTGAAGATTCTAATGTTTAAAGCATTAGACAATGAAGACTTCGATACCGCAAGTGATCTTGCAGGTAAAGTCGCAGAATACGAACAACCTAAGCTACAGCGTAGAGAACTACAGATTGAAGAATTAGGTGCTGATACATTATCCGATGATGAACTTGATAGGAAACTACGATTGCTGCGAGTAGTGTAATTACCCGCAAGTAATTGCAAGTGCGTGTTGTCGGTTACCGAAAAAAAAGCCAGTGCGTGTTGTCGGTTATCTAAAAAATTATAAGAACCCAAAGACTCTGTGAGAGTCTCTGGGTTCTTTTTTTATTTCCAGTTGAGCCCGTGGAATCCCTCTGGGGAATCAAATGACTTTATCAGATCTTTAAACATATTAGGTGACATTGTTATTACTTCATATGTTTCTAGATCACTGTTGTACTGACGTATGGATAAGTAACCCGCATAGTTACCAGCGTTTTCAAATATAAGATCAACGTCAAGATCTTCACCAGAGTCATCCATGATTACAATTTTGGTTTGATCGAAGTCTTCTTCAATTGTAAATGGCATTAGGTATTAACCGCTAGTATTATAATACCTATAGATGCGGCTAGTAGCAGTGTCATCATTGCACTACACCTGTTATTTCTATAACGCTGTCATCATGATCATAACAGTTGTTACAGTGTGTTGAAAGCATAGGCTCGTCTTCTTGCACCATCTCCTGTCTGTCCATATCCCACGTTACCCAGCAAGTAAAGCTAAGGTCAGTGCCATGACACTCACTGCATAGGTACACAGTCTTTGTTTCACCTGACATGAAGTTACTCATGATATCTCCTTATCTGTTGTCACCAGACCCTTGTAGAGTCCCATTGGCTGCCCGTTGGGACAATTTATAAAGGTTTGCTCCCGCAATAGTGTTAAGGTCTTCTCCGAGGTGATGAGCGAGTACTGCAATGTACCATAGGACATCCCCAAGTTCTGCGGCGATACCATCTGTACTCCTACCATCACGTAATACTTTCTTTATTTTATTTGCAACTTCCCCTGCTTCTCCTGCTAGTCCAAGTGTTAAGTAACTCAGTGCAACTTCTTCAGGGAATATTGCAGTATCTACAGCCTTTCGTTGGTATTGGTTCATATAAATTGTCATCAGTACCTCTTAACTTTTTCTACTATAGTGTCAACATTGTTATCCGAATAGCATAACCTACAGTCTTGACACTTTTGACCTGTGCAGTTCTGACGCTCTACGAAATCATTAACGTCTACATTGTTGAAGGTTTTATCAAAGTACCTAGGTGGTTTTGATAGTATGTGCCCCATCTTGGGGTTACTATATATTAACTTTAGGTTTTTTGGTTTACCATATCTTTTCATGCACCGAAATACGATGTCAACTCTTTTTGTCCACAGTGCGAAAGTGCACCAAGGGTTGTCTATAACGATAGCCAGTAGGTTTTCGAGGTGTAGCATGTTTATTAATTCACCATGCGCATTAAACCTAAAGATTGTATCGTTAATTCTTGGTATTTCCTGCCGAGTTAATGGACGACTAGACAGGATATCACTGTTTCGTTGCAAAGCTGGGGCCATATTCTTACGGAACCCATCTAGCATTTTGTGGCTGTAGCACACACCGCATATGTTGTCAGTGTTGTGCTTTACAGCCTTGCTGTTTTGTTCTTTGCAATACTCATTGGTCTTCGTGTTTGTACTTATTGCTTTAAGACCCATTAGTTTACCTGTCATTATCGAAACATGCACTGCAGGTTTAGACATCACTATCTCCAATCTTTATGAATACAATTTATATCTATGGTTGTTCTTTTGCTAGTTTATCGTATGATACTTTTATTTTAATAGACTTTATCATTTCATAAAGATTATCTATTTGTTCTTCCATAGCTACTATTATTGCTGCCTGTGTTTTTAGTTCAACCATTTGTTTTAATGTCATTTGTTTCCAATGGTCATTGCTGGTGTTCTCATTCATCCTCTATATCCTCACCTTCTTCAGGGTTCCATGAGTCTCCTACACCATCTAGCCATGTACCTTCAAACATACCACCTTCGTCTTGGTAGTCTGCATCTACGAATACACCTAGGTCTTTAAGTCTTTGCCACACTGGAATAGGTGGTCCCCAAGCAGTCCAGCATTGGAAGCTAATTGTTGCTTCTTTACCAAACATCTCAGATTCACATGGCTGTGCTCCTGTTATACTCATTGGTAATACATTTTCGTCAATGCGAAATGATGCATCCTCGACTTCAACATCCACCACTTCCCATTTTGTACCCCAGTTCTCTATACGCCAATCATACCAAGTATTGTCCAGAAACATTTCTAATGGGACAGGTGAGATTGTTTGCAAAAACTGTGGTTCTTGATAAGTTAGGCTGTTGAACAGCTCTGCAATTATTTCTCTTGGGCCTCTAAGAAATACTTGTTGATAACAATGATTAGGCATAGTATTCTCCTTGGGTTACGTCTTTTCTTTTACAACTGATGTTATGTTGAATTCAGCATTTTGTAGCATCTTGTTGATTCCATGATTTAATGCCTTGGTTATTGCATCCTCTTGATTGTAAGCTACTATTGAGAATGAATTTTCTATTCTTAAATCTACAGTGTATCTATTCATTGCTTTCATCTAAAAACCCTTCATCTATGAATCCATGTTCAATGCCAAATTTAGCGTAGAGGCACTGTAGAGCTATGAATATATCTTCATCATCGTAATCTTCATTACTGAACATATCTATCTCATACTCATCGTTTGTACCTAGCCACATTGTGACATTGAACAGTTCATCAATTCTTTTGAAATCATCAGTTGGTTCTTTAAGTTTAAACTTTATGATATTAGTCATCTAGTTGATAGCATCACATTTATTGTGACCAGATTCTTCTTCTTTTGTACTTATATCCATATCATGAAGAGTGTGACCTAAGTCTGTGAATAGCCCTTCTGCTTCTGCTCTACTCAGTATTAATGCCCTTTCTGCTATCTCTATGACTACTTCACCCGAAGCGGTCCAGAAGATATTTTGATTGTCCATCATGTTACTCTCCTTTTTATGTGTTTATTTGAAACCTCGTAGTTTGATAACATTGCGAATGCGGTCTACAGTAGCGATAGATAATTTAGTACGTGATACAAATTGACCTGATGCTACATCTCGTGCAACAGAAAGGTAACCTTGGTGACTAGAGAATGAGCCGATTGGTTTACCATACCGCTTTGTGGTGCGACGAAATTGCAGATTGTTACGACCGATTGGATTTACTGTTGTCATGATGTTAGCCTTTCCTGACTAATTAAGTTAATGTGATTTTCTATAAGCCGCTATTAGTATATATGCGGCTATGTATACTCCGAATAGTATTGTTATTATATTTGCCTCATTATTGCCTTTTGTCGGTGAACTGCAGTTCTACCCAAAAAAATCTTTGAGATCCCCTTGAGGATCTCTTAGATTTTTTCACTAAGAAAGTATCCCTTTAGGGATTCAATCTTTTAAAATTCGCCCCTTGTGGGCGAATCAATAAGTATTTTATAGATCCTCTTGGATCTTTGAAACACTTAGAAAAAATAATATCCCTTTAGGGATTCAATTTAAAAAATTTAAGTTTGAACAGTTTATAGAGTTGCTCAGCTCTGGTTGTCATCTGCATTGAACTGATACCTTACGTATCTCATTCTCCCTGCAGTGGGAATTTACTATTGAGAGTAGCCAGAACATCTTGTGTGATACCTACGTTCTATCTTCCTATTGGAAGCATAACCCTACTGGGATGTGGTCTACAAGTACTTAGATGACTACTCACAATAATAAATAAGCAGTTTATAGAGTTGCTCAGCTCTTGCATTTCGAGGAAAAATGTCTTTTAGAACATAGATACAATATTAGTTGTGACTTCTATTGCGGCTACTGTTAGACCGAGTGCCATACCGATTTTTGCAAACCCGATTATAATTGAAGTAATCATCTTGATCTCCTAGATTTGTTATGAGGCAGACAGTTTAAAGTGATGTCCAGCACAGGCAACAATCTAGAACAGATCGTCAGCATCTTCCTTAACAGAAGTTGCCGCAACTGGTTCCATACCACCGACCATCTCGAAGTCAACAGAGTTAGAACCAGAGAACTCAACAAGATCAGTGACTTGGACTGCTGTCAGTGAGCTCATGATACCCTGTCGTCCAGCCCGATCATAAGGCATTTGGAACAAGATGATATTACCGACAGAACCATTGCCGATAGTTGATGCGTCAAGTGGTTGTTTGTTACCATCGACAACACGAACCTTACCATTGGACTCGCCGTTGGCTTTGAATTCTTTACGCTTAAGCGATGCTACCCACTTGCCATCTTTTTCTTTCATGGCGATATGATTAGCAATGAGCTCTTCAGCTTGTGTAGTGTCTTCAGTAGCGATTTGGATCTCATACTGTGAGGTTCCGAAAGGTGACTGTGGTGTAGTCAAACGTGCCCAGTTAAGTTCAACATTTGATACTACGAAGTTCCGAGGCTTTTCCATAATGATTTCCTTTTCTATGGACTGAGGGACAGGTATTCTGTCTTTTTAAATTTTCCCCCTGTGGGGAAATTCCTTACTTTTATTATTTACCTTCCAGCACTTGTATCCAGTGCCAAGCGTACCAGATCACACCGACCAGACACGCTGTTATTATTAAGAACCCTAGCATTTATAGTAACCCAATACTTCTTCTACATAGTATGTGGCTGTGGCTTTATCCATTAGAGGATACTTACGCAGTGTGTCTGCTATTGCCTGTGCTTTGTTGTTTATCATTCTATCCACCTTTCTAGTGAGTTATACGTATTTAGATATATAGTTTTCATTAATTAAATATTGATCTTCGCTGACTTTAGTTACAAAACCTACCTTTAAGGCTTTCTTTAACAGTTGATCAGCATCTAGGTCAAAGTTAAAACTAGGAGCTTGCCACATGAACAGCTCCTTTTTAGTTACTGTATCTGGAATTGAATTCATTATCTATAGTCTCCTCTAGTTTAATCCAATTTACTTTATTGTTAACTCTAGCCATTATAGCTATGAGTTGAACAAGACCTAGATTAGGATGAACATCTTCTTCACGTTCACCATTAGAGGCTGAGAATGGCAGTATCTTACCATCCTTTCCCACTAGAGCACACTCGACCCTAGTTGCACCATCTTCTTGTATGATTGAGAGTTCATACCCACGACTTACAGCCAACCTGATCCTGTTCATGCTACAGCCCACCATAAGATAGCTAACGCTGTCTCTGTAATGGTGTAGCTGAATAGTGCCAGTGTTAAGACCATACCCATAGCGAAACCTCGTCTATAGGCTTTCTGTTCATGTTTACGCCTACTAATCATACTGTCTCTCCTTTATAATAATCTTTAGTTAGATCCATACTCACAACAAGGTAACTAGCTTCTAACCACCCAGCTATTATTGCACTTATGTTGGACAAGTCGTCATCTGTCAGTTTATACTCTAAAGTGTGTTTCTTATCAGAGTTTATGCTTTCGATCTTCATGTGCATCCTGTGCATTTTATTAGCTTTAGTCATTTGAACTCCTTTCAAGAGTTGTTAAATTATACTACGAAAGGCAATCGCAACTGCCTTTGCTAGTTTAATCTATTGGTTCTCTATTGCATTACATACTTCGATCATCCACCTATCTCGCACTGCAAGGTAAGCATTGCATCTAGCTAATGATTCTTGATTAAACTCATCTTGGGAATCAAAGTCTAAACGCTTTTCATTACCAGCTAAGTTAACAGCTTCTTCGATGTCTTCCATTACTTCATCTGGATCTCTGATATCTTCAAAGTCTTCACTTATAAGAGATATCGTGAAGAGGCTGAAGGAATGTGAGTTATCACAGAATTTATAGAAGTCATCATATATGTGATCTATATTGTGAGGCATTTTGTCTAAGAGACCATTGATAGTCCTATGACACATATTAACTCGCTCTGTAGCTTCTTTGAGAGCTTTCTTTGCTGCTCTTAAATGTGTAATTGTTTCAGCGATATTCATAGTGAACTCCTTTCAAGAGTTGTTAAATTATACTACGAAAGGCAACCTTGATTGCCCTTGCTAGTTTAATCTATTTATTATGCCCAGATTTTATCCCAATCAGCGATAGTCATCCCTGTCATAAGGAACTCACGCTCGTCTGCATTAAGCATAGGAAAGGCATCCTGTATTAGTGCGCCTTCTGACCATGAAACATAGCAATCATCGAATACCATTTGATCCATATCGAATGTTCTGCAGGTACTTTCACCAGTGATAGGTGATGGTTTACATAAGTGTATCATTTCTTTCTGCTTTCTTCTCTTTGAGTTATTACATCAATGTACATAAATACACAGGCGAAGAATAGTATTATACTCGGTATCATAGTGAACTCCTTTCAAGAGTTTTGATTAATCTAAAGGTACATATAAGAATAGGCACCAAGCAACAGAGAAGCCGAAGCAACCCATAAGTATTGTAAGTTCTAACATTTGTCATATCCTTTCTAGATATCTTATTCTTTTTAAATCTGGCCCTCGTGGACAGATAGCTGACTAGTCACACACACCACTACATGAGACTACAAGACCTACAAGACACCAAGAGATACTATGTATGTGTCTAATCTGATAGAGACTTATAGATCTAAGAGAGTACTATAAGATAGATAGGTATATATAGTAACCTAAGGGAGGGACTGGAGAGAGCTCTCCCTATAAGGAACTTAGAGAATGATACCATCCTGCCAGCACCTCTTACAGTCTCTTACAGTACACCACTAATCACGCTAGTACCTATGCAACACAGCCTCTTATAGCCTCTCTCAGTACCCATAAGACCTCAGGGGTCTCTCACAGTACCCCTAAGAGTGTAACCTACTGAGAGAGCCTCTAAGAGAATAGGGGGGTACCAAAAGAAAAGAGGGGTATAGGGG
>Ga0308018_10000332_pt1 | contig 25070 bp, 22 predicted proteins | sample Neamet282_FD_203130 | JGI IMG/M metagenome (GOLD analysis project Ga0308018, IMG submission 203130) | Marine microbial communities from water near the shore, Antarctic Ocean - #282 | ecosystem: Environmental > Aquatic > Marine > Unclassified | place: Southern Ocean | collected 2014-10-01
CATGGGAGGCAGCCACGTCGCGACCCTCATGGATTACTCGCGATTTAACTACGTAGCGCAGCCCGAAGACAACATCCCGCTCGAGTACCTGATTCCAAAGGTCGGCCCCTACGACGATTTCGCCGTGAACTGGGGCTACGCCGAGATCCTGGGGGCGCAAACACCCGATGATGAGCTCGCGACGCTCGACGGGTGGGCCCGTCAGCAGGACGACTTCCCCTGGCTTCGTTTCTCGACCCCGGACGCGGCCGGGAGTGACGCCGGAAACCTGACCGAGGCCGTCGGTGATGCCGACGCGGTGAAGTCCACCACGTATGGCATGCTCAACCTCGGGCGAGTCATGGACATGATGCTCGACGTGACAGAGACACCGGGACAAAGCTATTCAGAGCTCGAAGCGATGTACGGGCAGGCCGTTAGTCAGTGGGGACGATACATGAACCACGTGGCCGCCATCATCGGCAGTGCCGAGACGCAGGAGAAGTACGGCACCGGGGCACGCTTTGAACCGACGTCGAAGGCACGGCAGGAGGAGGCGATGGCCTACCTCGCGTCCACGGCTTTCGAGGTCCCAGGCATGTTTCTGGACGCGGGCATCCTCAGAAGGATTGAGCCATCCGGCGTTGTCGCCCGTTTCCGCACACAGCAAAGCCGCGTGGTGAATACCCTACTCAGTCAGGCACGTCTCGAACGTCTGATCGAGTTCGAGTCCCTGGATGGCGCCGCGGCCTACACCGTCGCCGACTTGATGGGCGACCTCCGACAAGGCGCATGGGGCGAACTGGATGACTCGTCGGTGCGGGTCAACACCTACCGCAGGAATGTGCAGCGCGCGTATCTCGAGGCGGTCGATAATCGCCTCAACCCGACTGAGGACGAACTGGGTCGAGCGAACAACCCGGCCCCCGCCCCGTGGTCTTCCGACATCCGGGCAGTGATGCGGGCCGAGCTGGCCGACCTCTCCGAAGCGGCAATGGACGCGCTGTCACGGGCGGCCAACGACATGACACGGATCCACCTGCGCGATGTGATCGCGGAGACCGAGAAGATTCTAGGCAGTGACTGATAGCCCCCGGAGACACCCATGCGTGATTTGACCCACACGACAGGAGGGCGAGGGGCCACAGCACGACCCCTCGCCATCGTGGCGCTCATAGTCCTCGCCGCGGCGGTCGGATTCGGGCCGGTCACTCCGGCCTTGGGGCAAACAATCCTCGTGAATACGGACAAGAGCGACCCCACGGCGAGACCTCTTAGTCACCCGGACTCAGGGACCGCGATCGCGGATCGTGTCGAGATCGCACGCACGGATCACGGCGTCCCGCATATCATGGCGGACGACCTGAAGTCGATGGGCTTCGCGATGGCCTGGGTGCAATCCGAGGACTACGGCGATCAAGTCGCAGTCGGAATGGTCCAGCGTCGTGGAGAGTATGCGTGGTTCGTCGGCCCCGACGCCGTGAGCGGAGACTTCACGGGCCGCATCATACATGCACGAGCCGAGGATACGTTCTCTCAACTCGACTCACGAGCGCAGGCAGTCTACGCGGGATTCGCGGAGGGGATCAACCACTTCGTCCGGCTGAACCCCGACCAGATGCCTTCATGGATGGTACCGAACTTCACCGCGGTCGATGCCCACGCGGCCGACGTACAGACGTGGAGCCGCGCAGACGCGGCGGCATTCACTCGTGCCGAGCTGCGGAGAAGAAGCCTCATCGCTCGCGAGGATGACGAGCCATCAGCCATTGAACTGCCGACCTCGTGGCGAAAGGCAGAGATCGACGCTGCAGCGGGCGCGGCAGTGGAATTCGAAATTGAAATGGATGGTTCGAATGCATGGGCACTCGATGGGAGTAGGATCGAATCGGGTCACGCGGTTCTTGTACGCAATCCGCACCTGTCCTGGGACGCCGGGTATTACGAAGCGCACGTTCGCGTGCCGGGGGTCATCGACTTCTACGGCGACTTCCGGATTGGAGGCGCCTTCGGAATCATCGGGGGCTTCAATGAGCACTTGGGGTGGGCGACGACGAACAACTCGCCACAGTACTCGCAAGTCTACTCGCTCAAGAAGAGCGCAACCCGACCGGACTATGTTCTGGTCGACGGACGAGAGGTTCCGATCGAATCGCGCGAGGTCCGTGTGGCCTACCGAAACGAGGACAGGACGGAAGGCTCGGCGTCAGAGTCGATCCGCTGGACACCCTGGGGTCCGATCGTCCTCGAGTTTGATGATGAAGTCTTCGTGTTAAAAGACCCGAGGGATGGGGAATTTCGAAGGGGCGAACAGTTCATGCGAATGATGCTCACGGAGAGCCTAGACGAGTGGCTGAACGTCATGACGACGCGCGCCCACCCGAGCTCGAACTTCACGTACGCAGACGCCGCCGGAAACATCGCACTCTACTACAATGCCCGGATCCCCGCCCTGCCGCACGAGTCGACAGGCGACACCGCAGCAGTAGTCACATCAGAGGCAGACATGTGGAGTGAGCTGGCCCCGTGGGAGAGCCTTCCGCTCTACGTGAACCCGCCGGGCGGATACGTGCAGCAGGCCAATGACACGCCGGACTACATCAACCTGAACGTGCCGCTCGATCGAGATACCGTGGCTCCGAATTTGCCCGAGCCCCGATTGCGCCTTCGCAGTCAGCTGTCCTTGGACCTGATTCACAACGATCGGGTCATGACGCTGGAGGAAGTTGTCGAGCTGAAGCACTCTCCGCGGATGCTCGCCGCCGAGCGGATGCTCGACGATCTGCTCGACGCTCTCTCGGCTACTGAGCCCGACCCAGATCTGACAGAGGCCCGCCGTGTCCTCAGCGCATGGGACCGGACGGCTGCTGTGGACAGTCGAGGAGGGGTGCTCTTCAAACGCTGGATGACACACTACCTCGAAGTCACCGACACCCTGGTCTACCGGGAAGCGTGGAGCCCGGAGGCCCCAGCCAGTACACCGAGCGGTGTCGGTTCTCCGGGCCGCGCCGTAGCGGCGCTCAAAATGTCGACCGAAGAGCTACGTTCTGAGAACATTCCGCTCGACGTGCCCTGGGGACAGCTGCACCGTGTTGTGAGAGGGACCGTCGATGAGCCGGTGTCGGGATGTGAGGGCGGGTTAGGGTGCTTCCGCACCCTGTCCTTCGCGCCCACAGGAGATGGGCGCCTGGCGGCGAACCGCGGAGACGGATGGGTCTTTGCCGTCGAGTTCGGTGAGGTCCCTCGCGGGTACTCGGTGCTCGCCTACGGGCAGAGTCGCCTGGAGAACTCCCCGTACTTCGACGATCAGGCAGCCATGTTCGCACGAAGCGAAATGAAGCCGATACGCTGGACGGACGCGGACATCCGCACAGCTACGATTCGGCGTTATCGCCCTGGGCAGGAACGCACCGAGGGGACCACCGGAGGGAACCATGAGTGAACAGTCGATGGAGGCCCTTCCGGAATTGGGACAGTGATGTCATCGACTCGTGTCGCTCTCTTCGCGACCTGTCTTGCCGACCAGTTCTACGCTGAGGCCTGTGCGGACACGGTGCGGCTGCTTCGACAGCTTGGAGTCATAGTCGACTTCCCTGAAGGCCAGACGTGTTGTGGTCAGCCTTCGCACAATTCAGGGCATCGCGACGATGCCATAAGCATGGTACGGCACACCATCGACGTGTTCAAGGATGCCGAATATATAGTACTTCCATCAGGAAGTTGCACTGGGATGATCCGTAGACACTATGGTCAACTGGCCGGAGACAAGGGCCAACAGCTGTCTGAACGGACGTACGAGCTCTCCCAGTTCCTGGTGGAAGTACTCGGAGTCGAGTCCCTCGGCTCAGGCCTGCAAGGCCAGACCCTGGCGTACCACCATGGCTGCCACGCACTCCGGGAACTCGGGGTCGAGAATGAGCCCTTGAACCTGCTTCGAGGGGCGGGGGCAGAGGTCGTGGATTGGGAGGCGGACCGCGAATGCTGTGGCTTCGGCGGTCTGTTCAGCGCCAAGATGCCAGAAGTCTCAGCGGCCATGGCGGACCACAAACTCGAGACGCTCCCGGACGTCGACGCAGTTACCTCAGCCGACGGCGGCTGTCTCATGCAGATGAGCGGGCGAGCACAACACAAGCGCACCGGGCCACCGTTCGTACATCTCGCTAGTCTTCTTTGGCGAGGTGTCCAGTGACACAGTCAACTCCCAGCGACTATCGCGAGGCCTCTGCGCGTAGTCTGCGTGACACACCATCCGTACGCACGTCCGTGGGGTCGGCCACCCGGACCTTCGACGCTCACCGAGTGAGTGCGTTCTCTGAAGTCGAGTACGATCGATGGAAGGACTGGGCGCGTGATACGAAGACACACGCGCTGACCCACCTCGATACCTACCTCGCACAGGCATCTGCACAACTCGAAGCCCGGGGCGTGCACGTCCACTGGGCAGAGACCGCGGAGGACGCCCTCTCGGTCCTGGACGAAGTCGTCGAACGTCACGGGATCAAGTCTGCGGTGAAGGGAAAGAGCATGCTCACAGAGGAGTTGGAGGTGAACGCACACCTCGAGACGCTTGGTGTACGGCCCATCGAAACCGACCTCGGCGAGTACATCATCCAACTGCTCGGCGAGCCCCCCAGTCATATCGTCGGACCTGCGATCCATAAGAGCCTCGACGACTGCCGAGCACTTTTCCACGATCGGCTTGGTACACCCCTCGACGCCGATCCGGACACCCTCGCAGCCGCCGCCCGAGACGCGCTGCGGGCCGAGTTTCTCGCAGCCGGCCTCGGCATCTCAGGAGGAAACTTCCTCGCTGCCGACACCGGCACCATCGCGCTCATCGAGAACGAGGGAAATATCCGACTGGCCACGTCCGTTCCAGACGTCCACGTGGCCTTCGTTGGTATCGAGAAGATCGTCCCGCGGTTCGAGGACCTAGCGGGATTCCTGCAGATCACCGCCCGATCAGCGACAGGCCAGGCGATCGGGCTCTTTGTCTCACTGATTCAGGGACCCCGCACACCATCTGAAATCGACGGACCAAAGGAGGTCCACGTGGTCCTCGTCGATAACGGCCGTACCCGCCTCCTCGCGGACGACACCGCCTGGGAGGCTCTCCGATGTGTCCGTTGTGGCGCGTGTCTCAACATCTGTCCCGTGTACAGGCAGACAGGTGGTCACGCATACGGATGGACCTACTCAGGTCCGCTGGGTGCGATCATCTCTCCCGGAATGCTCGGCCTCGAGAAGGCGATGCCACTCCCCCATGCGTCGAGCCTCTGTGGGGCGTGTGTCGACGTATGCCCCGTCCGAATCCCGATTCCCGACATCCTCCTTCACTGGCGGGAGAAGGCAGTCGACGCGGGGCTGGCACCTACCGGAGAGACGTTCGGTTCAAAGGCTTACGCCGGGCTGGCCGAGCGCCCCGCATCGTTTGCTGCGGCCAACGCTGCGTTGAGGTGGACTCCCTGGCGGGCAGCAGGACGGGCCCTGCCAATTCTCAAAGGATGGATGCAAGAGCGATCAGCGCCCACGCCCAGCAAGAAGAGCTTTCGGCAGATGTGGAAGGAGGGTATCGAGTGAGCACCAAAAGAGATGCGATTCTCGCCCGGATCCGCGACGCAAACTCCGGACGTACGCCAACAGATCACCCTGGTGACTTTGGCGGCTGGCGCGGCGACGCCGGTCCGGCCACCCCGCTCCAGGCCTTCGTCTCTGGTTTTGAGGGCGTCGGGGGCGAAGTCGTTTTCGTCGACAGCGAAGTGAAGGCCTCGCAGTGGTTGGCGGACTTCGCCAAGCCGTTCACATCCGTGACCATCGGTGAGGGCGTTTCCAGCGCACTTCGTCCGGATCTCCCGATCGCGCTTCCCCGTAACGCACCTCTTGCGATTTCACAGGCCCGAGGTGCGATCGCTGAAACTGGCTCCCTTGTCATGGACGCGCGTGACGGCCGACGCACTCAGCTTCTCACCCCCACGCACGTCGTAGTGCTGTCGCCAGAGAATATCTGGGAGACTGTGAGAGGAGCCCTCCTCACGCTCGCCGACGATCTGCCCGCGGCGATCGGACTCCACTCCGGACCCTCGAAGTCAGCAGACATCGGTCAGGTAATGGTCAAGGGGGTCCACGGACCGGGGCGCATCTTGGCACTCATTATCGGATGCGCGCCGGAGAAACCATGAGCTGTCTTCATTGCTTGAGCATCGCAGTCAGCGATGTCTCCGAGCGGGTATCCCACGCCCAGAGCTTCGTCGTCGGACCATGATAAGTCTGCGTACCCTGCTGGTGGGGATAGCCGCGAGCGTACTAGTCGCCTGCTCTGGGGACGAAGCGCCTTCGGGCGAAGGCTTACAACAAGCGATCCTGCTCGACCCCACCCATTCCGAGTGGTCCGCGCCGGCGCCCGACACATTCCTTGCGACGTTCCAGACAAGTCGTGGCCCCTTTGTCATCGAAGTGATCCGCGCCTGGGCGCCGATCGGTGCTGATCGCTTCTACAATCTGATCCGGCACGGGTACTACGACGACGCGCGATTTCATCGAGCCATACTTGGCTTCATCACGCAGTGGGGCGTGGCCGGTGATCCAGGCGTAACCGCTGTCTGGTACGATCGTGGTATGCCCGACGATCCTGGTATCGCTTCGAACGAGCGCGGTACGATCGCGTTCGCATTTACCGAACCCGGAACTAGGTCTACCCAGGTATACATCTCGATGGCAGACAACTCGAGGCTTGATGTGCAGGGCTTTGCCCCGTTCGGCCACGTAGTCGAGGGCATGGCATCCGTTGTGGACTCCCTCTACTCGGGGTACGGTGAGACGTCCGGTGGCGGCGTACGACAGGGTGAGCAACACCACTTGATCGCTGAAGGTAATGAGTATCTGGACAGCTCGTTTCCGCTACTAGACCGGCTTCTGCGCGTCGCTATCATCCACCGATGACCTTCGTCGAACGACGATCGAGTCCGTAAACTCGGCGCGGATCTTCTTCCCCTCACGGGGGAGAGAACGAGGTCTCCGCTACGGGGATGACAACGACCGAGACGGTGCACGGGCTACTTCTTTCGTCTAGTGATTCAGTGGCGGCGTGACGCTCCGTGCTGGTAACACGGAGAAGTATCCATTCCCCGGAGCGTTCGAAGATATCGCGGGAGAAGAGGAGCTCTCTCTCAACCACCCGACAGAGCTCTTACTATGAGAATGGCAGTAGCGGAAGAGACGCTGCGGGGGCCCCGGACGTCCTGCCCCTGCCGAAGTCGGACGCCTAGTTCACTCGACGTTCGCGTCCCTCCCAGTACCGCTCCCTTAGTCGAAATTTTTGCAGCTTTCCGGTCGCGGTTCGAGGAAGCGCTTCGACAAATTCTATGTCGGTCGGGCACTTGAAGCCGGCGAGGTGTTCGCGGCAGAAGGCAATCAACTCAGTCGCATCCGAAGTATCGCCCTCGCGACGTACTACCAAGGCAATCGGTGTCTCACCCCACTTCTCGCTGGGGACGCCGATGACCGCGCACTCGAGCACGCTCGGATGCCGGTAGAGGACGTCCTCGATCTCAGGAGAGCTGACGTTTTCGCCTCCGGAAATGATCACGTCCTTCTTTCGATCAACGATGTGCACACATCGGGTCTCGTCCCAGACACCGAGGTCTCCGGTATGAAAATAGTCATCATAGACCGCGACCGCCGTCTGATCAGGCTGCTCGTAGTATCCGCTGAAGACCACATTCGATCGGGCGCAGATTTCGCCCACAGTCTCACCGTCCTGAGGCACAGGCTTCCCTACGTCATCGAGCACTAAAAGCTCCACGCCGATGCCGGGCACGCCCGCATGGGCGCGCCTCGCGTAGTCCGCGACAGGTGTGTTGTGGTCGGGGTGTGACACGGTGAGCAATGGTGCGGTTTCCGTGAGCCCGTAGATCTGGAGAAAGCTCCACCCAAGCTCCTCTTCGAGGCGCTCGATGAACGCGGCGGGTGGAGGGGCGCCGGCGAGCACAAAGCGTGGCTTGGTCGTGATCTGATGTCGTTCTTTGTCGGGGTACTCCAGAATCCTCTGGAGCACGGTGGGCGCCATGCACGCGAAGGTCACGCCTTCCTGCTCGATGAGTGAGTAGATCGTCTCGCCATCGACGGCTCGGAGAATAACGTGCGTCCCACCCATCCCCGTGACAGCATACACGCCACCCCAGCCATTGCAGTGGAACATCGGCAACGTCCACAGTTCGACATCATCATGATGAATGCCGAGGTGCGCGATCATGTTATATGCGTTGAGGTAGCAATTCCGATGCGTGAGCATCACGCCCTTCGGCCGTGCGGTCGTCCCAGACGTGTAGTTGATGGAGACCACGTCGTTCTCATCGACCGGTGGTGACGGCTCGGCGGGTCGCGTCTCCTCAGCGGACGCGATCAGCTCATTCCAGTCGGTCCACCCGGCCGGGGGCGCCGGCTCGTCGGACGCAGAGATGAAGTGTCGCACCTTACTGAGCCCGTCCCTTACTGCGTCCACAACAGCCGTGTACTCCTGATCGACCATCATGACCTTAACGCCGGCATGATCGAGGATGTACTGATGTTCCGGACCAGTCAGGCGGTAGTTGAGCGGGACGAGAATCGCTCCGATCTGGCTTACCGCATAAAAGCTTTCGAGAAAAAAGTGCGAATTCGGGGAGAGGATGCAGACGCGGTCCTCTCTCTCGACGCCAAGCCCCAGCAACGCGTTCGAGAGCCGATTCACCCGAAGTGTGAGTTCGGCGTACGTCAGGCGGACTTCACCGTCCACCACCGCACATTTCGTGGGGTATACCTGTGTGGCGCGCCGGAGGAAGTCGTCGATCAAGAGGGGTACATGCATGGTGCTCTCCGAGCGTCGTCAGAACCGCATCCGTCCGGACCACAGTCTAGGGGCGAATTATGCACGACAGCCAGTAGCGACTCGGATGAGCGGACCTCATGTTCACAATGCGCCGCATGCTTTCCACGCCCCCTACCCTGAGAACTGTAGATGCCTGACCACAAACCCAGACAGTTAAAGCGGGTCCTCCGCGTCCGTGACGGCCTGGCAGTCACTGTGGGAATCGTCATCGGCGCGGGGATTCTGGGGACGCCCGGTCTCATCGCCGGTTATCTCGGGAACCCACTGATCATCCTTGGCATGTGGTTCTTCGGAGGTGTGGTCGCAGGCCTCAGCACGCTCGTACTCGCCGAGATGGCGGCGGCGCTCCCGGAGGCGGGGGGCAAGTACGTGTACGCGCGCCACGCCTGGGGAGACACGATGGGCTTCGTGGCCGGCTGGTCCGAGATCTTCGTGACGCGTGGTTTCAGCGGTGCGTCCAAAGCCGTCCTGATCGCGACGTACCTCTTTTTGCTCGCGCGCCCCGGATCGACGGAGGCGCCGGCCGGGCCCTGGGTCGGCCTGGTCGCTCTGGCCGTCGTGCTAGCCTACTTCTTGCTCCACACCCGCGGGCTCAAGGCGAGTACAACATTTCAGAACGTGATGACTGCACTCAAGGTGCTCATCGTTCTGGCCATCGCGGGCGTGGGCATCGCGGGTGGAGCGGCAGCCGAAACCACAGCACCGCTAATCAGCGGCGAAACGGGCGCAGGGCTACTCGGCTACGCGCTGGCCTACCAGTCGATCTCGTTCGCCTACTACGGCTGGGAAGATGCGGCGAAGATGTCCGAGGAGGTCATCGATCCAGGGACGGCGCTGCCAAAGATTCTTCTTGGTGGTGCGATGGCCGTCATGGTCATGTACCTGCTGATGAACGTCTCCTTTCTCTCCGCACTCACCCCCGGACAGATGGCGGCTTCCGAGCTGGTGGCCCGTGACGCGACCGCAGCAGTCTTCGGCGACACCGCCGGCGTCGTCGTCCTGGTCGCGAGCCTCCTCATCCTCATCAGCAGCGCCAACGTCAACTTTCTCGGGCTACCCCGCGTTGCCTTCGGCCTCGCTCGCGAAGGCCTCGCTCCCCGTGCGCTCGGTGAGGTGGACGCTCGCGGTACACCGAGGAACGCGCTTTACATGATCGCCATCTGGATTGGTCTGCTCGCGGTGACAGGAGAATTTGAACGACTGATTCGCTTCATGATGACGACCGCCATCACCGTCGATACGATGGTCCTGCTCGGCTACTTCAAGCTCCGCGCTGACCGCCCGGATTTGGAACGACCGTTCCGTATGCCCGGGCACCCGATTCTACCGGCCATCACGGTCGCTCTCTACATCGCCATCCTTGGGATCCTCATCTACACCCAGCCGGAGCTCGCTCTCGGTGCAGGAGCTATGCTGGCGGCGATGTTCGTCGCCGGGGTAATTACGACGAGGCGGAACGCCGCGAAAGAACCGACTGGATGATCCAGCCGCCAAACCCTTAGCCGACGTGAACCGTCCCACGCAGACAATCCGGACGCTGGTCAACGCGGGAGTGACTCACGTGATCGGGATTCCTGACAACACATCAGGGCCTCTCTTTCCGGAGGTGCGACGTCACCCAACGCTGACGCTGATCACGGTGACTCGGGAGGGTGAGGCATTCGCGATCGCCGCTGGCCTCTGGCTTGGCGGGGCGTCGCCTCTCGTCGTCATTCAGAACACGGGGCTCCTGGAGTCAGGGGACAGTATCCGAGGGACAGCCGTCCGGATGGCGGCGCCTGTTCCGATTCTGATTACCGGGCGCGGCTACGCCAAGATGCTCACAGCTGGAGTCACGCCGGATGACCCCAAGACTAGTGAACTGCTCACACGAGCCGACGTCGACTCAACCGCCCTCCTCACCGAACCTACGCTCGAGGCGTGGGGCATTCCGTTCGACCTCTGTGGCGGAGAGGACGATCCGACTATCGCGCTCGCTCGCACCGTAGAGCAGGCGCAAAGCGAGCAGCGCCCAGTCGCGCTCGTACTTACGCGGCCCCTGACATGACGCGGTCGTTGATAAGTCACCAATGTTGACCACAGCCCAACTCCTCCATCCACTGGCTTCACACCGAACAAACGAGGTCGTGGTCACGACCATGAGCGCGGTGCGCCCGTGGGGCCTCTTGTCAGATAGCGACCTGGACTTCGCGTCAGCTGACAGCGCGATGGGACACGCAGCGGACCTCGCGTTGGGAGTAGCGCTGGCGAGACCTGAGAGGAAAGTCATCTGTCTGAACGGCGACGGCAGTATGCTCATGTCTCTCGGCACGTTGGCCACAGCTGTGGAAGCCGGGGCACGCAACTACGTCCTGATAGTCTCGGACAACGGAGCGTATGAGATCACCGGCAATCAGGCCGTCGCGGCGGCCGGCCGGCTAGATCACGCAGCGCTCGCGGACGCTTCAGGGTTTCGCAGCGTATTCGCGTTTGACGACGCGCGCGCCTGGGCCGAGGCCGTGCCCGCCGTCCTTTCGGCGGAGGGACCGACGTTCGTACACGTAAGCCTAGAAGCGGGTACTGAAGGTCCGATCGGAAGGACATCAGTCGAGCCTGCACGGTATCTCCGGCATTCACTCGCGGACTGGTCTCGTATCCTGAGGGCCGCGCTGGTCAGCTGACCGCGCCGCGTGATCGATTTAACGAAACCCCCAGGTCCCGACTCAGACTTGCACGAAGGAGCAAGCATATCTCGTTCCGAGCACTCCGGTGCGCTGGGAGCTTCACGATGAATCGAACCACAGCCTTAGCAATAGCCTTGAGCGCACTGACACTGATCAGTGCCACAGATATCTTGGCTCAGGGTGAGACCAAGTCCGAACGAGGGCGGCGCGGCATGCGCCTGTTCGCGAACACAGAAGCCGTCATGTCCATGCGTGAGCATCTCGAGCTCACCGAGGATCAGATAGCGCAGCTGGACGTCATCCGCGCGGATGACGTCACACGGCAGAACGCGACGAGGGCGGAGCTGGGAGAAATGCGCTCTCAGCTCCAGGCAGGTCAGATCCGGCGAAGTGAGATGATGGCTTTCATAGAGAACCGCCGTGACGCAGCGATGACCCCGGCCGGTGACCTCGGAGCCCGCATTCAGGGTGTCCTGACCGAAACGCAACTGAGATCACTCGAAGAAACCCGTGCGCGTAGACAGGCGGGGGGCCAGGGCCGCGCAGGTGTGAGAGGTGGTCGCAGCAGGGCCCGCGGAGCGCGGGGTGCCAGAGGTGGTCGCAGCGGAGCACGCGGGGGGCGTGGTGCTAGGGGCGGGCGGGGAGGCGACTTCGGCGCCGCTCGGAGCCAGCGCCGTGCACCGACTCCCAGATAGAGCCGAGATGCCCCGACACAGAACGCTCCAAATCAGGGAGCACTCACGGAATCCCGCTGACGTCCGCGCACCTCGTCACGGGCCCGACGCCCCATCCGGCCAAGCTCGGGCGGAGCATTTTCCTGTTTAGTTGTTCTCCCTGAGCCACTTCCGTAGGTCGCCCAAGTCATACTGACCATTAGCGTTGCCCACTTCATCGAGATATGCGGCTTCACCTGGGGTGATACCCGCTCGATCCGACTGCAGGAACTGCTGGAACAGATCGGGGACCTTCACAGTCCATTCCCCGGTCACGCTCACCGAAATGGTGACCTCATTCGAGACGTTCCCTCCTGAGTCTCGAACCGCAAACGAATACTCGAACGACCCTGCCTCTCTAAGCGATCCGGCCAGGAAGAGCTCATCACCCTTGGCCACGAACACAAATCCATCGGGCAGATCACCTACACCCTGATACGGACCCCTGCCACCGGCGATCCGAACGCCCGCGTAGAAGGTCTTGATCTCGGTGACTTCAAAATTATCAGTGGGCTCGATCAGTCGTGGGGTCTTGCCGGTCGAGATCACGAGTCGCGCCCGATCTCCCACGACGGCCACCTCGTGCACCTGGACCGTGGACCAGCTGTTGTTGGCCAGGCGCAGGGCGGGAGCCGTCTCGGCGTTCAGTGGATTGCTGACCCCACCGACGCCCCAGGCGTCGCCAATCTCGCCTCGGCTGCCACCCTCGGTGGCCATGAGCAACAGGCTTCCGTTGTTGTCCTGTTCAAGCATCGTGAGAAAGTACGGATCGCCCGTCGAAGGGTTGGGGCGTCTCTCCGCGTTCGTGTCGTTCTTATAGAGCAAGACGCCCGTGCCCGGGAGTTGGTAATCGAATCCGATCAGGTCCCGAAACTCCGCGATCAGGAACTCATCACCCGCATCGTCGAGCTGGAAGCGAAGCACCTCGCCCGACGTCTCGATCGGAAACAGCTCGATCTCCTCGTTCCAGACCTCGCCGACCTCGATGTAGTCCGTCCATCCAAGAAACTCTTTGGAGTAGCCGAGCATATGTGTCGGTCCGAATGGCTCCCGGTCATCCGTAACTGGACCGCAGCCCCACGAGCCCGCAGCCATCAATGCCCAGCACCCCATCACCCAACGCCGCCCGTACGGTCCGGCACTGAAGTCGATCCAGTGGTACCAGTCAGGCAGCCCTAGGGCATGGCCGAACTCGTGGGTGATCACGCTGGCGTCTTGGACGCTCTCACCCTCGCAGTCCGACGCACTCTGGGTGATGTAGTCAAGCACCAGAATCAGCTCGCCGTTGATTCCCAAGTCATCTGTCTCGAATGGATCGCCGGACGACGTTCTAACACCGGACCGATGCGGCCAGATGGCCGGGCCTCCGCACGACGCGGCGATCTCGAGGAACTCGATCGTAATGACATCCACAAAACCATCGTCGTCGCCACTGTTCGCTAGGCCATCGGGGCCATCATTGTCGTAGACGGCAAAGTCGATGCTTGGGTCCAACTCGGTCAGTGCCTCGACGATGTACTGACCAACCCGCGCGTCCGCCCCGAGGCTCTGCTCGGTTCCGACCACCTGAGCCATCGTGAGGGTGCTCCGGGCCCATCCATAGACATCGCCCGTCACGGTGAGCGCATCACCGGACATTTCCAGATATGACTCGGTAATCGTTCCGCGCTCCGAGGGCCCGTCGAAAAGAGACGCCTGCACCATCTCGCGTGTAATGTGCGGCTGAGCTGGCGAATCACTGAAGAGAGCAAGCACTACAGGCAGCCGGACTTCGCCGAACGATGACGTTCGGTCCGGAGTGACTCGATTGAAGAGAGCGCGCTCGAATTCATAGAGGTCAGGCGTCTGTTGAATCGACTGAAAATACGACTCTGGAAGTTGGATCCCCCTGCGTGCCGCGGCAGCCTCGATGTCCTGAGCGTCCACCAGATGCGGTGAGCCAACGAGACAGATCAGAGACAGGCCAAGGAGCACCGCACTCGAAGCACGCACCGACGGAAGCGCGCTCATCGGCTATACGCCAGGCTATAGGGGCGGACGTCTGCGCGAAGTGCGTCATCGGGCCCGGCGACCTGTGACACGACCCACGCAGGCAGGTCAGTGGTGTCCGTCACCGCTACTTGGAATGCGAGGTCGCCGCCCACTTGGTTGATCAGTACCAACTGGGTTCCTTCGACGCTCGTCTCCGCATACGCCTCGGTGTTCCCAAGGCCCGTGATCTCCCCAACACCATCGCCGAAAAGAGATACCAGGGCAGCGCCCTCGGCGCCGTTCGGGCCGACCAGTGTCGCTGTCATTGTCCCAGGGCTCGAAACCGGAGCTTGATCGGAACACCCGGCCGTAAACAAAAGGACGGCAAAGAACATGAGTCGCATCGTGCGCATCAGTGGAAATCCTGGGTGTCAGCCGATTCAAATCTTCTCTGAAAGCTACGCCGAGATGGACTGAACTGTTTCCGCTCCGGCTCCGTCAGGAGATCGGACGTTCCGTCGGCTGCATCTTCACGGCCCACATTCCAGAGTTAATGTCGGCAAAGAAAATATTGCCCTTCCACGGCATCACACCCCAGGCAGCAGCAGCGTTCGGTATGTATCCCTGGGGATCGTACGCCTTGAACACGGAAAGCTCCCGGCCCTGTGTGTAGAGATTCCCCATCAGGTCGCCGGAGATGTCCACCATCCGAATGCCGCCTTCATAGTACGCCTGGTACAGGATGTCATCCTCGACCCACATGTTGTGGGTGCCGTACTCACTCGCCTCGTATCGCGCGAGCTGAACGGGGTTCATCGGATCACTGAAGTCGACGATCTGCACGTACCCCGACGTCGATCGCGGATACCCTCCCTTGCCGGTCTCCGGATCATACTGCTGTCGGTGGTCAGGGCCCGTCCCTTCCCATGCCAGCCCCTCTCGCTGTACGCGCTCATCACCGACGATCAACAGGAGGCGGCCCGTCGACTCTTGGTAGTAGGGGAAAACCGCATGGGTCGATCCGGTCGTCAGCGGGAAGGACGTCACGAAAGTTGGATTCTCGATTGAGCCCCCGTAAGCACCATTTCCGACATCGACGACCACGACGCCCGTCTCCCATTCGGCCGAGTAGGCGAGTCCATCATGAACCCATATGTCGTGAGCGCGTGAATCGGGATGGTTGTACTCGCTCACGTAGCGTGGGTTCTCCAAGTCGGCCATGTCGAGGATGACATACTTGTCACCGCCCGCGAGCACGAAGAGATAGTCATTCGTCGCGTACATGTTGTGCACGCCACCGGTCACACCATTGCCCTCGAAGGTCGATGCGATAGTGGGATGGGCCGGGTTCGCCAGATCGAGAATCACGATCCCGTTGCGGCGGTTCGAGGCACCTTCCCGTGAGATTACGCCATATCGCCCGTCAGGGGACGCCTTCACGTCGTTCGTGGTCCGGGCGTCAACCTGAATTGAGTCGGTCTTAAAGATGTTCGATGGGTTGGTCACATCCCACACCATCGAGATTCCGTCACCGTACTTCGAGCCCGTCAGGCCGTAGTCTCTTCCGTCCACACCTTCCCAGATCCACAGGTCGGTGGTGAACACACGCGACTCGCGGCCCTGCCCCACGATCTCGAGCTTCCGGACAGCCTGTCGAGATATGACCCGATAAGAGTACTCGGCCCGTGCGCCGCCAGTCGACGCGACAGCGGTGAAGACACCGGGCACATCCGCGACAATCCGACCATCCACGATTTGAGCGGGACCGGCCGGCGCCACGATCGAGTCGTCAGGTTGATATAGGTAGCTCCAGGTAATCGGTGCGTCCTCGATCGGCTCGCCGTTGTTTGAAAAAGCCATCGCAGAGAAGGACTGAACGTCACCTGTGCGAACCTGCGCCTCACCGCCAGACAGCTCGAGGTGAGCGACGGAAGATGCGACTGCTGCGTGGGCGATCGTGGCGCGAACTCCTTCAACCGAACCCGTGATCGTGACCGACCCCGCACCGACCGCGCGCACGTTCCCGAACGCATCCACGGTCGCTACCGAAGGGTCCGATGACTCCCACTGGACTGCCGGGTACGGCCGCTGAGAGCCATCGGCGTGGAAGGCAGTCGCCCGATGCGCGATGCGTGCACCCACCAGGAGACGCCCGTTGCCTGCGCTGACCTGAACCCGTTCCACTGCGGGCCAACCAACAACCACGGGCACCTGCAAAGTGACGGGATCGCTACCGTCCTCCGGAACACTCGACACAAAGATCTGATACTCGCCGGCGGCGAGCGCGGTGACGATTCCATTTGAGATCTGAACACCGCCACGGGCGCCACTCACCCTCAGGGGGGCGGGCACTGGTTGACCCATGGCGTCAAAAGCCGTGATTGTCAGCGACGCGGTAGCCCCAGCCGTCAGCTCCAAGCGCTCTGGCTCAGAACTAAGACGGGTTACGGTCTGAGCCATCGCCGGTTGGGCGACAAAAAAGGCAAATCCGAGCGCAAGCAGTCTTTTCATGGTCCCCTCAACAACAGCGAGCGGCCCGCGCGCGCGGGCCTTCAGGCTTTTGTGTTAACCGGCATCTATTCCTGCCGCAATGCGTTCCTAGCGTCAGTCCGGGTGACCCGCAGTGCCAGAACGAGGATGGCTCCCCGACAGGTCGGGCAGGCACAAGCTGAGCGCCGGCCGCATAAGACAGGAGTGGTGCGTAACGCGCCCACAGCTGTTCCTTGCTCGGTATGGATGTCTGGGTAGGTCCGCTCGAGATCAGTGGCAAGGCCATCCAACGTGACGGCGGACTGATGATGAGTGACGCTGCCGGCGCGACCAAGATGCTCGGTCGTCTGTCCCGCTCAGCGTCGTGAGGGACAGCCACAAGCCTACGGGAGCTGGTCGGCGACCGCCGTTGTAATGGGGTGGTCCTGCGCCGGTGACCGTCTTACCCCGCCGTTCACACGGTTCGTTCTGCCGAAACCGTGGGGATCCTCACTCCTGCAGTCCGCCCATATGCGATAAGTCACTACACCGACCGGGGCTCCGCTGAGATCGTCGCACTCCGCTCCGAACGAGATTTCACGCAAACGTGGCAGGCCGGAGGGGTCTACGTAAGGCGCATTATAATATTCCGTAAGTGGGAGTAAGTGGCGCCTCTCATCACAAAATAAGCCCAGCCGGAATAGAATGCGCATTCTATATCTATTGCTACACTTCCAATGCCCCCTTACAGCTGGAACAGCAGCACTTTCACGACGCTGGCTGCGGGCGAAGTCACTCCCAGGTCCTGGACGCGCATCCGAGGTCTTCTACCCATCCCCTCAACCCACCCATTAGGCCCGACTGGCGGGCGGGCCTGCCCATCGAGCGGGTCCCGCGGTTCTTTGCAACTTGAAACCGCGAGCTCGTGGGCGATGTGCGCCCACGACTCGGGCCTGAGTCCCGGCACCCAGGCTCACGGTGCCACCGGTGACTTCATCCACGGCCTTGGCGACCTCCATTTGAGGCTGAGGTCGCTTGCCCTCGGGGCCGAGGACGGAGGCCCGCGCGCTAGCGCCCTTAGGCGGCCTAGGCATCGCTGAAAAATCCCCAAGATTCAGGCGTCTCAGCGCCCTCCTCGTCCGGTTGACCCCTCTAGTTTACATGTCTAGCTTTCGGCTCCTGAAACAAAGAATCATTCTTGATAAGCGGCGCCTCCGGGCTCCGCTTCATTTGTCTCCGAGGTACGGATGAGCGACGCACCGATACTCAGTGTAGAGGGCCTCGAGGCCCAAGTAGCCGAAGGTGAGCTCGGGATTCTCAAGGGCGTGAACCTCAAGATCGGAAAGGGTGAGATCCATGCGATCATGGGGCCCAACGGGTCTGGCAAGAGCACGCTCGCCAAAGTGATCGCGGGGCATCCCAGCTACGAGGTCACCAGCGGGAAGGTGACGTTCCGCGGAGAAGACCTGTTGGAGCTTGAAGTCGACGAACGCTCGCAGGCCGGAGTTTTCCTAGCCTTCCAGTATCCACTGGAAATCCCGGGCGTCTCGATCGCGAACTTCCTCCGTACCGCAGTGCAGGCTCATCTCCCAGAGGGTGAAGAGCTCGACATCTTCGATTATGCGGACATGCTCACCGAGCGCATGGAGATGCTGGAGATGGATCTCTCCTTTGCCGAGCGTCATGTAAACGACGGGTTCAGCGGCGGGGAGAAGAAGCGCAATGAGATCCTTCAGATGGCCATGCTAAAGCCCAAGCTCGCCGTCATGGATGAGACGGATTCCGGTCTCGACATCGATGCGCTCAAGATCGTCGCGAACGGCGTGAACAAGCTGGTCGAAGAAGATCCCGAGATGTCGGTACTGCTCATCACGCACTACCAGCGCCTTCTCGACTACATCAAGCCGGACTACGTCCACGTCATGGTGGACGGTCGGATCGTACAATCCGGTGGCCCCGAAGTCGCACTGGAACTCGAGGCCGTCGGCTACAAGGAGTACGAGGACGCCGAAGCAGCAGCCAACGCCGCCGGATCTTGATCCGCGCAGCTGACCTGGACTAGAGGACCCTCCCGATGCCTAGCAACGATACGATCCAGGACCTCAATCTCGACGAATATAAGTACGACTTCGTCACAGAGAGCGAGCCCGTTTTCCGCGCCCAAAAAGGGCTGTCTGAAGAAGTCGTCCGTCAGATATCCGCGCACAAGGATGAGCCGGCGTGGATGCTCGAATTCCGGCTCAACGCTCTGAAGGTTTATGAGTCTAAGCCGATGCCCAAGTGGGGCGGCGACCTAGACGACCTCGAGAACGTGCTCGACGAGATCTACTTCTACGTGCGCCCGCAGGATCAGATGGAGAGCTCGTGGGACGACGTACCTGACAAGATCAAGGACACATTCGAGAAGCTCGGCATCCCCGAGGCAGAGCGTGAAGTCCTCGCCGGTGTGGGCGCTCAGTACGAGTCCGAGATGGTCTACCACTCGCTGCGTGAAGAGTGGTCCAAGCAGGGCGTCATCTTCGATTCGATTGAAGACGGCCTGAAGAACCACCCAGAGCTCTTCCGGGAGCACTTCGGCACAATCATTCCGACCGGAGACAACAAGTTCTCGGCCATGAACGGAGCGGTCTGGTCCGGTGGATCCTTCGTGTACATCCCGAAGGGCGTATCACTCGACACACCGCTGCAGGCCTACTTCCGCGTGAACCAGGAGCGGATGGGCCAGTTCGAGCGTACGCTCATCATCGTCGATGAGGGCGCGCAGGCTCACTACATTGAGGGGTGCACCGCCCCGGTCTACTCGACCGAGTCGTTCCACTCCGGCGTCATCGAAATCATCGTGAAGGACAACGCCCGGTTCCGATACACCACGATCCAGAACTGGTCGAACAACATGTACAACCTGGTCACCCAGCGTGCGGTCGTAGGCGCTGGCGGCAACATGGAGTGGCTCGACGGGAACCTAGGGTCGAAGCTGACCATGAAGTATCCGTCCTGCTATCTCATGGGCGAGGGTGCCCACGGTGAGATTCTCTCTATCGCCTACTCGGGTGACGGGCAGCATCAGGATACCGGCGGTAAGGTCGTTCACGCGGCCCCGCACACAACGTCTTCCATCGTGTCGAAGTCGATTTCAAAAGGGACCGGACGCTCGACGTACCGTGGGCTCCTCAAGGTTCACAAGGGAGCGCACCACGCCCGCTCGAACGTCGAGTGCGATGCGCTACTGATCGACGACACGTCGAGGACCGACACCTACCCATACATCGAGATCGAGGAGAACGACGCGAACGTCGGTCATGAGGCCTCTGTCTCGAAGATCGGCGAGGAGCAGCTCTTCTATCTGAAGAGCCGGGGCATCGCCGAGGACGAGGCGATGGCCATGATCGTGCGCGGCTTCATTGAGCCGATCGCAAAGGAACTCCCGCTCGAGTACGCGGTTGAGCTGAACCGCCTGATCGAGCTAGAGATGGAAGGGTCGGTAGGCTGATGAGCGACGGAACGATGACGCAACAGGGTGAAGGCGTGACCGAGGCGCTGAACGCGAGTGCGGTCGATCGAATCGGAATGTCGGAGCCAGAATGGCTCAGCGCACGACGGATGCACGCGTGGGATGTGTACGAACAGACCCCGATGCCGACGACCCGGCTCGAGGAGTGGCGGTACACGGACCTGAAGAAGAAGCTGGACCTGGACGCTCTCCGTCTCCCCGAGATCGAGCCGGCCGACAACGACCCCGAGACGTGGCCCTCGCTTCTCCGTGCGACCTTGGATGAGGATCACGAAGCTTCGGGTCACATCGTATTGATCGACGGTCACGTTGTGCACTCGGACCTCAACGCAGATCTGGCGAGCCAAGGCGTGATCCTTATGTCGCTTCACGAGGCCGTCGCCCAGCACGCCGACCACGTGCAGAAGCACCTCGCCACAAATGCTGTGCCCGCCGAGGATGGGAAGTTCGCCGCCCTGAATGCAGCGCTCTGGGCAGACGGAATCTTTTTGTATGTGCCACGCGGCGTATCGCTCGATCTACCGGTGCGTGTCACTCGGTGGATCAGCGAGTCGGGTGCCGCGCTCTTCAGCCGTGTACTGATCGTTGCTGAGGCACAGAGCCAGGTGTCCTATGTCGACGAAGTCGTTTCTGACGACTTCGTCGCACAGACCTTCACCTCCACCGCAGTCGAGGTGATCGCGGAGCAGGCATCACAGGTTCAGTACGTAGCGGTGCAGCGGCTCGGTCGCGGCGCCTTCTATCATTCGGTACAGCGGACGCTCGCTCAGCGTGACGCCAAGCTGGACACACTGAACGTGGCACTTGGTGCTTCCGTGACGCGTGTCGACCTCAACGCAAAGCTACTCGGACCCGGCGCCAGTTCGGACATGCTCGGGCTCTACTTCGGCGATGGGCAGCAGCACTTCGACTTCAATACGAGCCAGGATCACATCGAGCCCCACACGGGCAGTGACCTGCTCTATAAAGGCGCGCTCGACGGAAACAGCCGCGCGGTCTTCCGTGGCATTATCCGAGTACACAAGGATGCGCAGCGAAGCGACGCCTACCAGACGAACAGAAATCTCCTGTTGTCGAACGGCGCGCGCGCAGACTCGCTTCCGAACCTCGAGATCGAGGCCGACGACGTGAAGTGCTCACACGGCGCGACCGTAGGTGAGCTCGACTCCGAGGCGAAGTTCTACCTGATGAGTCGCGGGCTCGACCTCGTGCAGGCCGAACGACTCGTCGTTCAGGGATTCCTTGGTGAAGTCCTCGCGAAGCTCCCCCTCGGCGGTGTTGTCGAGAAGGTCGGACGTGTCATCGAGGAGAAGCTCGCCCAGCACGGGTGAGTAAGCCGGCCATGACGAACTGGATCAAGGTAGCCGCCGAGGGTGACTGCCCTGCCGGTCTGCTGAAGGGCGTCATGGCAGACGGCGTGCCGGTCGTGCTCGCCAACGTTGAAGGGACAGTTTGTGCCCTAAAAGATGTCTGCTCCCACGAGGACTACCCGCTTTCTGACGGGGAACTTGAGGGCACCGACGTGGTGTGCCTGTACCACGGTGCGCGCTTCGACGCCTGCACCGGAGCACGCAAGACACTCCCGGCCATACGGCCGGTTCAATCCTTTCCGGTCGAAATCCGGGATGGCGAAATCTACGTGGATATCGGATAGGGGCTCCCGACAGCCCCGGGATGAATCGATCATGACCTTCGCCGCGTTTGACGCGATCCAGGTGCGAAAACAGTTCCCCATCCTAGATCAGACCGTCAACGGCAGCTCGCTCGTCTATTTGGACAGCGCCGCGACCTCACAGAAGCCTCAGTGCGTGCTCGACGCGATCGACACGTACTACCAGCGCGACAATGCCAACGTCCACCGTGGGATCCACGAGCTCTCTCACCGGGCGACAGTCAGCTACGAGAATGCGCGCGGAAAAGTCGCAGACTGGATCAATGCGAGCGAAGCCACAGAGATCATCTGGACCCGTGGCACGACCGAGGCAATCAATCTGGTATCGATGGCGTGGGGTCTCGACAATGTGCACGAGGGTGACGAGATCCTCCTCTCCGTTCTCGAGCACCACTCGAACATCATTCCGTGGCAGCTTCTCGCGGCGCGCCGGAAGGCAAAGCTCCGCTACATCGAGATAGACGACGAGGGTCGGCTCATCCTCGACGACCTCGACTCCTTGCTCTCCGAGAAGACGAAGATCGTAGCCATCTCGCACGTCTCGAACGCCCTTGGGACCATCAACCCAGTAAAACAGATCGCAGAGGCCGCCCACGCAGTCGGCGCGATTGTCTGTGTCGACGGCGCACAGGGCGCGGTGCACACGAAGGTCGACGTTCAGGACTTGGGCGCCGACTTCTACGCATTCAGCGGGCACAAGATTTGCGGCCCCACGGGAATAGGAGTTCTCTGGGGCAGAAAGGAGCTTCTCGAGAGCATGTCACCGTGGCAGGGTGGCGGTGAGATGATCCATATCGTCGGACGGGATGAAAGCAGCTGGGCCGCTGTGCCCCACAAATTTGAAGCTGGCACACCGAACATCGCGGGTGCGATCGGTATGGGTGCCGCTATCGACTTCCTTTCCGAGGTCGGGGCCGATGCGATTGCTGCGCACGAGCGGGACCTGATGGAGTACGCATTGGAGAGGATCGGCTCGATTCCGGGCATCACGATCTACGGACCCAAATCACTCGATGAGCGCTCCGCCGTGATCTCGTTCACGCTCGGAGACGCACACCCTCACGATATTTCGACAATTCTGGATTCTGCTGGCATCGCCGTGCGAGCCGGGCATCACTGTGCCCAACTGGTCATGAAGCACTTCGGAGTTTCGGCAACAGCCCGAGCCTCCTTCTATCTGTACAACACACGGGACGACGTTGACCGATTGATGGACGGACTCGAGCAGGTCCGGAGCATCTTCGGCTAAGGCGCGTTTCCGGAGACTTAGCGACCACTTTCAGATGCGAGAACGTCCGCCAAGCCCTATATTGTCGGCCCGCAAACCGCGAAGGCACCGATGGACAGTACCCAACTCAGTTCGTTGTACCAGCAGCTCATCCTCGAGCACTACCGCAATCCGCGGCACAAAGCCGAGCTTGAGGGGAAGAGTGTAGAGATTCACATGGCCAATCCGGTCTGTGGTGATGAGATCCGCTTGCAACTGCGCATCGAGGGCGATGAGATCGCCGAAGCCAAGTTCGTGGGCCAGGGCTGCTCAATTTCCCAGGCCGCCATCAGCATGATGACGACCAAGCTGCAGGGCGCGAAGCTGTCCGACGCGAGTGCTCTGGCCCAGCGGTTCACGGAGATGATGCACGGGGACGAGACCGCCGGGAACGACAAGTCGCTCGGCGATTTACGGGCACTCCAGGGCGTCAGCAAATTCCCGGTGCGCATCAAGTGTGCGCTACTCGGATTCGACGCTCTTCAAGAAGCCCTCAAGGATGGCGCCGGGGAGTCGACGCACTGACTTCGGTCGAAGTTCACTCGGCTCATCTGCCCGGCACGCGCGCCGGGGCCATTACCATCTGGACGTCCCCAATCGGCGTCCGCCGCATAGAATTCGGTGCACTCCCTCGGGAACGACATACTGATCCCCCAGAGGCTTGGCCTGACAATCTCCGAGACGCAGTCGCACAGCTGGAAGCGTACTTCGCCAAAGAACGAACCGTATTCGAGCTTGAGCTCGACTTTTTGGGGACGGCATCCGACTTCCAACTAGAGGTTTACGACCGGCTGCTGGCGCTCGAGTACGGACACGTCTCTTCCTATGGCCAGATTGCTCGCGACATCGGGAAGCCGGACCAGGCTCGCGCCGTCGGACAGGCGGTGGGCGCGAATCCGATCCCCATCGTGGTGCCATGCCACCGGATCATCGCGTCCGACGGGCGGCTGACCGGCTTTTCCGGCGGGCTCGCAGCCAAGGTGTCCCTCTTGAAACTCGAAGGCGTTGGAGTTGGTGGATCGAGCCCCAACAGCAAGGTGCACCCTGAGGTGATCCCGCTCGATCTTTAGTTGATCGGGTACATGTCCAGCCCCAGCCCGTTCAGATAGGCGATACGATTCGGCATGGTCTCGAGAATCGTCGCTAGCAGGGACTCCGAGATTCGATCAGCCCGGTGCTCAGCCGCGAGATAGGGCAGGAAACTCTCTGCTACATCCTCTCGGAATGGGAAGTCGCGCGCATAGTTGGAGATGAACGTTGGGTCAGCGTCCTGTGCGGCCATCCATCCCGCAGCAGTCGCGTGTGCAGCATCAAGTGATGTATGAGCCGCCTCGTGGACGAACGTCTCTTCCAGAATGCCTTCCGCTATATACAAGTCTCCCTGTCCCACGTGAATCAGGAGGTTGTTATTCCCTCCCCCGAATGGCTGGATGCCCTGATGGATCCAGACGGTCTCGACTTCCATGCGCAGCGCCGTGGGGAGCCGTCCGATTACCTCAGCGTAGAACTCAGCAACGACCTGAGACGCCGCACTGGAACCGAACTCGGGATTCACCTGCACCTCGATGGTGAGTCCGTCGTCATAGGTGGCATCGAAGAGGAACGGATCCGTGGTGATCCAGGAGACCCGACGATCGAACATCACCCGTGAATCCTGACCTGCAGGGACGAGGCCCACATAGGTGCTCGGATCCGCCGGGGTGATGATTTCAGGGTCGATAAAAATCGTCCCACCGAAGGGCGGTAGGGTGGGAGGGGTCGGAGCCGACTGTGTAGGGTTCTGTAACGGAGACCCTGCCTCACTACAGCCGAGAGCCATAAACATGAGGAGCGCTTGGGCGAGACTGACCGAAGAGCGGATCACTGTCGCTCGCCCTCGGCCACGTCGTACACGCCGGCAAGCTCTCCGGCCGTCGAGACACTTACTACAGAGTGGGGGAGGAAGTGCACCATTAGGAT
>Ga0308018_10000346_pt1 | contig 24347 bp, 19 predicted proteins | sample Neamet282_FD_203130 | JGI IMG/M metagenome (GOLD analysis project Ga0308018, IMG submission 203130) | Marine microbial communities from water near the shore, Antarctic Ocean - #282 | ecosystem: Environmental > Aquatic > Marine > Unclassified | place: Southern Ocean | collected 2014-10-01
TTGAGCTAATGGAAGAAGCATGGGACGGAATAACTCAGGAGACACACTGATGAGCAGAGACAGAGTAACGGTAGAGTTAGAAGAGTACCTGCTAACACAAGAGGAAGACTACGTATCTCCTGAAGAGCGCAAGCAAGAGATGGCCGACCGCGCAGCCGATGAAGCTATGTCTACATGGGAGGTCGAGTGAAAGTAACAATAGAGTTTAACGAAGACGATGCCGAAGAAGTAGTTGAGCTAGGCCAAGAATTGTTAGCCGTTGTTCGTAGGCTAGAAGATTTAGAAAGACGTTGGGACGGAGCGTTAGAGGTTTTGCTAAATGCCAAATGACTTGAGCACTAACGTGTGCCCGAAGTGCAAAAGTAAAACGGAAGAAGTTATTAATGCAATAAAGAAAAAGCGCGTAGGGTGGTACTGTTTAAGTTGTTATTATTTTGACGAAGCAATTTTACGTGAGCGTATCTTAAAGCCAACTATAAGGGTGGTTAAAATATGAGAGAACAAGACTTAGCTTTACCTTCTGTGTGCAAGTGTGACAATGAAGATGCAGTAAAAATTTGTAATCGTCCTTTCTATGACTCTTTTGAAATATGTTTGATATGCAATCATGACAAGGATTGCCATAAGGAAGAAGATACACAAGGTTTACTTCACTGAGGTGGGCTACCAATTAATTTTTGTAAGGGTATTAATCAGTGACTACAAAATTAGATTTACCATTGCCAGCGGATAAAGATTTACTCCGTGATAAGTTAGAGCAAGACATAAAAGACTATCTAAAAAAGGGGGGTGTAGTGAAGGTGTGCAAGCGTGGCGCTTCAGTATACGACCCAGAAATAAAAACTTCTTGGGGTGAAATGTCTGTGAAGCGTGCAGAGATAATACGCATCAAGCATAAAGGAAAGTAGCATGACAGCTTGGTCTTATAGCAGCTTAAAAACTTTTGAGCAGTGCCCTAAAAAGTACTACCACTTAAGAGTAGCTAAGGATGTAAAGGATAAAGGTAGCTCCGCTATGTTCTATGGTAACGAGGTGCATAAGGCAGCTGAGCTGTACATAAAAGATGGCACACCTGTCCCACCTAAGTTCAAGTTTATTGGGCCAACATTAAAAGCTTTAGAGGGCATTAAAGGCGCCAAGTTATGTGAGATAAAACTAGGTGTGGCTAAGACAGAGAGTGGGTACAAACCTGCTAAGTTTTTTGGCAGCGATGTTTGGTGGAGGGGTATAGCTGACCTAGTCATAATAAATGGGGACACTGCTTACTCCATTGACTACAAGACAAGCAAGAATGCAAGGTACGCGGACACTAAGCAGTTAGATGCCGTGGCTGCTGCATTATTTATCCATCACCCTCAGCTAAAGAAGATTAAATCGGCACTGGCTTTTGTGGTCAGTAAAGACTTTATTAAGAAAGAACATACCGCAGACCTAACAGACTCTTACTTTGAGTCGTTTAAACCTGATCTGGATAGGCTCGCAGGTGCTGAAGAGTCAGGCGTTTGGAATGCAATCAGTGGACCCTTATGCGGGTACTGTCCAGTAACTGCCTGCGAACACAACAGGAAATAGATATGGCACAGCCAAGAGATTACAAAGCTGAATACGCTAAGTACCAAGGTACAGCGGAGCAAAAGAAGAACCGCGCAAAGCGCAATGCTGCACGCGCAAAGTTAGTTGCATCTGGTGCGGTCAAGAAGGGTGATGGCAAACACGTTAACCACGTTACCCCAATATCAAAAGGTGGTGGTAACGCTTCCAGTAACCTCACGGTTAAAACTGAGGCCAACAACTCTTCTTATCCCCGCACTAAACGAGGTGCGATGAAAGCTGCCAAGAAAGGAGGGAAGGTTATAGGGCGTAAAAAATGAACAGTATGTTTGAGTGCGCTAACGACGAGAAAGTTCGTTACAGCTATGAAGATATAGTTGCCTATTGGCATAGAGACTTTAGACCCGATGAACCTAGAATCCCTTTAGTTCCAATGTGTACTTATAAAGGAAACATCCCCAGTGAGAGGTGCATAAAGAGCCACACGTTACGTAGGTTTGGTTGGGAACATGATACGGAAAACCAACCCGTAGTAATGAAGGGTGCGTGGGAAATTATGGTTAATAAGTATTCTACAAGAAGAGATTTTAACGACGAGGTAAGGGGTAGGTTCTTACGTTTCTACAAAGCTACTATTTTAAACCTCGCAGATGCCCAAAAGTGGAAAGAAAAAATAGATACTTTAATGTACAAAGATGTTAGGAAAAGGTATTGGTACAGACGAACAAACAACGATGGTATGCGTATTAATCTGGGGTATCTGTACTCTGAGGCAAACTGCACTATTTTTGTATTTGGTATTAGGTACGCTTTTATAGAGAGAGAACAACTACAAGTCATTAAAGCAATTTACCGACACGTAAAGAAGTTAAGCACGTTAACCAACCTAAGTAAGGAGAAGGAAAAATGGCAGCAATTAATACAGCAGGCGATCTAAGGAAGTTTTTATGCAGTTCAATTAACTCTGTAGCAAACGGGACAATGGACATAAACAAAGCAAAAGAAGTAACCAAGTTAGCAGGGCAAGTTAATGAATCCTTTTATTCAGAGGTTAAAGTTGCGAGGCTTCAGCTAGACATGGAACAAGAAGTCTACAAGCTTGGTTCGTTGCCTGTAAACCAAACCGGAAAATAGCGATGAGAGTTGTAGACAACAAAGCTTTAGTTCTCAAGACAAGACGCCCACACTTAGTTACTGACAGCATAAAAAACTCTAAAGTTATAGGCCAAGAAAAAGACATGTACGAGTTGGCTGTCAAGTGGGGCTTTGACGAGGCAGAAACTTTGGCAGGCATGGGTGCTAAAGACGTGCCATCCCCCATCAAGCGAGACTACAAATGGACAGGAAAACTAACTCCGTTTGATCACCAGAAAGAAACTTCTTCGTTCTTATCCATACATAAAAAGTCCTTTTGCTTTAACGAAGCAGGGACAGGTAAGACAGCTTCCGTAATATGGGCAGCTGATTATCTGATGAAACTGGGTAGAGTAAAGCGTGTCTTAGTTATATGCCCCTTGTCTATTATGAAGTCTGCTTGGCAACAGGACTTGTTTAAGTTTGCCATGCACCGGAGTTGTTCAGTTGCACACGGTGTTTCAGCCAGACGTAGAAAGATAATCGATGCTGGTTCTGAGTTTGTCATTATAAACTTCGATGGTATTGCCGTAGTTAAAGACACAATAATGAGCGGTGGGTTTGACTTGATTGTGGTAGACGAAGCTAATGCCTACAAGAACTCTCAGACAACTCGGTGGAAAACCTTCAAGACTGTGGCTGCTTCAGCAGAGAGACTGTGGATGCTTACGGGAACCCCGGCAGCGCAGTCACCTCTAGATGCCTATGGACTGGCTAAATTAGTTAGCCCTCACAGAGTGCCAAAGTTTTTTACCCCCTACCGAGATACGGTTATGCACAAGGTAGGGCAATACATTTGGCGGCCTAAACCGGGCGCCGATAAAATAGTACATCACGCATTGCAACCTGCCATTCGGTTTGAAAAAGACCAATGCCTAGATTTGCCTGATGTAATTTCTGTGGACAGGGAAGCCCCACTTACTGCTCAACAATCTAAGTACTACAAATTACTTAAGAAACAAATGGTTATGGAAGCAGCGGGTGAACAAATTACATCGGTCAATGCAGCGACCAACCTTAACAAGTTGCTCCAAATTTCAGGAGGTGCGGTCTACTCGGACACAGGGGAAGCCGTACAGTTTGACGTGAGCAATCGCCTTAACGTAGTGCTTGAAGTAATAAACGAAGCCGCCCATAAAGTTTTAGTCTTCGTACCCTTTACCCACACTATAAATTTACTCAAGGATTTTCTGGACCTTAACAAAGTACCCTCGGAGATAATCTCAGGTAAGGTTTCTTTAAATAACCGCACTCGTATATTTGATGACTTCCAGAATAAACCTGAACCCCAAGTGCTAATCATACAGCCACAAGCAGCGTCCCATGGCCTAACTCTTACAGCTGCGGATACCATAGTCTGGTATTCCCCAGTCACCAGTGTGGAGACTTACCTACAGGCTAACGCTCGCATCAACAGACCCGGTCAAAAGCACAGTATGACTATTGTGCATATAAAAGGTAGCGAAGTAGAAGACCGTATTTACACAATGCTTAAGACCAATGTTTTAAACCACAATAAAATTGTTGATCTTTATCGTCAAGAAGTTGAATAAACTATTTGACATTGTCCATACCAATGCTAAACTGCTTGCCCCCCAAATAAAAAAGGAAGGGCAATGGACGACAACACCGCAGCAAAAATGGTTGATGCATATATAAACATACGCTCAGTCATACAAGAAAAAGATGAAGCCATAAAAAAACTTAAAGAGCAGCAGGCTGCTATCGTAGATAAAATGCTGGAGATGTGCGCTAAGGAAGGCATAGACAGTATTAGAACTCCTTACGGTACTTTATCTAGGAGAGTCTACTCTTCTTTCTGGACCAGTGATTGGGAGGAAATGTACAAGTTTATCAATGAGAACAATGCGTATCACTTGCTTGAGAAACGCATTCACTCTGGAAACATGAAAGAGTTCCTTGAAGAAAACCCAGACTCTTTACCTATAGGGCTTCAGTCTGACCGTAAGTACACTGTTTCAGTGCGTAAGCCAACAACCAAATGATTAGACTCCGCACTACTTCTGAAGGATTGTTTATCCCTCTAAGTACCCAAGGAGAATCTTTATCTTCAATACATGTGGTGATAACAGATGAGGGTGAGCTGTCTCGTAATTACTACGGCCCTAAAGGAACGCTACTCTGCTGGTCTTCAGGTGCTGATATTCCTGATAAGAGCGTAGCTCCCACCAACAAGCAATCAACTAGATGTGTAGATTGCGTACAGAACATTAAAGGGCCTACAGGACACAGAACTAAGTCATGTAAGTTTTTTACTCTTATAGCCTTAGTGCTAGATGAATGTAAAACAATGTGTAGTTTACGGATTAATGGTGGAAGTTTATTTGGTAAGTCTGAAAGTGCAATGGCTCTTTATGGATACCGAGATTACTTACAGCGTAATGGTGAAAAATTACACACTGTTTTAACAGAAATATATTTTAAAAAGACCAATGGGTTTAACAAAATGTATTTCAAACCGGTTCGACCTCTTACAGGGGAAGAAGTGGATGCAACAACACAGTTGATTCAAGCTGATGAAACAAACAACAACCTTTTTAAAAACCTAGAAGAGAGCTTAAGTATGAAAAACCAAACCTATTTGCTTAAAGATGTAAAAGCTAGATACCCACGTATTAACCAACCATATTGTTTTGATGACAAAGCAGGCGAGAATGGTAAAACTGTACCTTGCGATGCTATGGAAGATGGTGCTAAGTATGAAATGGAGTTTGTACTTACTGAAGCTCAAGCCAAGAAATTATACACCTCTATGGCAGAAGCTTACAAAGCAGCTAAAACTGAGTCTTGGCCTGCCAAACTTACCATGCCTTTTAAACAGCAAGAGGACGGTTCTTTCATAGGGAAAACAAACCTTAAGGCTGCATACAAGGGACAGCTTACAGGCGTCCCTGCTCAGTTTGATGCTGATAACAAGCCTTTAGAAAAAGACTTCCAGCTTACCACCGGTAGTACTATTAACTTAGCTCTTGAGTTAGTTCCCTACAAGATGGCTGCCTGTGGTGTGTCCCTACGCTTACGTGGCGTACAGGTTATTGACTATGCACCCCTGCAATCAGTCTCTCCATTTGAAGCACAAGAAGGATTTACTGGTGTGTCTGAGGAGAATACTGAAGATGCTGAGGATATGTTTGGTGTGGTTGAGGAAGAAGTTGTTGCAGAAATAAAGGAACCTGTAAAGCGCAAGAGCAAAAAAACTGAAGCAGCGCCTGTATTAGAAGCTGATGCTTTTTCAGACGCTATAGCTGAATGGGGAAGTGAGGGTGCCTAATGAGTTATGGATATAGTTTACGGATTAAGCACTTAAACGAACGTGCCAGAATAGGCCAGACGGGTTGGAGTACCGACTGGCAGGGTTTAGAGGTACAGGGAATAAGGCTCGGCGCGGTATGCATTAAATATGACATACCCGTCGCGGAGGTTGCTAAGCGGCTTAATGTTAGCCGCCAGTCGGTGTACAACTGGTTCATAGGCCACTCGATCCCTAAAGCTGCCGCAGCTCTAAAAATAAAAAAACTAATCCCCAACTTGAGGCGGTGACTTTATGGAAAATACAGACCTCATAGCCCTAGTTCGCCCTGCGGGTGGGTGGTATGGCTTTCTTGCGGTCAAAGACAAAACTACAACGCGACAGTGCATGGTGCAAACCAGAGAAGAACTGGACGCAGAAATAGAAAAGTATGTGGCCGATAGATGGTGCGTATTTTTTGCTTTGGCTAAATTCAAAACAGGTGTAAGTCGTACACAAGATAACGCAGAGTCACTCCAGTCTTTTTGGTTAGACATAGACTGTGGGCCTGACAAGGCTGTTGCGGACAGTAAAACTGGTAGGCCCGGTGGGTATGAAACGCAAGCAGATGGCTTTACCGCCCTTCGCAAGTTCTGCAACGATGTAAAATTACCTCAGCCGTTAATCGTTAATTCAGGTAATGGACTACATGCTTACTGGCCTCTTACTGAGGAGGTAGCTAAGGAGGAATGGGAACCAGTAGCTAAGACCTTTAGGCAACTGTGCATAGAGCATGACTTTTACGTAGACACTAAGGTTTTTGAGTCATCTAGGGTGCTTCGTCCTTTAGACTCTTTTAACTTTAAAGGTGATGCTTCAGGCAGTCCATCCAAGCCAGTTAAGCTTCTTAACATTGTGGACCCAGTACCCTTTGAAAAGATAAGAGACTTACTAGGAGTAGTCGAAGGAACAGTGACTAAGCCTAAACGATCTATGTCTGCACTAGAGCAAACCTTATTGGGCACAGTAAACACTGACTCTAGCTTTGATCAGATAATGCAGCTGACCAAGAATAAAAAAGGGTGTGCTCAAATTGGTTCTTGTTATGTAGATAGAACTACTTTAGCTGAGCCTCGTTGGTTTGATGTGCTATCAGTGGCTAAGTTCTGTTCTGATAGGGACACAGCCATACATGCAATTTCTAAGGATCACCCTGACTACACCTTTGAGGCAACTGAAAGAAAAGTTGTAGGCATAGGTGGGCCACACAGTTGTGCGGAGTTTGAGATAAACAACCCCGGTGGCTGTGAGGGTTGCCTGCACAAAGATAAAAGACTTTCCAAGCCTAACTATGGACCCATAGCATTAGGTCGAGTAGTGGCTAGGTCTACAAACTCTACGGTGGTTGTCGAGGTAGAGGGGGAATTACCTGAAGAGCATCCCATGCCTTCGTTACCAGAGAAGTATTTCCGATCTGATACTGGGGCCATCTATAAAGAAGCAGAAGAAGGTGCAGTTGAAGAAGAGGCTCTCTTACCTAAGTTGGTTTACGAGAACAACCTTTACGTAGTTAAGCTGATGGATGATCCCCAATCAGGTTTTGTTGCAGTGATTAAGCACCACTTACCGAAAGATGGTGTGAAGGAATTTGTTATATCTAACGTGCGGCTTACTGACCGTGCCGAGTTACGTAGAGAGCTATCTAAGTACGGTGTGATCGCTAATGAAGGGCGGCATAAGTACATAACTGAATACATACTTGCTGCTGTCAAAGAGAAGCAAAATGAAAAGAAGGCCGATATTATGAGGATGCAGTTTGGGTGGGCAGATAAGGACAGCAAGTTTATTGTGGGGGACCGAGAGATAACTGCTACTGGTGTTTATCATAGCCCCCCATCCAACTCTATAGCGAACATGGTGCCTTTCTTTCAGCCCCAAGGTACTTTAGAGAACTGGAAAAAAGCTTTTAAGCTATACGGCAGACGGGGGTTAGAGCTTCAAGCATTCGGCGCGTTGTCTGGGTTTGGCGCACCACTATTAAAGTTTACTGGGCAAAAGGGTGCGGTCATAAACTTCATTCACTCTGACTCAGGCACAGGTAAGACAACTATTCTGCGTATGGCTAACAGTGTTTTTGGTGATCCAGAGATGTTGCTAGGTACTCCTGACGATACAGATGTAGGTAAGATATTGAAGGTGGGTTTCCTAAACAACATCGTGAACACTATGGATGAGATTACGAACATGACCCCACTCGTAGCTTCCAAAACTTTGTACGCATACTCACAAGGACGTGGGAAAGATAAGGCTAAGGCAAACGCTAACGAGCTGAGGGAGAACAACATTACGTGGCGTACCATATCTATCTCCAGCTCTAACGCATCGTTCTATGAAAAGCTAGGGCAGCTTAAGAACAACCCTGATGGTGAGATGATGCGCTTGTTGGAGTTTAAAATACCTCATACAGACTCTCCTGTTATATCTACTCAGGAAGGGAAAGACCTTCTAGACCACACGTTAAACGCTAACTTTGGTAAGGCAGGTGAGGAATACATGCAGTACATCATTGCCAACTTAGAAGAAGTGAAGAGGACAATTCTTAAGGTGCAGGCTAAGTTTGATACAGAACTTCGGCTAACGCAGCGGGAGCGTAATTGGTCGGCAGTATTGGCTGTCAACATTGCAGGGGGCTACATAGCAGAAAAGCTGGGCTTACTAGAGGGCTGGGACATAGGTAGAATTTATAGAGCTGTTTCAGCACAAGTAGTAGAGATGCGTCAGGATACGTTGGCCCCAGTTAGCAATGCCAGTTCTATTGTGGGGGACTTCATTAACAGGCACCACCAAAACATGCTTATTATAGACGGGGCTTCAGACGGACGTAGTAAAAAAGTGTTCTCTATACTTGAGCCTAAAGGTGACTTGTTCTTACGCTATGAGCCAGACACTAAGAAACTTTTCATTGCCGTTAATGCGTTTAAGAATGACTGTGTAGATGTGCAGGTTAACTATAAGGATACTTTGAACCAGCTAAAAGCTAGCGGGACATTACTAGAAGTTAGAAATTGCAGGCTATCAACTGGGTCAAACATCCCGGGCTTGGCAGTCAGGTCTATAATACTGGACGCTTCCCACCAAGATTTTATGGACATGGGTGTTGTGGTTGAATCAACAAAACCAGACATGGACAACGTAGTTGAAGTAGTTGCGATGGACCCTGAAAATGGAAGTAGAGAAAGTTAGATACGGGGTTAACTGGAAACAGTTTAAGGTGGGGTATTCATTTTTTATACCCTGCCTAGATTCTAAGAAATCGTGGTTAGAGATTGCCCCTGTCCTCAAAAGACTTAAATACAAAACTGTGCATAAGGTGGTCATAGAGGACGGAGTGCGGGGCATCCGAGTATGGCGGATGTAACTTACTCGAAGAACTCATCTGTCTTATAGCGCAACCCCTTTGTAAAAGAAATACCAGCCACGCTGTTTTCATCAGCAGCTAAATTAGCCTTGTACGAACGCTCTAAAGTGTTTCTATCCATCAGAGTAGGGTACTGACGTATAAAGTTATTTGCCTCAGTTTGTGCTTCTAACTTTCTTTTAGTATCCCCAACTTTTCTAGCCCCTGTGTACTTGTTTAATATTTTTTGTTTCCTAGCCAACACTTTGTTTTCGTAGTTTTTAGCCGCAGACCGTTGTCGGTATGTGTTAGACAAATCTGCTGGAGCAAAGCCAATAGCTTGAACCATTAAGTTCCAAGCGTTTATGTCTGTGTCTATAGGGTCTCCGTCTCTATTGCGAGCGCCGTCTTGCATGAACCTATAGGACTTTATGCCATTGCGTATAAACGTAGGTGAAACACCTTCAGCAAACCTACCGTATCTACCTTGCATAAGGTCTTGACTTACGGCCCGTTCTGCACCCACCGCATAAGAAAACATGGGGCCACCAAGAGTAAACATTGCTGTACGTACATACCCATAATCCTCAATGCTCTTAGGGTCATCTCTCCAAAGTATGTCGTTAGCCAAAGCTGCCCTCGCACTTACGTTTACATTTAAGACTGAACCCAACATCCCGTTGTAAAGAAAGTCATCCATAGAGTTTTCCATTTCAACCATAAAATCATACGGCTCAGATTCATCCTCATCATCAGGGATTAGAGCAGCAACTATGTTAAACAGTGTAGAAATGGCGCCTACAAAAGGCATTCCTTTAGCCCCTAAAAGTGCAGTGCTTAGGGCGTATGTTCCCAACACTTGGCGCACCGCAACTCTCCTAACGCCTATAGGTAAATCGCGTCTAGAAAAAATGGTTGCTATGGCTTCACCGATTACATAAGCCTGTTGAAAAATAATGTTTTTAAATGTGAGGATAACTCTGCCAAAGTTATTCTGCATCCATCTAGGCATAGTCTCTGCCATACCACCAGTGTGCGCGTCACGCACCATCTTAGCAGCAAAAGCTATAGCGGCTTTTTCATTGTTAGCAGCTACACCGTCAGACGGCACCCCCTGTTTCATGGCAAGATCAAATGCGGCTATAGCGGTAACTGACCGCATAAACTGCTCACTTCTGGCAAAGGGTATAGAGAAAAGTTCTACAGCCTTATAGAAAGTCCCGTCAAAATCCTTACCCTTGGTTTTGCCTCGTTCTATAGCTTCTCTAGCTACGGTATGCTTGAGCAACCCGCGAGCATCTAGTTCCTTGTACAGTGCGGAGTATTCACCTGTGCCCCAGTTGTTTTCTTTTACAGACATTAATTTTACTTTTGAGGAAGCATCGTTCAAGGCTGTTAGTGCCGCAGGGTACGAGGTCCGAGCACCAAGCATGGGTGTGACCATAAAGATCAGACCAGTAAGGTTAACTACAGCCGAGGATATGCTACCCACAATGTATTCTAAGTAACTGATGAAAGTAAGATTGGCAGCTAGCGGAGCAAACTGTGGGTTAAGAAAGAACTTTTCTTGTTTGCGTAGAGCTTTCTTTACCGATTGTGCCCATGGGTCTCCTCCATATTGAGCATCAGCCGTATTTTCTATTTGATCTAACGCTTGCTCTATTGAAGGGTTATATTTGGTGTTGGCAATTTTGTTAGCCCACTTGATGGCTACATCTGAGTAAGCAGTGATTACATCCCTGTCCATACCCGGCTTGTTAAGCGATTTATTAAACTGCCTCATTATAGAGTTGGCTGGGAACATGGTCATGTACTGCTGGTACACCTGATCTATTGTAGATTCTTCAACGCCGTTGTTTCTTAACTCACCTATAAGTTTGGTTACAAAAGAACCTTCAGGCAATCCTTTTGGTGCTTTGACTGAGTTGATGTTTGTGTGCTGAGCAACAGGAAACGCATCGCCGTGCTTTGCTTTTAGTCTGTCTATTTCTATTTTTCTTTCTCTAATAGATTGAAAAGCTGCGGGCGTGTGCGTTGGGTTTCCAGCAGCATCTAAGTTGCTGGGGTCTTCATAACTTATCCAATAATCGCCTGAACGTGCAAAAGGGACATACCCTATAACCCCCTCCATTGTAGAAAATTCTTTCATCAGTTCACGACTAGCACTTTTTGGGAGTAAGTCAGTAATGATTCCTATGTACTCTTCTAAGCTTTTGTCTAAATCTTCCCTCAAAGTTTTATAGGCTTTTTGCAAATCCGCAGGGAGTTGGTTGTACCTGTTTGTTAATTGCTTAAACTTTACTTTTCCTTTAGCCCCTTTGGGCGCTGGCTTAAATATATCTATGTGTTCAAGTCTTGAATCAATTGCTAGGTCATTAAATGCCGCACGTTGTGCAGGAGTTGCCTTTCCCTCTGCTGTAGTCATTTGCCTTATATTTTTACTAATTAAGTCTATCTTAGTGTTTACTTCCCCACGTCTTCTTTCCAACGGGTCCAATAACTGCCCTATAGGAGCTACAAGTTTATCTAACCCCAGCGTCTTAGTTAAAGACTGCATGTTGTTTAGTCCAGCTGCGCCTAAAGTTGTAACCTTAAATGAATCGTCTTTTATATTGCTCCATTTGTTAAGGGCCGTATCCAAAGATCGAGACGCAAGGTTGTCTGTTACTTCGGCCATAGCAGAATCTAATTTGGTTTCATTGCCCAAAAACATAGTGTCTACTAAGCTTAGCTCTACGTCTTGAGAGACATCCAGAAGTTGGTCTAAAAACTTAAACGCTGCATCGTATGCAGTTTGACTTTTACGTAGCCCAAAAAATTCAGCGATGGCCTGAAGAATATGTATAAACATATTCTCACTCTTAGGGGCTTTTATTCCCTTAAGTATTTGTTGGAACTCTCCGTTACCTACATACTCAGCAGCGAACTCCTGTATGTCTGTACCGCCGTAGGCATCCCCAACACGCATCTTTATTTGGGTAAAGAACCTAGTAAACTTCTTTGTTAAAGGGTGGTCAGGTTTGTCAAGGATTTGTGCAAGCGCCGCGTGTGTGGACTCATGCAATAAAGTGTGTTCGTTTAAACCTGTCATAGTGCTAAGGACTACAGTGTTTAAACCGGGGACGTATGCACCACTGGCAAAATTAGGCAGCGTAGTAGCTTCTAGGCTTGCACCTTCTATTTTCTGTGCCTTACGCATACCAGCAGCTATTGACTTCGTACCTACTAGAACTTCGGTTACGCGTATAAGTTCCGACAAAGCAGTTTCTGAAGTTTCCGACAGACCAAGCATTTTGCGGATAGTTTGCACAAAAGAAGTAAACAAAGTGCCCTTTTTGTACGGGATAGATTCTAAGTACTCAGCAGCACTCCGGCTTGTCATTGCCCACGCAACAAGCTCTTTTGGGTTTCGTAAAAAGTTATTTTCCCCTCTAAAAGTTCGCCTTTCAAAAGGGCTTAGGGTTTTGTTTTTTTCCTTTGCTCTAATTGAAGCAACTGTAAACGCAAATAGTTCATTAAGTTCTGCTACTGCTGTATTTGTTTTTGCATCATTTAAACCGCCCACGTCTGAAATAGTAGATACAGTTACAGCATGAAGTAGTTCATGCAAGACAACCTCGTAAGATGTCCCCACTTTTCCCGTTACATCTGCTCCATTTATAAACACGTCAGCACTTGATAGAGTGGATTCTTTAATAGAGGCCCCATCTATGTAGTTAGTAACAGCCAGCCCTCTTGCGCCGTTTAAACTTGCAGGCGCCACGTCACCTACGTGGATAACTTTAAAAGATACAGGAATCAATGCTTTTTCGTAAGCGGCTAGTTTGTTTTGTATTGCTGCGGCCAGCACCCGCATATCGCTAGTAGGCGCATTGTCAGCTATAAACTTAGCCGCCTCAACTGCGGTCTTACCCTCAACTCCTTCTTGCACTTCTAAGGCTTCACGCCGCAAAGGGTCTAAGTTCTTAGCTTTTATTGGCGGCCCATCTAAAACCACGTTGGTTTTAGCAGTTAACGAAGCTATTTTCTTTATAAGGGGGATTATTCTTGTATCCCCTCCGACTCTTTTTCGTCTTTCAATGATGGACTGAATAGCGCTTTGTAAGTCGTTATTATATAAGTCTAATTTTGTAAGCTGGTCAAAGTCTGGACCTTGGTACTTGGGAGTCTTGAGTAAGAACTTTTCTTCAAACTTTACTAAACGTTTTTGATCTTTCTTCGATAGTATTTTTTTGTTTTCGGTAACAACGCGTGCCCGAAGAGACTCGGGGATTAAGTTAGGGTTTTCTTTGGCTATGCGTGTATAGCTGTCCAAAAAGGTCTTTTGCTTCGTCGGTGGCAAACTGGCAATAAACTTTACCCACTCATTATTTCTCGCCGTTGGGTCTATTTCCGCTTCTGCTTTCTGTGCTATTCCTTCCGCGTTTCTTATGATTGCTGCAACGTAACCGGCAGTCCCCGTTTGCTCTGCGTCGTCCGCCAACTCTCCAAGTGATTCCGCCGCCTTATCATTAGCATCTTTAATTTTTGCTTGCCGCTCTTTTTCTTCGTCCTTTAGGCGCTTAGTTACTTGTGCGGGGGTTTCACCTACCAGTTTTTTCTTCGCTTTATTGACAGCTCTAGTGCCCTTACCACCATCAGAAACACCCTTAAGGTCAAACTGTTCCTTACTCTGGTTAATGTTACTTACTTCTCTTATGGCTTTGTCGTTTCTAGCGTCTGCCCGTTCGCGGTTTTCCGCACCAGTTTTTTTGTTCTCAATTTCCTGCTCAACAAACGCTATGTTCTCCGCTAAGGCTGCACGGGTGTCAGGACTCAGATTGCTGTTTATCCACTTAACTGCCCTAGTAGCTGCTTTTGCCACACGCTCTCGTTCTTTACGGGCCTTGGTATCATCTGAGGTGTCAGTGATGGAAAACTTTTTAGACTCTGTAAAATCAAGTTTAGATTCAGCTGCTAGTACTGCAAGTGCATCGCCTACGTCGGGGTATGCAAGCATATAATTGGCCGCAGCCTGCTGGCCCAGAAGGGGTTTGTCATCTTTTTTGTAGGGGGTGGTTGTGTTCTCTGATTTAAACTTGTTGACGTCAGATTTAACCGCAGCTGCCAATCCTTTATTTCGGTATGCAAGTCTGTCTACCTTAGCTTTGACTTTGTCACGGGCCTTAGCGTCCCTTGTCTGCTCAGCTTCTTTGGCTATGCGGTTAGCTTCCTTAGTAGCCGTGACGACGTCTTCCTTGTCTTGAATTACTTTAGCAGCAGCAACAGCGGCTTGCTCTCCCGCTACTTTTTCTTCTTCTTCTGTTCTTTTTTTAAGTTCTTCAAACTCTTTTTGTCGCTCCTTTGTTTCTTTTACAATGCGTTTGTCTGTTTCTTCTTCATATGTTTTCTCTGCACTGAGAGGGGTAACTTGGGCGGCTTCGGGTTCCCGTAGCTGTATGTCTTCTTGTGCCTTAGTAAAAGCACCATCAAATTCTTCATTCGTAAGAGCAGCACTGTCTGCCTCGGTAAGTCCGTACTCATTAAATAATACCTTAGCTTTAGTTTCGTCTTTTGCTACACCCTCACCAGTAGTTTCAACTTCCTCAGTTGATGATAGTACCTCATCTGTAAGAGGTCCGTTAAACACCAAGCCATCTTGAGCTTTTATCTGTTCAAGATAGCCACGCATGTCAGCGTCATCAAATTTGTTTAACTCGTTTAACTGATCGTTTGTAAAATCGTACTCTGTGGTTAAGAACCCAAGCAGGTCTTTAGACCAGATGGAAGCCTCTAGAGGGATGTCGTCCACGAATTCCTCATCATCGACAATAACTTTATTGGCTGCGGCTTTATCAGCAATAACTTTATCGGCTGCGGCTTTATCAGCAATAACTTTATCGGCTGCGGCTTTATCAGCAATAACTTTATCGGCTGCGGCTTTATCAGCAATAACTTTATCGGCTGCGGCTTTATCAGCAGCAGCAATAGCAGCAGCAGCAGCAGCGGCAGGGTCAGCAGCAACTACAGGGTTAGGTGTAGTAACACCTTGCGGTTCTAAGTTTCTAATTGCTTGCGCAACTTTGGGCCGCACAGGAGAGTCTTTTTTTAGTGTGAGTAAGTACTTTTCTAGTTCTGATTTTACTTCTGCAGCTTGTACGGGGTCGTTCAGGTCTTTGCCTGCAAGTACACCACCGGGTTTGAGTATGGTAGCTGTTGGCCCTACACCTAGATTAGCTAAGCCCCATGCTTTCAGTCCTTTTGCATCCGTAGGAATAGCCCGAGGGTCAGCAGCTGCTACTACAGGTTCAACAACTATGGGGTCTTCAGCTATGGGGTCTTCTATTAGAGGGGTAGCTGCGGCAGCGGCTTGTTCGGCCTCTAGGGCCTGTTGGTTTTGTAGCTGACTGCGGGAGCCAATGCGCTCACTGATTCCACCGATACTACCAACAGAACCACCCACAGTACCCGCTAAGAACGCAGCTTCGCCGTATTCACTAATAGCCTCATCAGAGAGCACATCCAGTTTGGCTTGATACCTCTCTATAACTTGCTGAGCTACCTCAACAGGAATCTCTGCTTGGCCCATAACAAAGCCACGGCCCGTTGCACCAGATAAGCTTCTTCCCGCTGCCTCTACAAGTTTGCGTTTATCCGTAGCTGCAAATGCACGGCCTTTGTTGCCACCTACAATGCTTCTTACTAGCCCTTTACCCAGCACAAACGCTTGGCCTACTGTTTCAATAGCGCCTTGGGCAAGAGCTGCTTTAAAGGCAAGATCATAATCAACTTCAACGTCTTCTTCCGCAATGCCCTGATCTAACTGAGTTTGTATTTGACGCTCAATGTTAAACCCAAGGAACTGAGGGGATGTGGCTGCGAAGCCACCTGCAATTCCGGCAAAAGGCTTGAGCATGGGAACGGGCATCAAGCTTGATGCTGCTGCCGCACCACCTACAAAGGCTCCTATGGGACCGGATTGCTGCATTAAGGCACGGGGGGTTTGGGCAATAGCTTCTTCAGCCGCAGCCAGCTTGCCATCAGACTCAAGTTTGTCTAAGACTGGAGCTAAGCCGGGAGGGAGGCCAAATTCCTTGCCTATGTTTTCCCCACGCTCTATACCAGATAAACCTGCTTGTACTTGAGCCGCTTGATCACCCCGAATCTTACCTAGAGTAGCCTCACCAGCCGTGCGCATGGCAGTGCCAGTGGTTTTAAGCCCCCGCATGAACTCCTCACCTGCGGTACTTTGGCGGTTAGGGTCTGGCATTTCAGCCATTTTTTGTTGGATGACCCCAATGACTTGTTCTCTAGTAGCTCCAGCGGGGCCATCAACAGAATAAGTTTGGCCGTCTGGGCCTTTAATAGAATAAGTTGACATCTAAGGTGTTACTCCTACTGGCCCCCACCCCTCTAATGATGCAGATGAGGCTACAGGAGGAGTTACAGTTGCGTTTGTGGGGTTAAATGCCCCCAGTTGAGCTTTGTAGGCAGCGATCATTTCAGCCTTGAGGCCCGCAGCATAAGTAGCCAGCAATTTATCAACCTCTTCTTTGTCTTTCCTAGAGTACCATTTCAAATCCCTTGCGCCTTTACCAAAAGTTCTTTCTAGTTCTGCTTTCTTAGTTTGGTACTTTGGTGAATTCATAATGGTGTTGTCATCAAGGGTCGAAGTGTACTCAGCCAAATCCATTCCTTGTGCTGCTGCTGCCCGTATCCCTTGCTCTTCTCTCATCATGGACAGGCGTGCATCTAACTCGGCATCGAGCATATCTCTGTCACGTCCTGCTTTTGTCTCAGCATCTCGCTCTGCTTGAATGCCTTGAAACAATGCTTGGCCTTCATAGCCTTTTGATGCTCCTCCGGCGTATCCCAGCTTCCTAATAACATCAAGAATACTTTTAGCGTTGTCTGATTGCATCAGATCAGCTATGCCTTTTTTCTCTGCGGTGCGTATTTGTGCATCTTGTTGCTGCCCTATAGGACTTCCTGAACCGTCCTTTATAGCGCGTGCTATTCCTGAAAGTGTTATTTCACCCGGATCGTTTTCTCGGGCTAAAGCTGAAGCTTCGTTTAAGGTGGCTAACCGCTCTTCCTCATCTGTTATTACTTCTTGGTCTTGCTGTGTTTGTTTATTCTCAGCTCTATTTTCTCCGGCTAAAAAGTCCGCAAGCTCACTTACATTATTAGGGAGCATGTCTGCAAACCCCTCAGCTACACCTTCCATAGAACTAGGCGCGTAGCTAATGCCTTCGGAAACTTGGCTTAACGAAGCTTCCATGCCATCTACCAACCGCTCTTGTTGAGCAACTAGCGTTTCCATTGCTGCCTGCCCTCTAGCAGTGTTAAAAATATCGGGGTTGTTCCTTAAACGCTCCATCTGACCTTCAAGGTCAGCCATTTGTTCATTAAAAGCGGTTTCTATTTGCTTGCGTCGTGAAGGTTCACTTAGCGTTTCTATGCTTTCTTTTACTGCCTCTACCCCCTCACCCAATACACCTGTCTGACCCGCGCCTGAAGCTCCTAAACCTAAACTTCGAAGTAGGTACTCTCCCGTTATTCCGGCTGTAGCCCCCGTTTTACCTATAAGTTTACCCAAAGCCTCTGCACCAACTTCGTATCCCCCACCTACTTTTTCTTGCCAGCTAAAATCTGGCTTATTACCTATGGCATCCATATCTGCTACAAGCCCAGTTTCACCACCAATAATTGGACCTATTTTTTGGTCCATTTGATCCATACGTTTTAGCCATGTCTGCTCAGCAGTAAGGGGGGTAGCGGGAGTGGGAGTGCTATATCTGCGGTCATTACGGTTAGCAGGCAGTTGACCAGTCTCCGTAAAGACTATGTACTCTTCTTCTGTCACTGGCACGCTATTAGGCCCAGCAAGTGCCACAATTATTTCCCCTGTTTCCGTCACACTTTCTTGGGTCAGCGGATCACCTTCGACAGAAAGACCTTCTTGAAACTTCCGTATATGGCCGCCCTTAGCGTATTCAACAATGCCACCTTTACCCATACCCATAGCTTTAGTGGGCATTTTAGCAAATCCTTTGGTGCTATCTATGTACTGCATAACCGCGCCGTGCTGATTCCCCATACCCTGTATTAACTCTTGCATTAACAGCTGAGATTGAGCCTTATCTTCTGGGGTTGTCGCAGCAGCTAAGCCTTGTTTTAAGGCATTGTATTGATCAGCAAACATCTTTATCTGTGGATCGCCTACTGGTGATGGGGGCACGGCACCTTTAAGTGCGCCACCTTGAGCGTACTCAACAATCCCACCTCCAGCCATTTGACGGGCCATGTTGGGCGCACCCATTTGAGCACTGGGCTGCATACCACTTTGCCCTTGCTGCGCTTTCATTTGTTGCCCTTGCATCTCCAAACCCGGAGCGGCAGTAGCTATGGCTTGTTGCGAAGTTAACCCCGGCAAACTGCCTAAGCCTAGTTTTTTGTCTATAACAGAAGCACCAGCGGGGCCTGTGCTCATCTTGTCGGCACGCTCGCGCTCTTGCATATCACGCGTCAAGTTTTCTATTGCAATCCCAGCCAAAAGTTTAGGGTTGGTCTGTTGCATTTGCTTTAGAGACGCAAGCCCTTTGCTCTCGTAAGCCTGTACTTGGTTGTCAACGTCGCCGTATGCCATTTGTATTACCTATTTATACTGTTGTTTATCCGAAAGGCCACAATTTTTTTAGGCCATCAAAGGCACTTCCGCCATCTTTAGTAGAACTAAAAAGATCGCTAACTATACTCGCCCCACTTCCTGCGTAGCCCAAAATATTAGCAAGGTCACTCGGCTCAATGTATTCACGAGTCAACGCTTCGACTGGTAGACCTTGTAAGAGAGACTGCATGTACTGGACTTTTTTGTACGGGTCATCTCGTTCTTGTTGGAACTGAGACATATCAGCTGCCATACCTTCAGACTCAATGGCACGTTGTAAGTTACCACCCGTCTGCTGTGCACCTAGTGCGGCCAGCCCATAGCCTTGAGCTTGTCCGACATTTTGCATCTCACGGTTTTGTTCAGTGTTAAATTGGTTTTGTGCCTGCTCAAACGCGTTTTGGTATCCTGTACCTGTAATACCTGCCATCCTATCCAGTAAGCCCCTATCTAACTCTGCTGCTGCAACAGCCTGTCGGCCCCCACCATAGGCACCTGCTTTACCGTACTGGCTTTGCATTGCTTGTTGGGCTATCTGGGCTTGGCGATTAGCTGCGTCATACTGAGGCTGTAGTACTCCCTGTAAATAAGGAGTCATGTACTGTTGTAGTACATTACCAGAAGCAGGAGTGTAGGCACCCATTTGACCGTCTACGGCCTGTTGAGCTGTAGGGGCAGCATAGGCAGCACCTGTAAAGGACTGAGGGTTATACGTAGTTTGAGCTGCATTGGGTACAGATAAAGCACCTAACCCCTGAGCTGCTTGGGTTTGTAACTGAGAAGCGCCTGCTGTTAATGGCCCTGTGTAAGCTTGATACGGAGCAGAAGCAAGAGCCTCCCCACGGCCAAGCATCTCGGTCACATAAGGTGCGGCCCAAGGAGCTAATGAATCTGTTTGTGAAGCTATTTGACCTGCTGGATCAGCCATTGTTGTTACTCCTTATCCTAAATATTTAGAGGGGTTAATTTCACGCCCTTGTTTGGAGTTGCCTGTGCGATCTTTACGTATATTAGACAGCACATCAGTTAAGTATTCTGCTCCAGCTTCAGAATTGCCATTACCAAAATGAGCAACTGCATCAGCTGGTATAACAAATTCCCCGTGGCTAAGCAGTGCAGGTTCATTATTGTCTATTGTAGCAGGTACTTGATCTGCCATACCATCTGTAGGGCCACCTAGGTAATAGCCTTGCCCGTGTACCCCACCACCTTGATTAAAGTTCTCCCCACCATATAAACCAGCAAAGAGTTCTGCTAAATCATAATTCTCCCCTAAGCCAACAATTCCTGATGTAGGCGTAGCGTCAACCAAACCCCTTGAAAAGGTATACCCGGGAATATTTACCGCATCAGCGCCCGTAGCTAGAGCGTTTCCTGCTACATCCATGCCAGTAGGCGTATATGAAGCGTCTTCAAAATACCTCCTGCCATATTCACCCGGTCTTCTTGCAGGTTGCACAAACTCTTCGACAGAACCACCCTCGGCAAAGTTGTTTGAGTTGCCATTTAGAAGCTCCATAATTGCATCCATAGAATTATATTTGTTCACTAGACCTCCATTTTTAAGCTCGTTGTCGCTGTCATCTGTCATTGTAGGTGCAAAAATACTGTCCCCAAAGGTGTCAAAAAAGTATTGTATATCAACTAAATCGCCCGGAGATGTTACCGCACTACCGCCACTTGCTCCCACACCAACTTGAGGGGGATTGAATTCTAACTCTAATTCTGGTTCTATTTCAGTATTCGTGTTCGGATTAGGGTTCGGATTAGGGTTCGGGTTCGGGTTCGGGTTCGGGTTAGGGTTCGGGTTAGGGTTAGGGTTCGGGTTAGGGTTCGGGTTAGGATTCGGGTTAACACTAGTATTTACACCAGCATTTACACCAGCATTTACACCAGCATTTACACCAGCATTTACACCAGCATTCACACCAGCATTCACACCAGCATTCACACCAGCATTAGTAGCAGCATTCACACCAGCATTCACACCAGCATTCACACCAGCATTCACACCAGCATTCACACCAGCATTAGTAGCAGCATTCACACCAGCATTTACACCTCCACTTGCAGCCACCGCCGCATTAATTGCTGCTGAGGTTGCACTACTCGCTATACTCGCTGCTACGCCTGCACTTACCCCCGCATTTGCTGCTGCCGCCGTTGCTGCCGCAGTTGCTGTTGCTACAGTGGCCCCTGAAGCTATTGCCGTTGTTGCCGCCGTTGCTGCCGCAGTAGTAGCCGCCGCAGTAGTAGCCGCCGCAGTATCAGCACCAGCAGCAAGGGTGGTATCAGCACCAGCAGCACCACCAGCAGCAACGGTGGTATCAGCACCAGCAGCAAGGGTGGTATCAGCACCAGCAGCAACGGTGGTATCAGCACCAGTAGCGGCAGTGGTTACTGAACCCGGTGGAGATACAGAGCCATCTGCATTGAGTGTATACCCATACTGGGCAACAAGTATTTTGTTAACCGCAGCAGTTTGAGCGGCAGCAGCTTTGGCTTCATTTGAAGCCTTTGTCAGTGCATCAAAAAGAGGATTACCTGCTGCTATAGGAACTAAACCAGTACCTGTATTAGCTGTATTATCTGTAGCACCAGTAGCACCAGTAGCGGCAGCGGCAGCAGCACCAGTAGCGGCATTAGTATCAACAGCACCACCAGAACCCGTAAGTCCTGTCTTAGGACCAAATACTGCGTTTATTTTACCAAGATTACTTGCAGTAGTAGCGGCGTCAGCAGCGGCATCGGCTCCTACAGTTGTTGCTACGTCTACACTTGCCCCCGCATTTGTTGCTGCTGTTGTAGCTGCTGTTGCCGCTTGGGTTTTACTTCCTCCGTCGGCTATTACTGCTGCTGCCGCTAACGCCGCTAACGCTAACCAACCATTTGCACCACCAGCACCAGCAGTAGTAGCAGTAGTAGTAATAGCAGGAATAACAGTAGTAGGAGAAGTACCACCGATAAGAGTAGTAGCTGCATCAGCACCATCAATAACAGACGTACCATCACCGATAAGAGTAGTAGCTGCATCAGCACCATCAATAACAGACGTACCATCACCTATAAGAGTAGTAGCTGCATCAGCACCACCAGCAGCAGGAGTAAGGCCAGTCAATTCGGTAACAGGTTCGGTAGAAAAATTACCCGGGCCGGAACCCGCAGGTGGAGTTTCACCACCAGTCTCTCCAGTAAGCACGCCAGCACCACCGCCAACATAACCCCCAACAAAAGATTCTAGCGCAGAGTTTCCGTAAACCCCGTCCATAGGGTTAATGTCTACGCCCAATCCTATCAGCGCAGCATTTTCTGCAAATTTCTCTGCTCCGCCCTCAATACCTTCTGTAATACCCTCACCTAAAGAACCTAAGACAAAGTTTTTCAGCGCCGAGGCGTTTACGTTTTTAGTTATATTGCCTACTAATTTTTCAAGACCCGTAGAACCTGCAAAGGCTCCCGCCCCACCAGATATAAGGATTTCAGTAAGATTTTCCCCATTGTATGCTTGCGCTTCAGAGGCAACATTAATCGCTTGCTCCTCAGACATTCCCTGATTGGTCATTTCTGCTTTTACTGCATCAAAGATAGCGTTTTTAGCAGTGCCTATTCCAGTTAACCCGCCCACTGCCCCCGCCACTGCTAATGAGCCACCCGAAAGTAGCCCCGCCCCCACTGTAGTTCCGGCTGTGCCAACAGCGTTAGCAACAAAATCAAGAGGGGCTATGCCAAAAGCTTCTGCCGCTGCTTTGATTTCATTCCATGCGCCTGTGCCTTGAGCAGCATTAATTAATTGGGAAATTTGTTCTTTATCTAATTTAGATTGATCCGACATCGCGTTGCCAATAAAAGCTTGAACATCATCTAAGGCTTGAGAAACAGGGTTGTCTGCACCCGCAGTATTAGCCAACATCTCCGCACCCAGTGCAAGACCTTGTCCTACGTTTAAAGGCAGATCAGCAGTTTGGCGAAATAATTGATACGCCCCTTCACCAAGTTCTTCTCCAGTCATCTCGGAAAAAGATGGTAGGTCCGTAGAGAAGCTATCAGTGTCTGTTAAACCGTCTCCTGTTTGGTTGCTCATCCCCCCACTACTTGTAACGGCAGTTGGACTACCCTTAAACACAGGGGCAGCACCAGACGCATAATCATCAGTAGCCCCACTATTTGCTAGTTCGGCTAAAAGAACATCTTTGCTGTCGCCAAAAAATTCTAAGTCTGAATCTGAAAGTGCAGTAACAGTGTCGAAAGCATCCAAAACAGTAGCTTCAACAGTTTCCCCTCCTCCTTCGTTTCCAAAGTCGTTACCTAAAGCTCTTTGTGATAAATCTATAGCCATGTCTACTTTTGCAGCAGCGTCGCTTAACTCTCTTTCTGCGGGAGTCATTGGGGTTGCTTGTGAACCCCCGCCACCAAACAAATCCATAGCATCAAAGAGTCTGTAAGCTAAAGCAAAAGGAGCTGTCGCAGGGTTAGCTGATAAAATATTTAGCACTAGGGATTCGGACTTAGACTCCTGCCCGCTAACAGCGCCAACTATACTTCCTAGACCCCCTGCGAAAGTGCCTTGAGCATTTGCGAGGTCGCCTATAGTAGCGTCTCCAAGGGCTGCGGCTGCTTTTACGTTATTATAGTTCTGTAAATTACCTATCGTGTTGTATGTATCTCCTGCCACACTTGATAGGTTTACATTGTTCCCGTCATCTTCAGAGGATGCGCTTAGTGCATAAGGGCTATTTGGGCCTACTCCCGCTGGAGTTGCGTTCATTATTACTGGTGATTGATTAACTGGAAAACTTGACGGTGTTGATATTACAGAATTAATGTTACTAATATTATTAATAGCCTCTAGAATATCGAAGCTATCGTCAGAATTAGATGAAATAGGAGTAGGAGTAGGAGAAAAAGCAGCACGAGCGTCAGCGCGAGGCACACCTGCCATATCTGCTACAGTGTCTAAGTCTGCGCCAGAGGAAACAATAAAGTCAGAAATCTCGGTAATAGAAGCACTGGGATTATCCGCCATGTATTTGAGTACGCTATCTTCTGCTGCGGCCATACCTATCCCTACGGTGTCGGTAGCGTTGCTGGTAACGCTGACACTAAAGTTACTGTTAATAAGGTAGACGGCACGGCGGGGCGGGGACTTGCAGCCGCCTTATAATCAATCGTTATGCCTGTATTGTCTGTTGCCCACATAAGTTCTATATACTGCCCTGCTTGTATGTCTATAGTAAAACTATAGGTAAAGTCATCTACCCCACCTGACCCTGCTACGGCGTGCAGCCTCCCGGTGTTTGCTATATCTGTTGCGCTCCTACGTACCCAGAACGACAGTTCTTTTGCACTCGCGCTACCGCTAGTCAACT
>Ga0308018_10000348_pt1 | contig 24255 bp, 20 predicted proteins | sample Neamet282_FD_203130 | JGI IMG/M metagenome (GOLD analysis project Ga0308018, IMG submission 203130) | Marine microbial communities from water near the shore, Antarctic Ocean - #282 | ecosystem: Environmental > Aquatic > Marine > Unclassified | place: Southern Ocean | collected 2014-10-01
TTTCCTTTGTTTTATTTAATTCAATTAATTTTTCAGATTCATTTTTACTATTATAGCTATCACTAATTGGCCATGGTTGATAATCACCAGCCTCAATTATATCATTGTCAAAGTGTATGTAATCGGACAAGAACGCAGTAGTATGACCTTTTAAGTATCCTACTTTTATGGCTTTAATTAAATAGCCAAGATCAAACACATAAAAGCAGATTGGAATTAATAGTAGAGTAGCTATAACTACTTTTTTTTTGGATAACATAATTATGAAATTAGTTTAACAACATCTTTTGCGAAATAACTAGCAATAAAATTAGCTCCAGCTCTTTTAAACGCGATAGAGGTTTCTAAAATTGCTTGATCTTCATTCAACCAGCCGTTTTTAGCAGCTGACTTAATCATTGCGTATTCACCACTTACCTGATAAGCAGATATAGGAATATTAAAATTATTTTTAATATCTCTTATAATATCAAGATACGAAATCCCAGGCTTAATCATAATAATATCTGCACCTTCCTGAATATCTAATTTAACCTCATTTATTGCTTCATTCCGATTTCCAATATCCATTTGATAAGTTTTTTTATCTCCAAAACCAGGCTTAGAATCTAAAGCATCTCTAAAAGGTCCGTAGAAACATGAAGCATATTTAGCACTATAACTCATAATTCCAGCATTATAATAACCCTCAGATTCAAACAATGTTCTTATCGCTTTTACCCTTCCATCCATCATGTCACTAGGAGCAACAAAATCTGCTCCAGCCTCAATATGTGTTAGACTCATTTTTGATAATATATCATTTGTAATATCATTCATGATTAATCCATTTTCTACAACCCCATCATGTCCATTTGATGAATAAGGATCCAAAGCTACATCTGTCATCACCAAAAGGTCAGGGTACTTATCTTTAATGCTTTTTATAGCTCTTTGCATAAGGCCATTTTTGTTAATAGCTTCACTACCGTAATTATCTTTTAACCCTTGATTAACTTGGGCAAATAATAATACAGATTTTAGCCCTAGGCTCTGCAGAATTTTAATTTCTTTTAAAAGAACATCAATGCTCATTTTGAAATAATTAGGCATAGATTGAATTTCTTCTTTTTTGTTTTCACCTTCTATAACAAAGAGTGGTACTAAAAAATCATTTGGAGTAATAACGGTTTCTCTAATTAAACTTCTTAAAGTTTCTTTTGTTCTAAGTCTTCTATTTCTATTAAGTGGATACATATATCGTTATTTAATTAACCCATTTAATAGGGTTTTTTAATATTTCTAAAAGTTTTGATTCTTCGCTGTTTTGTTTTGGCTTAAAATTATATTTCCAACTCACTTTTGGAGGCAAACTCATTAAAATACTCTCAATTCTTCCGTTAGTTTTTAAACCAAAGAGAGTGCCTTTATCATGAACTAAATTAAACTCTACATACCTTCCCCTTCTAACTTCTTGCCATTCTTTTTGAGATTTAGAATAACCTAATAACTTTCTTTTTTCTACAATAGGAATATAGGACTTAATAAAATTATTACTAATATCTTCAATGAAATCATACCATTGTGAAATACTCTTGATTGAAGTTTCTTTACAATAGTCAAAAAACAGCCCTCCAACTCCTCTAGCTTCATTTCTGTGGGAATTATAAAAATACTTATCACAATTTTGCTTAAAATTAAAATAAAAATCATCACTATGTTTATCGCATACCGATTTACAAACTGAATGAAAATGTTGAATATCCTTTTCATTTATGTAATATGGAGTCAAATCTTGACCTCCACCAAACCAGCAGTCAGAAACCTCCCCATTTTTATCATACATTTCAAAATATCTCCAATTCGCATGAACAGTTGGAATCATTGGGTTTTTAGGGTGAATTACTAAACTCAGGCCACAAGCAAAAAATTTACTATCGCTAGTTTTTAATTGTTTTTGCATACTTTCAGGAAGTTCACCATAAACTTTTGAAATGTTTACACCACCTTTTTCAATCACTTGACCTTCTTCGAGGACTTTAGTAGTGCCACCACCACCACCTTCTCTAGCCCACTTATCTTCAAAGAACTTACCTCCTCCATCAATCTTTTCTAACTCTTTACAGATAGTTTCTTGCAGTTGGACAATATGATTGTAGAATTTTTCTTTCATTTTTTAAGCTCTGTATTCTTTGACAGTGTTGATAAATACTTCAACATTTTCTAATGGTATATTTGGCAATATTCCATGCCCAAGATTAACTATATAACGATCTTTCCCAAAATCATTTATCATTTCGGTTACCATATCTTTTATTTTCGACTTACTTGATAGTAACCTGGAAGGGTCTAAGTTTCCTTGCAGAGTTACATTACCCCCACTTAAATACCTTGCATTTCTTGCAGATATTGTCCAATCTATCCCAAGAGCAGAAACATTACTTTTGCTCATTTCATTTAATGCGAACCAACAACCTTTACCGAAAACAACTACTGGTGCAAAATCTTTTAGTTCTTCAACGATCTGGTTTATGTATTGCCATGAAAACTCTGAGTAATCTTTTGGAGAAAGTAAGCCTCCCCATGAATCAAAAATCTGTACAACATCTACACCTGCTTCTACTTTTTGCTTTAGGTAAGCTATTGTAGTTGCTGTTATCTTGCTTAAAAGTTCATGTGCCAAGATTGGATTTTTAAAACAAAATTCTTTTGCCTTATCAAAGGTTTTGCTTCCTTGGCCCTGAACTATATAGCAAAGGATAGTCCATGGAGACCCAGCAAAACCAATTAAAGGAATATCATCGTCTAAAATTTCTTTAGTCATTTTAATCGCATCAAAAACATAACCTAAAGATTCGTTAACATCAGGAACAATTACATTTTGAAGATCTTTCTGGTTCCTTATAGGGTTCGGGATATAAGGTCCAAAATCCGGCTTCATCTGTACTTCAATATTCATAGCCTGTGGAATTACCAGTATATCACAAAAAAGTATAGCAGCATCCATACCATACCTTCTAATTGGCTGCACAGTAATTTCACTAGCTAACTCAGGAGTCTGACATCTAGTAAAAAAATCATATTTTTTTCTAATTTTTATAAATTCAGGTAGATATCTACCAGCTTGACGCATCATCCAAACGGGAGGTCTTTCGACATTTTCACCCTTAAGAGCTCTTAGTAATAAATCATTTTTTATCATCTGTAAAGTATTTTATAGCATTATCAACTACCTGTTCGATGCTATTAGATTTAGAAGTTATAATTTTATTTGAATAATTTTTAGCTTCATTAGCTGTAGTTTGTCCAATTGTAAATAAGACTTCACTTGTAATTTTATTGTAATGGCAATAGCTACGAATAGCACTTGGACTAAAAAATAAAATTCCGGATGAAGTAGGGTTAATTTTCCTATAATTTAAGCTTGTTTTATAAACTTCTTTAGTAGAAAAATTAATATTGTTTTTTGATAATATATTTGGCAATTCATCTCGTTTCTTATTTCCGCAAAAAAACATAAAATGATCATTTTCATGTAATTTTACTATATAATTAGCCAATTTTGATGCATTTTCTTCACTTTTAACTACTTTTTGGCCATTTTTTAAAAGCAGTAATTTTGTTTTTTCACCTACACAATAACAGTTTTTAATTAATATTTTTTTATTTAAAACAGCCTCTACTGCATTTTTGCTTGTGAATATTGCGTTACTAATTGTATTATCAATATTGAAATCGATTTTTTCAATGCTAATTGCATTATAACTACTTATTTCTATGCCTGAACTAATTATTTTTTCAGTGTTAAAAGAGTTTAATATTTTAGTAGACAATAAGTTTATCATACTTCATTTTTTAAAGAATCTAATATTCTATTTCCACCTAGTGAGATAATTTTTCTAGCAAACTTTTCTCCAAGATTTAAATTGTTTTCTATTTTTTCAATCTCTTTAACCTCTATTTTGTCCTTGCCGTCAACAGATAAGATGACTCCACAAAACTCTATACAACCGTCAACTACTTTAGCGTGCGCCCCAATTGGTGCAGAACATCCTCCTTCTAGTTTATTTAAAAAAGCTCTTTCTATGTTGGTGCACATTTCTGTCTCTGAATGAGTTATTTCATTTAATATTTTTGTTATTGAAGAGTTCTCTGCTAGGTTCTGTACGGAAATTGCTCCTTGTGCAGGAGCTGGAATCATCCAGTCTAAATCCATATAATTTAAAGGCAGTAAATTTAATCTCTCTAGTCCTGCCTTTGCCATTATTGTGCCTCTCCAGTTACTTTCTTTAAGTTTTTTTAACCTTGTAGCCACGTTTCCTCTAATATTGACAATTTTATCTGACTCGTACTTGTTTAGCCACTGAGCTTTTCTTCTTAAACTTCCTGTAGCTATTGTGTTATTTAGTTCGAGTAAGTCCTTGTTAATTATTATAATGTCTTTCTCTGAACCTCTTTTTAAAACAGCACTTTGAATGACCCCTTTTGGTAAAGTGGTTGGAACATCTTTAAGGCTATGTACAGCAATATCTACCTCCTTATTAATTAACGCTATATCTATCTCTTTAGTAAAAACCCCTGTTATACCTAATTCATAAATGGGCTTGCTTAGATCCTTATCTCCGCTTGAAGTTATTTGGACTATAGTGGATGAAACATTTATTTCTTTTAATTTTTCTTGAACCTTTTTTGCCTGCCAAACAGCCAATTTACTAGATCTGGTTCCGATTCTAATATTGTCCATTTAAAGTGTTTTTTCAAGATTAAACACTTTTTTTATTAGCTCTTCACTTTTATCTGCTGTCACATTTTCATTTATCAAGTGATGAGCGAAGTGATTTGTAATTTTCTGAATTATATTATCACTAATTAGCTCTGCATGGTCAAAATTAAAATCACTTTTTTTCTTTTTAAAATTTTCTAACTCTAAATTTTTAAAATCTGTTAACTTACTTTTCAAAGCTCTTATTGTAGGAGCAAATTTCCTTGCCTCTAACCAGTCTTCAAATTCTTTTATTACTGAATCAATTATTTGTAATGCTTTTGGTATTTCTTTTTCTCTCGATTCAAATGTTTTATCCGTAATTTTAGAAAGGTCATCTAGATGGATTAATTTTACGTTTTTTAATTCTGACACATTTTTAGAAACATTTTTTGGAATTGATAGGTCTAAAATTAAGAGTGGTTTTTTATTTGTTATGATGCTTTTATCGACGGTGGTTTCTAATGCACCAGTAGCAACTACTAGCACATCTGTATTGGCAATTTCTTCACTTAAATTTGAAATATCTTTCACTTTAAGGTTAAATTTACCTGCAATTTTCTCTGCTTTATTTTTTGTCCTATTTATTAATGTTATTTGGCTATTTTTAGTTTGTTTTATTAAATTTTCACAAGTATTTCTTCCAATTTTACCAGTACCAAATAGTAAAATATTTTTATCATTTATATTTTGAACATTATTACATATATATTGTACGGATGCAAATGAAACGGAGGTAGCACCTGTAGACATACTAGTCTCTGTTTTAATTTTTTTACTCGCTCTAATTACTAAGGATATTAATTTTTCCAGGGAAGTATTTAACAGTCCTTTTTTCTTTGAAATTGCCGCACTGTGTTTTAATTGCCCAATAATTTCAAAATCACCTAAAATTTGACTTTCTAATCCTGACCCTACTTTAAACAGATGTTCAACTGCTGCTTTCCCGTCAAGTGTGTATGAATATTTTTTGAAATTATCTTTAGATTCATTTGTTGCCTCACAAAGAAGGTTTATCAACACTTCAGGATTGCTAACAAACCCTAAAACCTCTGTTCTGTTACATGTCGAAACAGCCATTATACTTTCAAGGTTATATTCTTTTGCTTTGTCTAGCAGTAATAACTTAGATTTAGTATCGAGACTATACTTACCTCTAGTTTCTGCGTTAGCATTTTTGTAACTAATTCCAATAATAAAAAAACTCAATGAATTCATCTGCATGAAATAAATACTTTTTGCAAAAATAAGTATGGTTTTATTTAAAAAACAACGCTAAAAGAACTTTAAGTATCGTTACTAGTTTTTTGATAAATCAATTTTTTTTATTTATAAATTACCTTACTTTTGTAAAAAATTACAGATAAGACTGGTAAAATTTATTTATAATGATTCTAAATAAAGAGGAAAACAATAATTCAAAGAAATTTTTAGAAAGTGTCGACGCAGGTTCTATCTCTGAAATTACCGTTGACAAAGAAATTTTTGTTGCAATTCACCAAAACGAAACAAATGTTTTGCAGAACTTTAATAAGCTTGTTAGTAAGGAGTTTATACAATTTCACTTCTGTTTAAAGGGAAGCTGTGAGCTAGTTTTTAACGAAGGTTCTTACAAGCTAAGTTTATCTAAAGGTAAATCTCTACTACTTTATAATCCACAAAGGACTTTACCTATAAATCTATTAAACAACACAAACTCCACTGTCATCACTCTTTTAATTTCAATTAAAAAATTTCACTTGCTATTTTCAGATGAAGCAAGTTATATCACATTTTTAAGCAAAGAAAATATTTTAAAAAAATACTACACTGAAGAAACAATATCTCCTTCAATGTCAATTGTTTTAACTCAATTGTTAAACTTTAGTCTTAACAAATCCGTTAAACCTCTTTATTTTAAGGCAAAAACTTTTGAAATTTTAAGCTTATACTTTAATACTAGTGATGAAGCAAATCTAGAGCAGTGTCCTTTTTTAGTTAGTGAAACAAATGTGAATAAAATTAAATTAGCTAAAGATATTATTATTAATAGACTTGCAGAACCTCCTAGTCTTATTGATTTAGCTAACGAAATTGGTTTAAGCTTAAAAAAGCTTAAAGAAGGATTTAAGCAAATATATGGAGATTCAGTATATAGTTTTTTAATAGATTACAAAATGGAATTAGCCAGAACATTATTAGAGTCTGGTGATTATAACGTTAACGAAGTTGGCCTTAAAATTGGCTATAGTACCTCAAGTCATTTTATTGCTGCTTTTAAGAAAAAGTACGGGGTAACCCCGAAAAAATATTTTATGTCATTATCATCCTAAATTTAAACGAATGAAAAAAGGTGTATTACTAGTAAATTTAGGCTCTCCAGACTCTCCAGAACCTAAAGATGTAAAAAAATATTTAGGAGAGTTTTTAATGGATGAAAGAGTTATTGATGTTCCTAAATGGGCAAGAACCTTGTTAGTAAAAGGAATTATTCTAAATACTAGACCAAAAATTTCAGCAAAAGCATATCAAAAAATATGGTGGGATGAAGGTTCTCCATTAATTGTTCTTTCTGAAAGACTACAAAAAAAACTACAATTAAAGTCTAGTATTCCTGTTAGTTTAGCGATGAGGTATGGTAGCATGACAATACTAAAAGGAATACAAGAGCTTGTTGATAAGGGAGTAGAAAAAATATTATTATTTCCTTTATACCCCCAGTTTGCGATGGCAACTACAGAAACAATTAGTGTTTTAGTTAAAGATATTTGTAACGAAAAATTTCCAAATTTAGTTATTGATGAAATACTTCCTTTTTATAATAACCCTGATTATATTAATGTTTTGTCAAAATCTATTGATTCTAATATAGAGCTTGACAAAGTAGAGCATTTACTTTTCTCATATCACGGAATTCCGGAGAGACATATAAGAAAAAGTGATATCACAAAATCACATTGTAAGATTGACGGTTCATGCTGTGAAACTCCTTCAAAAGCACATGATTTTTGTTATAGTCATCAATGTAAGGAAGTCACTAGGTTAGTGGCGAAAAATTTAAAACTAAAGAGCTTCTCAACTTCTTTTCAATCTAGATTGGGTTTTGACCCATGGCTTCAGCCATATACCGATAGAACTATCGAAAGACTAGGGAAATCTGGAGTTAAAAATATGGCAATTGTCACCCCTGCTTTTGTTAGTGACTGCCTAGAAACCTTGGAAGAAATAGCAATGGAAGGTAAAGAAATATTTGAGGAAGTTGGCGGTAAAGAGTTCACTACGATTCCATGCTTAAACGATAACAGTGATTGGGTTCACTTAATTTCATCTTGGGTAGAAAACTGGAAAGATAATGGCAAATGTTTTTAGATGAATAAAAACAATTCATCAAGTCTTGGGATAGAACCAATTCCAAAAATTTTACTTAAACAAGCCTTACCAGCATCTATTGGTATACTGGTTATGTCTCTAAATATATTGGTTGACACAATTTTTGTGGGTCAATGGATTGGATCTATCGCTATTGCCGCTATCAATGTAGTTTTGCCAGTTTCTTTTTTCATTGCAGCACTTGGTATGGCAATAGGAATTGGAGGATCTTCTATTATTTCAAGAGCTTTAGGTTCTGATAATATTAAAAAAGCTAGATATACTTTTGCCAATCAAATTACACTTACAATTCTAATTACAGTTAGTTTTGTTCTCTTTGGTTTGTTTTTTATAGAATCAATTATTCCAATGTTTGGCGGTAAAGGTATGATATACGAACCCTCAAAAATATATTATACTATAGTCCTTTATGGGGTTCCATTTTTAGCTCTATCTATGATGGGGAATACTGTTATAAGGGCAGAAGGAAAGCCTAAATATGCTATGTATGCAATGATGATTCCATCTGTAGGTAATATTGTTTTAGATATAATTTTTATTAAATATTTAGACATGGGAATGGCTGGAGCAGCCTGGGCCACTACAGGTTCTTATGTTTTATGTTTTATGTTCGTTTTTTGGTTTTTCGCTTCAAATAAATCAGAACTTAAAATTAAAATACATTATCTCATTTTAAATAATTCTATAGTTAGAGAAATAAGCTCGTTAGGCTCAATAACACTTGCTAGACAAGCCACTGTTAGTGTCACTTATTTACTGATGAACAATATTTTATATAATTATGGAGGTGAAGTTTCTGTAACTGCTTATGCAATAGTTGGAAGGATGATGATGTTCGCTTTATTTCCTGTATATGGAATAACTCAAGGGTTTTTACCAATAGCTAGCTATAACTATGGAGCTAAAAATTATATAAGAGTAAAAGAAGTGATTTATACCGCTATTCAATATGCATCCTTTTTTGCAACCCTTGTATTTTTAGTTTTGATGATTTTTCCAGAGAGCATTACAAGAGTATTTACTTCAGATGTTAATGTTATTAAAGAAACTCCTCCAGCAATGAGATGGGTATTTTTAGCAACTCCTATAATAGCAATTCAATTAATTGGAGCGGCATATTTTCAAGCTATAGGAAAGGCAAAAATAGGATTAGTTCTAGCACTGTTAAGGCAAGGGATTTTATTTGTTCCTTTAATACTAATATTACCTTTATTTTTTGGAGAAATAGGCATTTGGATATCATTTCCTATTTCAGACTTGCTTGCAACAATAATTACATGGATAGTTTTATTAAGGGAGACAAAAAAACGACTTGTATAATAAATTATTCTTATTTTTAGTTAGAATAAAACTAACACACGATGAAAAAATTAACTTTAATATTAGCAATACTTAGTTGTTCATTTTCTGAACAAACATTTTCTCAAAACATAGATACCGAGCAGTATTCAGGTCTAGACTATAGGCTAATTGGCCCTTTTAGAGGAGGTAGAAGTGCAGCAGTCACAGGAGTTCCAAATAAACCAAATTTATATTATTTTGGGGCTGCAGGTGGTGGTGTTTGGAAGACTGAAAATGGAGGAGATCATTGGAAAAATATTTCAGACGGGTTTTTTGGCGGTAGTATCGGTTCGGTAACAGTATCTAAAAGTGATCCAAACGTAATTTATGTTGGAGGAGGAGAAAAAACAGTTAGAGGAAATGTATCTTCTGGTTATGGAGTATGGAAGAGTATTGATGCTGGAAAAACATGGTCTTTTTCAGGACTTAAAAATTCAAGACATATACCCAGAATTTCTGTAGATCCAAATGATCACAATATTGTATATGCGGGAGTTTTAGGGAATATTTATAAATCGACAGAAGATAGAGGGTTATATAAAAGTATTAATGGTGGAGAGAGTTGGGAAAAAATATTATTCTCAAATAAGGATTCTGGAATTGTAGATTTAATAATTGACCCATCAAATTCTAGAATTATTTACGCTTCTACTTGGAACGTAAAAAGAACTCCGTATAGTTTAAGCTCTGGAGGAGATGGTTCAGCCCTATGGAAAAGTGTAGATAGCGGTAAAACGTGGAAAGAGATATCATTAAATTCAGGGTTTCCTGATTCAACTTTAGGAATTATAGGGGTTACGGTTTCGCCTGCAAATAATAATAAAGTATGGGCAATTGTTGAAAATAAAGACAAAGGAGGTTTATATTTAAGTAATGATGGGGGTGAATCTTGGAGTATAGTTAATTCTGAGAGAAAACTTAGACAAAGAGCTTGGTACTACACTAGAGTTTATGCGGATTCTCAAGATGAGAATTTAGTTTATGTTTTAAATGTTAGATATCATAAGAGTACTGATGGAGGAAAAAACTTTAAAACCTACAATGCACCTCATGGAGATCATCATGACTTATGGATTTCTCCTGAAAACCCAAAAAGGATGATAATTGGTGATGATGGTGGGGCACAAGTATCTTACGATGGAGGAGAAAACTGGAGTACGTATATGAATCAACCAACATCACAATTTTATAGAGTTACTACAGATGACCATTTTCCATTTAGAATTTATGCTGCTCAACAAGATAATTCAACGATAAGAATAAACCACAGGTCCAGTGGAAGTTCAATAAGTGAATCTGATTGGGAATCAACAGCAGGTGGAGAGTCTGCTCACATTGCAGTAGACCCTTTAAATAATGAGATTGTTTACGGTGGTAGTTATGATGGATTTTTATCAAGAGTTAACCATGATGCTAAATCCTTAAGATCAATTAGTGTTTGGCCAGATAATCCTATGGGCCATGGAGCTGAAGGAATGAAATATAGATTCCAATGGAATTTTCCAATAATTTTCTCAAAGCATAACCCCAAAAAGCTATATACTTTTTCAAACCAGGTACATGTAACTGAAAACGAAGGACAATCGTGGGATATAATCAGTCCGGATTTAACAAGAAACGATCCAGAGAAATTAAAATCATCAGGTGGACCTATAACCCAGGATAACACTTCAGTAGAATACTATTGTACAATATTTGCCGCTCAAGAATCTTCCCTTAAGGAAGGATTAATTTGGGTTGGAAGTGACGACGGTTTAATTCACGTAACTAAAAACGGGGGGGAATCTTGGGAAAATGTTACTCCTAAAAATATTCCAGATTGGACTATGATAAACAGTATAGAGCCAAGTGCTTTTGATGAAGGGACTTGTTATGTTGCTGGAACAAGATATAAGTCAGGTGACTTTAGACCTTACTTATATAAAACAACAGACTATGGGAAGTCATGGTCAAAAATAACCAAAGGCATAAATGAAGAGCATTTTACAAGAGTTCTAAGAGAAGATCCAGAAAACAAGAATATTTTATACGCTGGAACAGAAACAGGGATGTATATTTCCTTTAACTCTGGAAAGAACTGGAAGACTTTTCAGCTAAACCTACCCATTGTTCCAATAACAGACCTTACTATAAAAAATAATAGCTTAATAGTAGCTACACAAGGTAGAAGTTTATGGATGATTGATGATTTAACTGTTATTCATCAGAGTTATATTAGCCAGTTAGACAAAGATATGTTGCCTTACAATAATTTACAGAAAAATTTTCTTTATAAACCAAAAGACACTTACAGAACATCTGGAGGAAAAAGCAATAGAAATAAGCTAACAGAGGGTGAGAACTTAGATAATGGGGTGGTAACCTATTTTAATATTCCAACATATACAGAAAACGATAAGGTATTCCTAACCTATTTAAACAGCAACAGGGATACCATAGTCTCTTTTGGAACTAAACTAAAAGAAGAAAAGAAGCTGAAAGTAAAAAAAGGAGCCAATAAATTTGCCTGGAATATGTACTACGACGGAGCAAGTGATTTTAAAGGAATGGTACTTTGGTGGGCTAGTTTAAGTGGGCCAAAAGCGGTGCCAGGAAATTATTATGTTGACTTAAATGTTAATGGAGAAGTGATTTCTAAATCATTTAATATTTTAATTGACCCTAGATCAGAGAGTTCAATATTAAATATGCAAGAACAATTTAATTTTATAACTTCTATAAATCAAACAGTAGATAAGTCGCATAAGTCTATTAAAAAAATCAGAAATATTAAAAATCAGCTTTCAAAGTTTATTACAGAATATTCTGAAAATGATGTTAAAGATTTAATTGACAAAGCGTCTGTTTTAGAAGGTAAACTCTCTGCTATAGAAAAAGAATTATATCAAACTCAAAACAGAAGTGGACAAGATCCGTTAAACTTTCCTATTAGACTCACAAATAAGTTAGCTCACTTAAACTCGCTTGTAAGTATGGGAGATTTTCAACCAACTTTACAAGATATTCAAGTAAAAGAATTTCTAGTTCAAGAAATAAATAAGAGTCTTGATAGCTTTGATGTATTGATGGAAAATGAAATTATAAGCTTTAATAACCTTTTCAATTCTAACAACTTAAATTACATAATAACTACTAATTAATATGGAGTATTATCAGTATTTAAAGTCATTACATTTAATCTTTGTTATAACATGGTTTGCGGGGCTTTTTTATATACCTAGATTATTTATTTATCATATTGAAGCAAATTCTAAAGCTAAAAATGAAAAAGAAATACTGATTCCACAGTTTAAAATTATGACAAAAAGACTGTGGTTGATAATTACTTGGCCCTCTGCTATTTTAGCAACAGGGTTTGCGATTTCATTATTTGTGTTAAATCCAGGACTTATTAATTTTGACTGGATGAAAGTTAAATTAGTATTTGTTTTTATACTTTGGTTATATCATATTAAAACGGATTTTATTTATAAAGAACTTCAAAATGATATAATAAATTATTCATCTAACTTTATGCGTTACTGGAACGAGGGAGCGACTATAATATTATTTGCAGTGATTTTTATAATAACCTTAAAGAGTGCTACAAGTTGGATTTTCGGAGTTTTAGGAATAATATTTTTGTCATTAATTTTAGTCATGGGAATTAAACTTTACAAAAAAATCAGAAATGAATAAGGCAAAACTAAATGGAATTTCTTTAAGGTTTAGAATATTTATTTTTATGATTTTGATGGTTGTTATTTCCTCAATATTAGTAGCAGTCCTTACATTAATTGAGTACAATAATCAGTCCGAATATTACCACAACGAAAGACTAGAAAGAAAAGAAAATCAACTAATACTAAGTCTTAATTATGTTATTCAAAACTCCAGTTTTGAAAATGCTAATATTATTAAAAACATTAGTGACAGTAAAATTGATGAAATTTCCACTATTCAAAATATTGAGTTCAAGCTCTATAACCTTAAGGGAGACTTAATAAAAAACTCTGATTTAGAATCTAACATAGATGAGTTAGAGTTAAAAATACCCAAAAACATAGTTGACAAGTTTCAAAGTCAATCAATCAATAGGTATGTAGAAAATAATATAAATAACAAAAATTATAAAGTAGCATACGATATACTAAAAGACACAAATAATAATTCAATTGGTATTTTATATATACCTTATTATGAGTTTGATTTTTTTAATTATGATAAACTAAACTCAATACTTTACGGACTTGGTGTTGTTTTATTTAACATAATTATTATTTCTACTTTGTTTGCTTATTTTTTATCCCGATATATAACAAAACCACTTTTTCAAATCAGTAATAGGCTAAAGTTGACAAAATTATCTCAAGGTGATAATAAAATTACACTGACAAACCCTCCAAGAGAGTTAGCTGAATTAGTAAACTCATATAATCTTATGATTGATGAACTAGAAGAAAGTGCTATGAAATTAGCAAAAAGCGAAAGAGAAAATGCTTGGCGAGAAATGGCAAAACAAGTTGCCCATGAGATAAAAAACCCACTTACTCCCATGCGCTTAACTATTCAGTCTTTTCAAAAGAATTTCAATATTGATAAAAAAGACATTAATTTAAAAGTTAATGAGTTTTCAAATACTTTAATTCAGCAAATTGATGTAATGAGTTCTATTGCTGTTGCATTTTCAGATTTTGCTAAAATGCCTGAACAAAAAAAAGAATTATTAAACCTTAATGAGGTTATTGTATCTGCCCTAGATATTTTTGATCATAAATCTATTAATTTTTCTTCAGACAATAATGAAACCTTTATTAGTTTAGATAAATCTCAGTTGATAAGGGTCTTAACCAATTTAGTTAAAAATGCAATACAATCTGTACCCGAAAATCGGGCACCAATTATAGATGTCTATTTGTCAAGTAATAAAAATAGTGTATCCATTAAAATTAGTGATAATGGATCTGGAGTTGACGAAATTTATAAATCACGAATATTTGAGCCAAAATTTACCACTAAATCCAGCGGAATGGGACTAGGACTTTCTATGGTTAGCAGTATTGTTAAATCTTTTAATGGTACAATTGATTTTGAAACTAAAAGAAATGTTGGAACTACCTTTTCGTTAACTTTCCCAAAAATTTAAATATGAAATTTGAAAATTTACTGATAGATACAAATGACAAGGTGTCTGTAATTACAATTAATAGACCCAATAAATTAAATGCTCTTAACATACTCACTATTAATGAGTTGCATTTGGCTTTAGAGCTTTTATCTAATACCGATGATTGTAAGGTTATAATTATAACTGGCTCAGGAGAAAAAGCATTTGTTGCTGGTGCTGATATAAGTGAGTTTTATAAATTCTCTAAAGAACAGGGGTATAAACTGTCACTTGATGGTCAAACAAAGCTTTTTGATTTTATTGAAAATTACTCTAAGCCTGTTATTGCTGCAGTAAATGGATATGCTTTAGGAGGAGGATTAGAGTTGGCCATGGCTTGTCATATTAGAATTGCAAGTGAAAATGCTTTAATGGGGCTACCAGAAGTTTCATTGGGTGTAACTCCAGGATATGGTGGTACTCAAAGGCTAGCGCAGTTAATTGGAAAGGGAAGAGCTATGGAATTAATTTTAAGCGCAAATATGATTAATGCTGATAGAGGCGAAAAAGTAGGGTTAATAAATCATATTACTAGCAAGGAGGATCTCATGGATTTTACTAATGATTTAGCAAAAAAAATAAGCACAAATTCTTCTTCCGCAATTAAAGCTTCTATAAAGTGTATAAATTCTAACTTTAAAGACGGTGAAAATGGCTACCTTACAGAAATAAATGAGTTTAGTGACTGTTTTCAGTCTGAAGATTTTATTGAAGGCACCAATGCATTTATTGAAAAAAGAAAAGCAAAATTTAAATAACAATATCTCTCCCCCACGTTATTTTTTTGAATTTAACTTATTACAAAAAAACATCATTTAAGAAATAATTAACTGACTAAAAAAACATAGTTGTTATGTTTGTAAAAAATTTAAAAAACATGAGTAAAAATCTATTTTTATTGTTATTCTTTTGTGCCAATTTTATTTTTTCTCAATATGATATAAAAATAGAAGCTCTGATTCTAGATTATAAAACTAGCAAACCCATAAGCTTAGCAAAAGTAAACTTTAAGTACACTAGTGTTGGTACTTTTACAAATAACAAAGGGAAGTTTAATTTAAAATATGATGAAAAATTAATTGGTGAAGACGATGTTTTTGTAATAAGTGCAAAAGGTTTTATATCCCAAGAGGTAAGCGCATCTAAATTATATAAATTTTTACGTAACACAGATAAATTTTATTTACAGCGCGAAGAAAGCGCTGATAGTTGGGTTAAAAACTTATCACTAACTACAATTGAAGATAATAATACCAGTTTATTTGGGAAAATATTTAGTGTTTCAGGCCCGATCCAAGGGGCTACAGTACGCATTAAAAACTCTCTAATAGAAGCTCAATCTGATTTTGACGGATATTTTAATATTAATGCTAAAGAAGGTGACTTATTAATTGTCAACTACTTAGGAATGATTGAAAAACAAACCACTGTTGAGAATTTTAATGATTTGTATATTCTACTAAAAACAGAAACTCAAATTTTAGATGAAGTAGTTTTGTCTTCTACAAATAAAAATGGAGAGAATGAAGTTGATACTGGATATGGTAAGAAAAATGTAGATGCTGTAGGTTATTCTAACTCTACAATTACAAAAAAAGATATCTCACCTGGAGCTAATAATTTAGTCGATGTCATTAGAGGTCAATTCGCAGGAGTTAGAGTAGAAGGTTTTTCAACTCCAAGAGTTACTATAAGGGGTGGCACTGGATCAATGAATACCCCAGCTTATGCAATCTTTGATATTGATGGATTAATATTTGAAGACTTTCCAACTTTTATTAACCCTAAGCAAATTGAAAGCATAACAGTATTAAAATCTTACGGGGCGACCAATAGATATGGAAGTGTTGGAAGAGGTGGAGTCTTTGTAATTAAGATGAGTAACCTTTACAAAGGATCATCTCAAACACTTGACTCTGCCCTAATAAAAGGCAATGATTATACTGAAGAACTGAGTATGATTGGCTTTGAAGAGAACTCTAAATATCTAGACGAACTTGAACAGTCTTTTTCTTTTGAAAATGCTAAAGAGATATATGAAAGTCAAACATCTATGTTGGAGTTTAAATCTGTTCCTTATTATTTCGACTGTTTCGATTATTTTAAAAGGTGGAACGACGATTTTGCATTTTCGATTTTGACTAGTGCGGTTATCTCAGCCAAAAGTAATCCAAAGGCTTTAAAAGCATTGGCATATAAAATGGAAACAATTGACAGGAACTTAGAAGCAGAGTTGGTGTATGAACATCTATTTAAAATCAGGCCTTTTCATGAACAATCTTATAGAGATTTGGCTTTAATATATTCTAAAAACAAGAAATATGTTTTAGCTGCAGATATTTATAAAAAAATTCTACTTAACTCTATTGAAGATGTTGAGGTTTTAGGCCTTCAAAAGACAATCGCAAATGAAGCTTATCATTTGTACTCAACTAATCGAGCATCTTTTGATTTTAAAAACTTCCCAATTAAAATTCTAAAAAACTTATTACCTGATCTTAATCTTAATAAAACAAATGTAAAAAACATGCCTTTTATTAAGTCAAAAGATTTTGGGTATGACTATAGAGTTGTTTTTGATTGGAGCGATTCAAACATTGAATTTAATGTTCAATTTGTCAGCCCTTCAAAAAAGTTTTTCAACTGGTCTCATACTAAATTTGAAAATAAAAATCAATTAATTGACGAAATAAAATTTGGTTATAATACGGAAGAATTTATAATTGATGATTCTCAAAAAGGAGAGTGGCTTATTAATATTGATAACTTTAGTATGGAGTCAAGTATTAATCCTACTTTTTTAAAGTATACTGTTTATAAAAACTATGGAAGGGACAATGAGATTCAAAAGACTAAGGTTATTAATCTTAACAAATTAAATCAAAAAATAACTTTAGATAAGCTTTTCTATAATTAGCAGTGCTCGTTAAAAGCATCTTGTAAATTTTCAGAAATTAGTTCTGCTGGTCTTCCTTCAATGTGGTGTCTTTCTAGCATATGAACCAATTCTCCATCCTTGAATAATGCCACACATGGTGAGCTTGGAGGAAAAGGAGCCATATGGTACCTAGCTTTATCAGTAGCCTCTTTGTCTACACCTGCAAATACAGTAGCCAAGTGAGTTGGTATTTTAGAATTACTTAAACTTGAAATCACTCCAGGTCTCGCGTTTGCAGCAGCACAACCACAAACAGAATTAACTATAATTAAAGTAGTTCCTTTTTTACTTATTAAATCATCAACTTCTTTTTCAGAAAACAATTCATTAAAACCATTAACGGTTAATTGTTCTCTCATCGGTTTAACTAATTCTGGAGGATACATACAAGTTTATTTTAAGTTTAAGCGACAAAGATACGAAGCAAAATTATTTTATTATTTATATTTGTCTAAAATAATATTTATGGAAGCTTTATTAGAAGGTATAGTTAGTTATTTAGGATCAATAGACCCAGTCCTAGCGGCACTATATGCTTCATTGTTTACTTGGGGCCTTACTGCACTAGGCGCTTCTTTAGTTTTTGTTTTTAACGGAATGAATAGAGCCTTGCTTGATGGAATGTTAGGTTTTACAGGTGGTGTTATGGTAGCTGCTAGTTTTTGGAGCTTACTCGCTCCTGCAATTGAAATGAGTGGAGGGTCTGTATTTCCAGCCGCAATAGGTTTTGGACTTGGAGCATTATTTATATTTGGGTTAGATAAAATCTTACCTCACTTACATATCAATTTTGGTGATGACGAAAAAGAAGGACCTGATACTCCTTGGCACAGAACAACTCTTTTAGTATTAGCCATCGCTTTACATAATATTCCTGAAGGGCTAGCTGTTGGTGTTCTATTTGGAGGAGTAGCTGCAGGTATTCCAGAAGCTTCTATTGGAGCTGCTGTAGCTTTGGCAATTGGTATAGGAATTCAAAATTTCCCTGAAGGGTTAGCGGTTTCCATGCCTATGCGAAGAAATGGAGCTAGCAAATTTAAAAGTTTTTGGTATGGACAAATGTCAGCAATTGTTGAACCAATAGCTGCGGTTATAGGTGCGCTAGCAGTAACAGTATTTATACCAATTCTTCCATACGCACTAGCTTTTGCTGCTGGAGCTATGATATTTGTAGTTGTTGAAGAAGTTATTCCAGAGACTCAGAGAGATAAATATACCGATATTGCTACCCTTGGGTTTATTGGAGGATTTATAATAATGATGTGTTTAGATGTAGCGCTAGGTTAATAAAAATAATTATTTAATTTCTGCTAGCCTTAGCTACTTCAGCAAAATTTATGTCAGTGTAAGAAAAAGTTTTGTTGGTCAATATTTTATCACCATATAACTTTAACCAATCCATATGCAAAGCTAAATCAGTTCCGCTAGGCCCCATAATATTAAATTTTACTGAATAAGAATCTTCAATAGACCCAGGTAAAGAAATATTTCTTGCGTAATGAAAATTATCAATTAGGTTAATATGAGGTAACAAGTCTATAAAAGTACTCATCCCTGTTCGTTGATTTACAACTTGGGCTGAAATGTGTAAATATGGAATAAAACCACCTGAAGGTGTTCCTGCTGGAGTATTATTTGTATCCCAATTAACTCTTGCCTCAATATGAATATTTGTATCTTTTTCTGATAAATGCATCGATGAAGGAGATATATTATCTTTTATTGCACCTTCAAAAATAAATATAATTCCAGGCTCAACCCTTTCTGTAGCAATCACTAATTCAGGTTTTTCTGACTGAGAATATATTGTGATCGTCATTAATAGAAATAGTATAGTAAATATGTTTTTCATTTGTTCAAGTTTTAGAATATTAATGTTTTCTTATTTTCTACTATTTTATTTTTTAAAAATTATTCAATTTGACTTTTTTAAGATTTCTATATCTACAAGGAGTCTATTAATTTCCTCTTTGTCAGTACCATCATAAAATCCTCGAATTTGCTTTTTTTTATCTATTAAAACAAAATTTTCTGTATGAATCATATCATATTTAGAAAAACTATTATCTTTTGCTGCTAAGTAAGATTTCCTAGCTAAATCATATATTTCTTTTTTATCCCCAGTGACTAAATCCCATTTGGAATCTATAACACTATTGTCAATTGCATATTTTTTCAATACCTCTACAGAATCAATTTCTGGGAATACAGTATGAGATAATAATAGAATTTCGGAATCTTCAATTAATTTATCTTGAATATCCTTCATGTTTTTTGTCATTATAGGACATATAGACTGACATGTAGTAAAAAAGAAATCAGCAACATAGATTTTATTCTCATATTTTTTTTGAGTCACAATTTCCCCATTTTGATTTGTAAGTGAAAAATCAGAAATTTTATGGTAATTTATCTTGTGTACGATTGTAGTATCTACTAACTCGCTATTAACTGAAGCCGGTTGGAATACAGGTAATCTTTCAATTGGTTTTAGAATGGTGTAGAAAAGACAAATTGAAACTATCCCCCAAACTATTATTGAAAGCCCAATCCATTTATAATTTGAAAAAAAACCTATCATATGTATTAAAATAAATGTGGAAACAAAAATACAACACAATTAGCATTTAATTAGTATTTTTGATTGATAATCAAATAATTTTAATGAAGTTTTTTCAAATCTTTATTTTACTGTTTCCCATAATGTTGTTCTCTCAAAATGACATTGATAATTTACCTATTGTTGAATCGGAACTTGCAAAAAAAATTCTCTCCCAAAAGATTAATTTAAATACAATAAACTATGATTTAAAGTATCATAAATTAGATCTAAATTTAGATCCTGAAGAAGCCTTTATCAGTGGTACAATTACTTCTCATTTTTTAGCTCTAGAAGATTTAAATCAAATCACCTTTGATTTATCCGATAATATGGAAGTGGAAACTGTTATTCATCTAGGATCAAATATTAACCTGGAGTTTATTCAAAATTTTAATGACGAGGTTATAATTGATTTGCCTAGTACTCAAGCTCAAGGAGTATTAGATTCTATTAGTATTTCGTATTCTGGTAATCCTGTTAGTTCTGGATTTGGCTCTTTTGAGCAGTCAAACCATGATGGGGACCCTGTGATTTGGACACTTTCTGAGCCTTACGGTGCTAAAGGATGGTGGCCCTGTAAGCAAGACTTAAACGATAAAATTGACTCCATTGATGTTTTTATAAATACTCCTATTTATAACTCAGACATAGAGGATTATGTAGCGGTTTCTAATGGAATCGAAATTAGTCAGGAAATAAATGAAGACATAAAAACCACTCATTTTAAGCATAATTACCCTATCCCTGCCTATTTAATAGCAGTTGCTGTAACCAATTACGAGGTGTATTCTCACGAGGTTGATAATAATGGTAATCCTTTTGATATTGTCAATTATGTTTATCCAGAAAATTTATCATCTGCTCAAAATCAAACTTTAATTACTGTTGATATAATGAATTTCTTTTCAGAAAAGTTTGAAGAATATCCATTTTCTGATGAGAAATATGGTCACGCTGAATTTGGTTGGGGAGGAGGCATGGAACATACTACAGTTTCATTTATGGGCAATTTTAGTAGAGGTTTAATTGCTCACGAACTTGCTCACCAATGGTTTGGCAACAAAATCACTTGTGGTAGTTGGCAAGACATATGGCTTAATGAAGGTTTTGCAACTTATTTATCGGGCTTAGTTATTGAAAATTTAGATGGTGATGATGCCTTTAATTCTTGGAAACAACAAAAAGTTAATTCTATAACAAGCCAGCTATATGGTTCTGTATACGTGCCTGCGCAAGACACATTAACAGTAGGTAGAATTTTTAGCGGAAGATTGTCTTATAATAAAGGATCAATGGTTTTACACATGCTTAGAACAAAGCTTGGTGATGATTTGTTTTTTGAAAGTCTCCAGAATTATTTATCAACCCCCGAATTTGCATATGGATATGCAGTTTCTTCTGATTTTATTTCATCTGTTGAAACAACTTCAGAAATGAATTTGACTGAATTTTTTAATGATTGGTTATTTAACGAAGGTTATCCAAGTTATTCAGCACAATGGGAACAGCCAGCGTCTGAACTACAAATAATCTTAAGTCAATCAACAAGTCATGAATCGGTAGATTTCTTTGAAGGGTTAATTACAGTAAGAGTTATAGGGGAATCAGGGGAAGTTTTAGATTTAGTTTTAGAACATAATTATAATAATCAAATCTATATAAATGATGTAGGGTTTAATGTTTCATCACTTGAAATTAATCCAAGTTATAATGTAGTCTCAAAAAATAATTTTGCAGTTAATTTAAGTTCTGAATCCTTTTCAATTAATGAGGAGTTAATAATCTATCCAAATCCAACTAAATCAAATATAGAAATAAAAAAGCCCTACAGCTTAAAAATTTCTAATATTGAGCTATATAATATTAACGGACAATTAGTTTCAAACTATAACTATTCTAAAAACTTGCAATTAGAAAGTTTAAGTCAAGGGCAGTATTTTTTAAAGTTTTATTCTAATTCTGGGATTATTTATAAAGCCTTAATTATAAATTAAATTAAAGTCTTTTTTTTTGCTAAGATTCCTGTATTTTAGCCCCTTCATAAACATTAAGCCAAATGATTGAATTTTTTATCAAAGTTTCTCAGTTATTATTGAGTTTATCCATATTAGTGGTTCTTCATGAGTTAGGACATTTTATTCCTGCTAAATTATTCAAAACAAAGGTTGAAAAATTTTATCTGTTTTTTGATTGGCCATTTGCATTGTTCAAAAAGAAAGTTGGAGATACAGAATATGGAATAGGTGTTTTACCACTGGGAGGTTATGTAAAAATTTCTGGTATGATTGACGAAAGCATGGATACCGAGCAAATGTCAAAACCACCTCAACCATGGGAATTTAGATCAAAACCATCTTGGCAGAGATTAATTATAATGCTAGGAGGGGTAACTGTTAATTTTATTTTAGCACTGGTAATTTATATAGGATTAGCCTATTCTAATGGAGATACCTTTGTGCCCACAGAAAGTGTTAAAGGAGGGTACTTAATTACTAATCCCATTTTAACTGAAGCCGGTTTTAAAACTGGAGACAAAATCATTTCAGTAAATAACGAACTTACAGAAAAATACAAGCAAAGTCAATTAATGCAATCTATTATTACAGCAAATACGTATGAGGTAGACAGAGATGGTCAAATTATTGACATTGAGTTACCTGTTGATTTTCTTGGACAGCTAAGCACGAGTAAGGATAGAACTCTCTTCGAGTTTAGATCTCCAGCAATTATCCAAGAAGTCTCTGACACATCCCTTAACAAAAACTTTAATTTATTAAAAGGGGATGTTATCAAATCAATTAATGACATTGAAACTCCTTATGCTGATCAACTAACAGAAATATTGAAGACTAATAGTAATCAAACAATAGAAGTTAGTATTTTAAGAGAAGGTATGCTAAGTTCAAAAACATTAAATGTAGATCAAGACGGTAAATTAGGAATTGCTTTTGGGTCCAGCCCAAAAGACTTAATCGATTACAATTATATAGAATTAGTAACTAAAACATATAGTTTGGGCGAAAGTGTTTCTGTTGGGTCTAGAAGATTTACTTCACAAGTTGGTAGTTATTTAAATCAATTCAAGGCTATATTTAGCCCTGAGACTGGCGCCTATAAAGGATTAGGTGGGTTTATAGCAATTGGAAATATCTTTCCATCGTATTTAAGCTGGTCAGCTTTTTGGTCTATTACAGCCTTCCTTTCGATTATGCTAGGGGTATTGAATTTGCTACCAATACCAGCGCTAGACGGAGGACATGTTATGTTTTTACTGTATGAAATGATTAGTGGTAAAAAGCCGTCAGATAAGTTTATGGAGTATGCTCAGACAGCAGGTTTTTTGATTTTAATGTCTTTAGTTATATTCGCCAACGGTAATGATATTTTTAAAGCGTTATTTAATTAGCTTATTATTTTTAAAGATTAAAAAATAATATATATATTTGCGCTCATTATTTATTGACATTCCTCCTTAGCTCAGTTGGTTAGAGCATCTGACTGTTAATCAGAGGGTCCAAAGTTCGAGTCTTTGAGGAGGAGCAAAAAGGTTTACAGAGATGTAAGCCTTTTTTTGTTTACTCTCACTTCTCTAACCAGTTGTTAAACAGTTATCAAAGACCAGTATTGCATAAAAATATTGTAATTTTAAAATGTAAAAAACCAACTACGTATTGAATTCAAAAGCTGTAAATATTGTTTGGTTAAAACGGGACCTTCGTTCTCAAGATCATGCACCTTTATTAAAGGCTGAATGTGCCGGGATCCCTTATCTCATTATCTATCTCTTTGAACCTTCTAGAATTGAGTATCCAGATACCAGTCAAAGGCATTTGCAGTTTGTATACCATTCAATAGGTAATTTAGATAAAGTATTAAGTGAATTTAATAGACGAGTTGAGTTGTTTTATGGAGAGGCTGCAGAGGTGTTTAATTATTTAATTAAGGACTTAGATATCATTTCTGTGTTCAGTTACCAAGAAAGTGGAACACAAGGCTCTTGGGAACGAGATAAAAAAATAAAACAGTTTTGTAAGTCCAATCAAATTAACTGGGAAGAATCACAACGAGATGGTATTTTAAGAGGTATTAATAACAGGGAAGATTGGAATAAAAAATGG
>Ga0308018_10000354_pt1 | contig 24070 bp, 21 predicted proteins | sample Neamet282_FD_203130 | JGI IMG/M metagenome (GOLD analysis project Ga0308018, IMG submission 203130) | Marine microbial communities from water near the shore, Antarctic Ocean - #282 | ecosystem: Environmental > Aquatic > Marine > Unclassified | place: Southern Ocean | collected 2014-10-01
AGTCCAGCGCATCTCCGAGCACGAAGGCGCCGGGATTGTCGAACTGCTCGCCGAGGTGCTGAAGTGAGGCAGCAAGGGCCATGTACTCCCCCAGCGAGTCCCATCGAAGGTGTCCTTCCTTGCGGAACTGCTGCACATGCTTCGGGGCGGAGCCACCCGCACCCGTCTCAAACAGGCCACCGCCGTTCAGCAACGGGACGATCGAAAGCATCCGCGCGCTGGTGCCGATCTCGAGAATTGGGAAGAGATCGGTGAGATAGTCTCGGAGCACGTTTCCTGTGACGGATATGGTGTCTTGTCCACGGCGGATCCGCTCGAGCGAGAACGCCATCGCGTCGACCGGTGCCAGGATCTCAATCTGGAGCCCGTCGGTGTCGTGATCCTCGAGATATGCGTCGACCTTGATGATGATTTCGGCGTCGTGCGCACGGTTCCGGTCGAGCCAGAACACGGCAGGGGCGCCGGACGCTCGCGCCCGTGTCACGGCCAGCTTCACCCAGTCGCGCACGGGTTCGTCTTTCGTCTGACACGCGCGCCACACGTCGCCCGCGTCGACTTCGTGCTCGAGCAGCGTCGATCCGTCGGTGGCGACGACCCGGACCGTGCCCGCCGCAGCGATCTCGAACGTCTTGTCATGCGACCCGTACTCCTCCGCTTTCTGGGCCATGAGGCCCACATTCGGCACGCTGCCCATGGTCGACGGGTCGAACTGGCCGTGCTCCCGACAATCACGAACGACGGCGTCATAGATGCCGGCATAGCTCGAGTCGGGAATGACTGCCTTCGTGTCCTGGAGCTCGCCGTCCCCGTTCCAGAGGCGGCCCGAATCGCGAACCATGGGTGGCATCGAAGCGTCGATGATGATGTCACTCGGGACGTGCAGATTGGTGATCCCGCGGTCCGAATCAACCATCGCGATCGCGGCCCGGTTCTCGTAGGTCGCCTGGATGTCCGCTTCTATGGCAGCCCGAGCGCTGTCCGGCAGTGACGTGATCTTCGCAATCACGTCGCCGAAGCCGTTGTTCACATCGACACCGAGCTCGTCGAACGTCGCACCGTGTTTCACAAAGACGTCCGCAAAGAACACCCGAACCGCGTGACCGAAAATGATTGGGTCGGAGACCTTCATCATCGTGGCCTTCAGGTGCAGTGAGAACAGGACGCCCTGCTCTTTTGCGTCGTCGAGAGCCGTCGCCAGAAAAGCAACGAGGGCCGACCTGCTCATATAAGTCGCGTCGAGAACCTCACCTGACTGGAGTGGAAGGGACGGCATCAACGTCGTGACCGTACCATCAGCGGCGACATGCTCGATTCGAGCGGTCGCGGCAGCGGCCAGCGTGACGGACCTCTCGTTGTGGAAAAAGTCACCGGAGTCCATCGTCGAGACATGCGTGTTCGAGTCCTCCGGCCAGGCTTTCATGCGTGGCGGATGGGCCCGAGCAAACTGTTTCACAGCTTTGGGTGCGCGTCGATCTGAATTCCCCTGGCGCAGCACGGGGTTCACCGCGCTGCCTTTGACCTTGTCGTACCGAGCCTTGGTAGCGCGTTCCTCGTCGGTCGCTGACTCATCCGGGTAGTCCGGGATCGCATACCCCTTCGCCTGCAGTTCGGCGATGCACGCCTTCAGCTGGGGAATCGAAGCGCTGATGTTCGGCAACTTGATGACGTTGGCTTCCGGGGTCTCCACGAGCTTCCCCAGTTCAGCTAGGTCATCGGACACGCGCTGATCGTCCCTGAGGGCATCGGCCTGGACCGAAAGGATTCGACCGGCCAGCGAGATATCGCGCGTCTCGACCGGGACCCCGGTCGCTCCTGCAAAGGCCCGGATCACAGGCAAAAACACATGCGTCGCCAGCTGAGGTGCTTCGTCGGTCCAAGTGTAGATGATCGAGGGTGATCGGCTCATCGAGATTCGAATGGGATGGCGTGACGGGCACCGAAAAAGGCACCGCTGGACACGACAATATAAAAGGGGTGGCGGCCATGAGCGAAACGTTAGGGTCTACAACGCGGCAGCAGGGGAAAGTGTGCCAGGCTCTCAACGAGCTGGAGCGGCGCGAAGATGGGGAACTGCCTCAGCTCCAGGTCACGCTCTCCGCTCGAGAGGGTGAGGCCATCGTCTCGATGCACGTGGACAAGAGAAGGACCAGCCGGCGGAAGACGAGCACTACGTCGCTACTGCGGTCTCACAGAGCTCAAGTCGTTCCTTTTGCATGGACTGGGAAGTCGCCGCAACCGAACGAAGACAGTCGCTTCTGCCTACACCATTACTGGCCCGAGAAGGCAGGCGGAATCGTCGTGGAATCCTTAACAGCAACAGGTGGATCTCCGCAGGCATTCCGGGCTTTGCTGAAAGCCGAAATCGAGATGGGACTCCTGCCCAATCTCATGTACGACTACGACGCCACGGGTGAGCTACGCGAGTTCGACGTGGAGATGCTCGAAACGCCTAGCGGCCGCGTCACGTCAGAATCCTGAGCCGAGAAGGATCGCGATGAGGCTGCCGGCGAGAGCACTCCCACTCATCTGCAGCAGCGCGCTGCCAGAGGGGAGAGGCAGGCTGCCCCGATGGAGAAGTGGGACAGTCACACCGCTCATGAGCCCAAGGGCAGATCCGGACAGCACATCCGTGGGAAAGTGCTGTCCTGCCTCAACTCGGAGTTTGGATGTCGATGCGGCAAGAGCACCGCCCAGAAACCCGACGCTGACACGTTCGAACCAGTGCGCGTCCGGCCGATAAAGAAGGTGCTCCGTCATGGCCAATCCGGTAGCAGTCCACGCAGCGGATGCATGTCCGGACGGCATCGAGACAAAGGCACGCTCTCGCGACGGGTCGTAGTACTCATCATCCGGACGCTGATCAGACGGGAGATACGCAAATGGGCGAGGACGGCTGAACGCCGATTTTCCGAGAGAGGTTGCGCCCATTGAGACGAAGAATGTCTCCGCCCAGACCCCAAGACGCGGGCCCATCGCATGCCATCGGTCTCCATCGGGCCCGGTGAGTGCTGCAAGCGCCCATGGCATGAGCAAAGCAGCATTTCGGGTCCAGTCACTCGCCGTGAGGGCACTCATGCTCCGATTGCCGACGATATTTCGGTCCACGGAGAGCTTGATCGTGCTCGCATCGAGTCCTTCGACCGGAACCGGCTGGACATCGATATCGATGAGGAATCCAGCCCCCATCATGCCGACACCGAGGGCCCCTGTGGTGATTTCGCGGGTGCGCCCGAAACTCGGGTAAGCGCCTGTGTGACGCGCAGCCTCCGCCGCGGTCTCGGGCTGTACCGGGCGTTCCTGTGTGAGCGCCGGACTGGGAAGTGCCGCGATGCAGAGCAGTGCAGCTAGGGCCGAAATGGGTGCGCGGCCCCGCCGCGAGTTCGTCTTCATGCGCACAACTTCGCAATACGTGCGGTCAGGTGGAACTAGCAACTGTGGGACATCGTGTATGCGATACGGTGTAAAAAGGGTGTTCTCAGTGAATTCGCACGCTCTTAGGTCTGGTTGCACGCCGTATATATTCGGTATATGTTCGGTATTCATTTCGGTTTTTATTCGGTGCCAATCCCCGGTTCCGACTGGGTTGTGACGCGGCGGTGTGTGTGGATGCTTCGGGGCCGGGGATCGCCGTCCCTGCAATTCTCGTAAAGGGTGTCCGCTATAGCCATGTCCCGGCCTCAGTCGATTGTTCAACGTGTTCCCACCCCCCAGAGCGGTCGAGGGTGGGCTCCGGACAGCGCCGCATCCCAAGACTGGCTGACCGCTTCCGCCCCTGACTCCGGCTGGACAAACGGCCCTGGCGCGGGCAGCGCTTTCCTCCCAACATCCCAACGCACCTCTGCAGGTAGTCGTCAGGCCCTCTGTCTCTGGCTTCCCACCTTCGAGCTCCGCCTCGAGCTCGTACGCACCCCTGAGCTCGACAGCGCCTCGGTGGCCCTGCTCTCTCCCGGTGAAAGCACACGGCGCACCGTATGGCAGGTCTCTGAGCGCGCCTATGAGGCGGGAGTCCGCCCCGGCCAGCTCGTTTCTCAGGCGGTATCGCTCTGCACCGCACTGACCCTGCTCGAGCCCGACCCGGCCCACTACGACGCGGCAGTCGAGACGATGCTAGAGGTCCTGACGGAGATCACCCCGGTCATCGAACCAGCAGGCCGCGGGAGGGTTTTTCTCGGCATGGACGGCCTCGAACGCCTCTTCGGCTCCCCTCCTCGCCTGATCGACCGTGCGCTGAGATCTCTTTTTCGCGTATTCCCCTCCCCCCTCGTCGCCGCGACCCGTGCCGGCATGGCACCTGGCAAGTTCGGAGCATGGGTCGCCGCGGCCTCAGTCCGGTCTGGACAGCCCGTCATCGTCCCCGAAGAGCGACTCAGCGCATTCTTTGCCCAATGCCCTGTCGGAACACTTCCGGTTGATCCTCTCGTCGTCCATCGGCTCGAACGCCTGGGAATCGCCACCCTCGGAGACTTACGGCGCTTTCCCGAGCCTTCTCTCGTCTCACAATTCGGTGAAGACGGGAAAAACGCACTCGCCTGGGCCACGGCTAGCCGCATCGACTCGGTCCGTCCATGGCATCGGCCGCGCCCTGTCCGGGTTTCACTCGAGTTTCCGAATCCGGTGGGCATAACCGAGACACTGCACGTGGCCCTCGATCGACTCGCAGAGCGCGCCCTGGCTCGTCCGACCCGCCGCGGTCGAAGCGTGACCGGCGTACGCATGGGCGCGCGCCTCGAGGGTGGTGGCTCCTGGTTCGTCGAAACAGTGCTGCGAGAAGCCACCTCTGATCGTGAACGAATCGCTGCCCCGTTACGTGCGAAGATGGCGATCTCACCCCCTCCTAAGGCGGTCGAGGCACTCCTGCTCGAGCTGACGAACTTCGGAGTCGCGAGCACTCAGACGAGCCTCTTCGATCGCAAAGTCGGCAGCAGTCGAAACAATGAAGGACACGACTTCAGTAAAGACGAAGTGCCTGTCAATATTAGAGATGCGATCAAAGAGTTAAAGTTACGTCTAGGTCACTCTCCACTATACCGGGTCGTGGAGATCGATCCGTGGTCCCGGATCCCAGAACGACGCCATGCACTGCTGAGCTTCGACCCGTGAGGACGATTCAGTGAGCCAGCGCCCTCGCCTCAAGGCACTCGGTCAACCGAAACTCGTCGTCGTGCGCACGGACGAACAGGGCGACCCTGTCCATGTGCGTCTTCCCGGGAAAACAGCCCGGCGAGTCGCAGTCATTCGCGAGCGCTGGCAGATCGACGACGAGTGGTGGCGGCAGGCGATTTCGCGGGAATATCGGACGATCATACTCGACGACGGACGGGTGCTCACACTGTACCAAGATCTGATCGATGGCGTGTGGTACGTGCAGAAAGGGTAAGAACGGCCCGAGCAAGCATTCCCCCGCCCTCTCTGCCTCACCACCTTGAAGGCCAACCCAACGTTGTCGCCATCCACGGAAAGGATCCGTGACCACCCCGCACATCACTCGCGTTCAGCCGATCCGTCCACGTGGCCTCAAGGTCCGGATCCACCTCGATGGTGGTGAACCCTTCGAGATCACGCTCGAAGCGCTCGAGCGAAGTCGCCTCGGCGTCGGGGATGACCTTCCTCCCGACCGACAGCACCAACTGATCAACGACGATCAGGATATTCGAGTCCGCGACGCCGCCTTCAATCTCATCTCGTACAGCGCCCGCACCCGGGCAGAGCTGAAACGACGCCTCCGGCAGAAGGGATTTCATCCCGCACGTATCGACGTCTGTCTCGACCGCCTGGAGGAAATGGGGTTTGTTGACGACAAGGCGGTCGCTGCTGCATTCGTCCGGGATCGACTTCTCCATCGACCGCGGGGAAAAGCAGCTCTCTCTTCGGAACTCCGCAGCAAGGGAGTCGCAGGCGACCTCGCCACAGACACCATCGACCAGGTGTTCAAGACGCAGGAGACCAGCGACATCGACCTCGCACGAGAAATGGCCACAAAGTGGGTCGCCAGACAGAATGCCGGGGCCCTTGAGGCACTTGCTTCCGACAGTGGCTCACCCGCGAAAGCCAAGGCACGGCGGCGCCTCATGGGCTATCTCAGTCGCAGAGGCTTCCGCGGAGAAGCGATGGGTGAGGGGATGACGGTCGCTGCGCAGATCGCACGCGGACGCGGCGCTCAACCCTCCTAGCCGATCGTCGCCGTCCCCGCCACAGGTGGCACAAAGTCGGTGGTCCAGATCCGCTCAAGTGCCTGCTGATCGGAAAAAAGAAGTAGGTCCCGATCCAGCATTAGGAGCCTAACAACTAACCGGCCGGCCGGCGGCGATTCTCAGGCTACCCTTTGTCCAAGCCGTGCTCGACGACGAAGCGTGTCAGCCCAGCTACGGTCCGGACCCGCAGCTTGTCCATAACGCGCTCACGGTGTGTCTCGATCGTTCTCGGTGAAATGTCGAGCTTGTCCCCGGCCTCCCGGTTCGTGTGGCCCTCTGCAATCAACAGAAGTACCTCTGTCTCACGCGGGGTCAGGGAATCGAGTCGTGTCCGAAGCTGCTGCTCTTCGATTTCCTGTCGCAGTCCCACACTGAGTTGCTGACTGACCTGAGCAGTGAAGTACTCCCGGCCCTCGTATACAGCTCGCACGGCATCGCGCAGTTCCGCCGGAGAGACATCCTTGAGGACATAACCGTCAGCCCCGGACCGGACCGCCTGAAGCACGTACTCGGGTTCGTCGTGCATCGAGAGGATCAGTATACGGACCGAAACTCCAGCAGCCCGCAATTCCCGCGTCACGTCGAGACCGGACTTGCCGGGCATGTTCACGTCGAGGACGAGGACATCAGGCTGAACATCGGCCACGAGCGCGATGGCCGCGTCACCGGCCTGGGCTTCACCCACAACGTGGAAGCCATCCTCCCCATCCAGAACGCCGCGCACGCCCTGGCGCACGACCTCGTGATCGTCCGCAATTACGATTCGAAGCCCCACGTCACTCATCGACTGCCCCTCTCCGGTGTCCCATCGTGGTCCTCGATATCTGACGCGATCGGGACTCGCACGATCACTCGAGCCCCTCCCTCTCTACGGTTCTCGATCCTGAGATCACCCCCGAACTGCCCAACCCGTTCCCGGATGCCTGCCAGACCACCCCGACTCCTCAGTCGTTCCATAGCATCATCCGGAAACCCCGGGCCATCGTCTTCAACACAGAGACGCACCACGTGATGGATAGCCGACAACGAGACCGTGATCTCGGTATCGGCCCCGTGGCGCACAGCATTGGACAGAGCCTCCTGCATAGAGCGGTAGAGCGCGCTCTCGATATCAGATGTCAGAAGCGGCAGTGCGTGCGGTGCCAAGAACACCACGCGCAGCACATCGGCATCGTCAAAATCCCTTGCGAGGCCGCGCATGGCTGGGACCAGCCCGAGGTCGTCGAGGGCAACCGGACGAAGGTCCCGGGTGACACTGCGGATCCCCTTGATTCCTTCTCCGAGTAGCGATCGCGCACGTTCAAGATCGGGCGCGGTGGCGTCGTCGCTCCGCTCTGCGATGACTCCGAGCTGAAGATTGAGCGCAGCCAGCACCTGCGCGGTCTCGTCGTGCAACTCGCGCCATATCCGATGGCGCTCCTCCTCATGCTGATGGATCATCCGAGTCTGCAGACGCTCGAGCTCTTCCGTCCGAGCGGTCAGGTCCTTGTGCAGGTCCTCATTCGCGAGTGCCGCACCGACCTGCTGGCCAAAGGCCAGCAGGAACTCGCTATCGAGTACGGTGAAGGGATCTCGCACCGCACCGACGACCACGAGTGCGCCCACTACATCCTCCTCGCCGATGATCGGGAGGGCCGCGGTGTAGGCATGTTGATCGCCGGGTGCGGTTCCGGCCACCGCAGTCCCCGGCCTCGCTCGGGTCACGTGTGGGACGCGCTCGGCACGCACCCGCTCAGCGCCTCGCAGCGCGGCTTCAGGGGATCCCTCAAAGGGCCAGAGTGCGGCGACACCCGCACCTTGAACAAAATGTCCACCGCCCGGAGTGACCAACCAAAGCGCGGAGCCATGCACGCCACGCAAAGAGAGCGCCCGGCGCAGCATCGCCTCAGCGACCGGCTCCTCGGCAGAGAGTCGACCCTGAAGCTCTCCCGACAACGCGGTGAGACTCTTCAGCCCTTGGTCCAAATCCTCGAGAACAAGCAGAAGAATTCCCAAACCGACGCTGATCTCAAATCCGATGTCGAGATAGTAGCCCCAGGGATTCCACGTCCCCTGCGACCGAAGCACGAGGTAGTCGAGATGGTGGAATGCCCACAGGAACAGTACAGCGGCAAGGAATCGGCCCGCTGGCGACCGGACAAGGCGGTCGTACTGAAGAAACGCCCACCCAGCGCCGGCGGTCGTCAGTGAGAGAAACGCCACCATCGGGACAGCGGCCAGCAGGATGTCATCAACAATGTAGATGCCGATGAAGGACCATATCACCGGGAAAAAGGAGAGGGCTGCATAACCCGCCCTCCACTCCGCTCGTTGAGAGAAGACCATCGCGGCCCACAGGAACGCTCCAGCGGTCCACCCAGCCGTGACCTGGTGCCAGAACAACCAGACCTGACTCTCCGTCATCTCGAACGCGATCATCGCCCCGACCCTCAGCGCATAGATCGCCCATGCTATCGTCCACAGAGCGAAGTACCGCCGCCGGTACCGCCAGTTGAGGCTGGCACATAGGCCCACCAGTCCGAGAGTCACAGCAAGCTGCAGATAAGCAGCCGCCAGTTCGGCGTGTCCGGTGGTCAGAAAGGTCAGATCCATGGTCAGGAACATCCGACTGACTCGACGACGCTGCAACAGCTTGCGAGACGTGGCGTCCAGAACGATCCTCCGCCCGCACGAGGAACTGGCCGAGGCGGTCCGCCGCATGGGTGAGGCAGCCCACGACGCCGACGGCTTCACGCACTTCCTGCAGTCCGGTGTCGGGCTCACCTTGTAGGCTGACCGCCCCACGTCAGTCCTCCGGATCGACTCTCGCATACTGTCGGCTTCGCCCGACCTCATCCGAACCAAGACCACTCATGAGCCGAGCCTTCGGACCCCGCCGCGCAGACTGGATTGAGATCGATCAGGCCGACGCAAGTATCGCTTCGCCCGAGTCCCTCGCCCTGCTGACCCGCTTTGACCTGATCTATCGGTCGCTGGTCACCATGCAGTTCAACTTCGTGCAGTCGGGACACCCCGGAGGCTCGATCTCGGCCGGTCACATCATGACGGCCGCGCTACTCGAAACGATGCAGTACGACATCGGAGATCCTCTTCGCGACGATCAGGACCTGCTGTCATTCGCTGCAGGTCACAAGGCGACGGGCCTCTACGCGATGTGGGCGCTACGCGACGAAGTCACCAGAATCGCGCAGCCAGACCTGCTCCCGGACGGCGATCACCTTCGACTACGGTGGGAGGACCTGCTCGGTTTTCGCCGGAATCCGATGCAACCGACCCCGCTCTTCAAGCAGTTCAAGTCGAAGCCACTCGACGGGCATCCGACGCCGATGACACCGTTCGTCCGGATCGCTACCGGCCCCTCGGGTGTGGGCATGGGCGCCTCAATCGGGCTCGCATTCGCCGCCGCCGACTACTTCGGGAAGGATGCGCCTAAGATCCACATGCTCGAAGGCGAGGGCGGCCTCACGCCTGGCCGAGTGTACGAATCGGTAGCTTCCGCGGGCGCGTCGGGCCTGCACAACGCGATCTGCCACCTTGACTGGAATCAGGCATCCATCGACTCCGACCAGGTCACGCGTGAGGGCGACCAACCAGGGGACTACGTCCAGTGGGACCCGATGGAGTTCTTTTACCTGCACGACTGGAACGTCGTCCACGTGAAAGACGGGTTCGACATGGGTCAAGTCGTCACCGGACAGCGCCGCGCCCTGGAGATGAACAACGGCCAGCCGACTGTCGTTGTGTACCGCACAGAGAAGGGTTGGAACTACGGCATCACCGGGAAAAAGTCTCATGGTGGCGGCCACAAAATCGGGAGCGACGCCTACCTCGACGCGCTGCGACCGCTCATGGGCGATGCGGTGGATTCGGTCCCGCAGGTCGAAGAACCGGGAGACGCGACTGCCGTCGAAGCATGCCACTGGGCTACGCTCGAAGTCCTTCGCGACTTCTTATCAACAGAGGCCGACGACGTCTGTGAGGACGCAGCGAATCGACTCGTCGCCTCGCGGGACGGACTCAATGCCAGAGGCCGAGCACCGAGGCCCGGCGCGCCCGATATCGACCAGATGTACGCTGTGTCTGATCCGTCCTCGGTACCCGAGCCGCTGCGACTGGAAGTGGGAACGAAGAAGCCGCTGCGCACGCAGCTCGGCGACGTGCTCGGCTATTTCAACAAGGTATCAAACGGCGCGATCCTGCTCGGTGCCGCAGACCTGCTCGACTCGACCGCGATCTCCGGCGGATCGAAGGCCTTTCCTTCCGGCTTCTTCGACTACGAGAAAAACCCGGGCAGCCGCACGTTGACGATGGGCGGCATCTGTGAGGACGGCCTCGCGTGCATTCTCAGCGGTGTGTCTGGATTTGGTCGCCACTGCGGAGCGGGAGCCTCGTACGGCGCCTTCCTCAGCCCGCTCGGCCACATTCCCGCACGCGTGCACGCGATCAGCCAGCAGATGAAGCAGGACGTCAAGAAGTCCCGCTATGCCCCGTTCATTCTTCAATGCGGTCACGCGGGGATGAAAACGGGTGAGGACGGTCCTACACACGCCGACCCACAGGCGCTGCAGCTTCATCTCGAGAACTACGTGCCCGGAACGGCAGTCACACTCACGCCCTGGGAGGCCCAGGAGATCTGGCCTCTCATGGCGGCTTCGTTCAAAGCAGAGGCGGCAGTCATCGTGCCCTTCGTGACACGACCCAGCGAACCCGTGCTCGACCGCGAGAGGCTCGGACTCGCTCCGGCATCCGCCGCAGCGAATGGCGTGTATCGACTGCGCGCGGCAGCGGGCGTGGCCGATGTCACGCTCGTCCTGCAGGGATCAGGCGTTGCCCTGGCCTTCGTCCAGGACACCCTTCCACGACTGCTGGCCGACGGGATGAACCCTGAGGCCATCTACGTTGCAAGCCCGGAGCTATTCGATCGGCTACCGGAAGCTGAGCGCCACTCGGTATTCAACGATGATGTTGGACGCGTGGCCATGGGAATTACCGGCTTCACGCTCCCGACCATGTACAGGTGGATCCAGTCCGAGGTTGGACGGCAGCACACGATGCATCCCTTCATGCATGGCCACTACCTGGGCAGCGGAGCCGGTGACATGGTGATCCACGAGGCCGGGCTCGATGGAGATGGCCAGTATACCCAGATCCGCCGATTCGTAGAAGCGAGTGGCGCCTAGGGCGACGGGGCGACTGAAGGCACGACTCGCGAAGCGCTTAGAGCGTGCTTACCGGGATCAACTTCGGGAGCTCCGTGGGTAGCGACTCCAGTAGGTCGACGTCACCCTCCCCTCCCCGGTCCTTCATGACGTGGAGAACCCGGGAGCGAGCGAGATTCTCTTAGTCGGGTTCCGGATATCCTTACTCGTCGAGAGGTGCATCGAATTCGAACGAGTGGATGAGGACACGGGTTCCGGGGATACTGAACAGATGCCGACCTTCGATCGCATCGACGTCCCACAGGTCATAGTGATCAAAGATCTGTGACAGCACCCTCCACGCACCGGTCACCGAGACGCCGTCCTCGATGAAGACGAGATCGAGTCAGGCCTGCGGCCTGACTCGGCCTACCGCCTGACCGCGATCGACTGAATCTCGAAGCGTGCGTCGAACAGGAGCGTGCCTGCACCAATGAAAGCCCGTGCGGGGAACTCCTGCTCGAAATACGTCCGATACACCGAGTTGAATGCATCGTAGTCATCGACGTCCGACGAGAAGATCTGCACATACACCAAGTCCTCCATCGTCATCCCAGCGGCCTCGAGTGTGCTCTTTACACTCTCGATGACAAGTCGCGCTTCCTCCTCCGCCGTATCCGGAATGCGGCCATCAGGCGTGCGGCCGATCGTCCCCGACAGGTAGAGGGTCTCACCCGAACGGACCGCTCCACTGAACGGAGACACCTCACCATCGGCAGGTGAGCGGGGGTTGATGTACTCTCGATCCTGGGCAGCGCTCCCATCGACCAAAGTCAGAAGTAGGATCGGAGCAACGGTCAGTACTGCCATCAGACGGCGGGATATCATGGCGGGGTCCAGTAGAGAGATCAGCGAGTCGGACCCGACTGTACCCGTGTCCGTCCCGACACCGCAACACGCCCCCCCCTGCGCGCTCCTCTAACACAGAGGGGCAGACGCGGCTCAGCCGGGAGGCCGGCTGCCCATTCCCTCGATGGCAGGCCCGGCATCCGCGTTCGCGAGGTCCCAACTGGTCTGGTGCACCAGGCGAACAATGCGGGTCATTTTCTCGTACTCGATGCTCTCCGCATCATCGTATGGCGTGTGGTAGTCGGGATGGAGTCCGGTGTGGAACCACACCGCTGGGACATCATTCTGAAGGAACGGCCAGTGGTCGGATCGGCGCAGCAGACCGGACAGATTGTTGTCGTAACGAGAGCGGAGGGTCAGCGCCGCGTCGATCACCCCCGTCTCCGTGAGCACGACGTTGGCCGCCGCCACCACGCCAGCCAGGTCAGGGGTGCGGCTGTATCCAAGGATATTGATGGCGTTCGAGTTCGATTCAGCCGACTGCACCTCGAGCCCACGGAACCGCCGTCCCCCATCGGCAGGCACCTCCTCGTGTCTTCCGATCATGTCGAGGTTGAGGTTCGCCACGGTTCGCTCGAGTGCGAACAGCGGGCGAGTGGTGTAGTACCAAGCCCCGAGCAAACCACGCTCCTCAGCATCCCAGATCGCGAACATCACCGTGCGCCTGGGCCGATCACCCGCTTCCGCCGCCCGTGCATACGCCGCGGCTGTGGCCAGCACCCCCACGGTGCCCGAGCCGTCGTCATCGGCTCCATTGAAGACGGCCTCTGGCATAGTCCCGTCCGGCAGCGCCGCAGGGCCAGTGCCATTGTGATCGTGATGCGCGCCGATGATCACAACTTCATTCTGCAAGGTCGGATCGGACCCTTCGATCATTGCAAGGATGTTACGACCCGGAGTCACATTCCGTTCCACACTGGTCGTGAAATCAACGCGAGCACCGGGCAAAGACACGACACCGAGGCCAGCCGCAGCGGACTCCGCGTCCCCTGCGAGTTCCTCCAGTGATCTCCCGGACCCTGCAACGATTTGAGCGGCGAGATCAACCGAGATCTGAGCGGCAGGAATGTCGATATCCGCCACCCAGGCACCAAGCGTGAAACGTTCGATCCGACGAGCCTCCTCAGGCCACAGAGCTGCGTGTTGACTTCCCCAGTCCACGGCCTCCGAACGATTCTGTACATCCTTCACGAACAGGACGCCGACAGCTCCGCGCATCTGAGCAGAAAGTACTTTCCTCCAGGTGACAGAGGCCTCAGCCCTCACGACTCCGTCGAATGGCGAGGCCGGATCAGCAACGCCGGGTTCTCCGTCCAGCATCAGCACCACTTTTCCGCGCACATCTGCCCCCTGGTAGTCATCGAAGCTCAGACGCGGTTCGACGATCCCAAAGCCGGCAAAGACTACCTCACCCTGCGCCGATCCCGCCGCGCCAGCATTCGACGGAGTCCACCCGGTCCCCTCTGCCCGCACACCACCCGCGCCTGCCACCGTGAGTCGATTCAGAGCCCCGAGGCTGAACCACACCAGATCGAAGCGCTGGTCGAAAGTGCCGCCGTCACCCGCAGGCTCGAGTCCAAGTGACTCAAATCGCTCCCGGATCCAATCCGACGCCATGTCGATTTGCGGGGTGCCGACCAATCGCCCCGCCATCGAGTCGTGCGAGAGGGCGAAGAGGTCCGCCCTGAGATCCGACTCCTGAATCGAGTCGATCTGTGGAGCAACACCTCCCGGGCTACCGCACGCCGCGAGAAGAACGACCAATGCGGCCAACGTGAGTGATGTGATCAGGGGTCGACTCATAAGACTTCTCCGTGCTTTGCTTTCGTGATGGTATCGTGCTGGATCGCTGCCTCGAAGTATCGGATCAGTAAGGCCGCAGGCTGAGCCCCTGACACCGAGTATCGCCGGTCGAAAACAAACGTCGGAGTGCCCGAAATCCCCATCATCCGAGCATCGTGAGCCGTGTCGCTGAGGGCCGTCTCGTAATGGCCATCGGCTAGCGCGCTTTTCATCACCACGACATCTAGACCAGCCTGCGACGCCAGATCGTCCACTACCGCCGGATCGCCGAGGTCTCTGCCTTCCGCGAAGTAGCCCTTGAAGAGCCGTTCGTGAAACGAGGGGAACAGATTCGGCTCCTCCGCCTGGGCATAACTTCCAGCGGCGAGGGCCCGATGCGTATTGGACACCTTCGGGCGCTTCCCGACATCGAGCCCCTCCTCCGCGGCACTCGCACGAAGTGCATCCTGCATGCGGGCCCAGACATCGGGCGGATACGGGAGATCTTCGACCGGCATCCCCTCCAGAGGCACCTCTGCGTGAATTTCGAACGGACGCCAGTTGACCTGGACGTCTGTCTCGGGTGGTAGCGCGGCCAGGGCCTTCTCAAGGCGAGCCCATCCGACGTAGCACCAAGGACAGGTGTAATCACTGAATACCTCGAGAATGACGGTCGCTGCAGCGGTGGCGGAATCAATGTCGGATGGCATGCCGCGAAGATGCTAGTTCGGGGGTTTGTTAGCGAGTCCATAAAGCCCGTACTCGAAGCGATGCTCGCCACGGGACTCACGAATCCCATCGTGCTGTCTGGAGATATCCATTCCAACTGGGTCGCACGATTCCTCCGAGACTTCGACGACGAGAACTCCGAGGTCGTGGCAACGGAGTTCACAGGACCCTCGGCCTCTTCCGGGGGAAACGGTGAGCCGGAGGCCGCGATCGGTGCAACCCCTCTCCCACACAATCCCCATTTTGACTTCTACAACAGCCAGCACGGGTACGTACTCGCCTCCGTGACCCCGGACGTGTGGACATCGACCTACCGCACCGTGTCGGAAGTTGAGACCCCGGGCGGCGAGGTCGAGCCGGCCGCCACCTTCGTGGTCGAGAACGGCCATCCAGGGGTCAGCCCAGCCTGACCCCTGCACACCTTGCCGCACCGGCCACCCCGCCGGACATTGCCCGCCAGGCCCAGTTGAAGTGTGCGCCACCCGTTTTCCGTGGCGCCAAACCCCCTAGAAGCAGGAGTCCGATTCGTGAAGAATGCCATTGCAACGCTCGCGATCTTCGCCGCGTTTTCCGCCGCACCCGTGGCAGCCCAGAGCTCGAACATGTCGTTCTTCGTGACCAGCGCAGGGCCCGGAGATGGTGCGGACCTCGGAGGTCTCGAAGGTGCGGATCAGCATTGCCAGGACCTCGCCTACGCGGTGGGCTTCGGCGACGTGACGTGGCGCGCGTACCTGAGCGCGGTTTCCATGGGTGGAGACGCCGCGGTCAACGCCCGTGATCGCATTGGTGACGGCCCGTGGTACAACCACGCCGGTGAACAGATCGCATCAAGTGTCGCCGACCTGCACGCGGACAACGCGAACCTCACCAAGCAGACGATTCTGACTGAGAAGGGCTCGATGCAGAACGGTCGTGGAGATGATCCAAACACACACGACATCATCACCGGATCGAACATGGACGGCACGGTCAACACCGCGGAGGGACACGACGCCTGCAGCAACTGGACGAGCAGTGGCGACGGAAGCGCCGCCGTGGGTCACCATGACCGTCAGGGCGGCGGAGAGAACCCGACATCCTGGAATTTTGCACACGGATCGCGCGGATGCAGCCAGGAGAACCTGCAGGGGAGTGGAGGAAACGGATACTTTTACTGCTTCGCCCCTGATGGTCAGCAGGAACAGGCCCTCCGAAAGGAGTAGTCTGACCGCACGGAGGTACGCGTGAACGGACGGACATTCATGGTCGGGGCTCTCCTTGCGGGGGCCCCGATTGTGCAGGGAGCCTGCATGGCACAGGAATCTCCGACTAACACCCGGTGGGGAATTACTGCGGTCGAAGGTCTCGAGATCGGCCACTACACGCTCGATGCGCGAGCAACTGGGTGTACCGTGGTCATTGCCCGCGATGGTGCCGTCGGAGGTGTCGACGTACGTGGGGGTTCGCCCGGGACCCGAGAGATCGCGCTTCTCGACCCTGTGAGTCGAGTGAACCAAGTGCACGCGGTCGTGCTTTCCGGGGGGTCCGCATTCGGACTCAGCACAGCCGACGGAGTCATGCGATACCTCGACGATCAGAACGTCGGCCTCCTTGTGAGCGGCGGCCACAAGGTCGTCCCGGTCGTGGTGGCGGCGATTTTGTACGACCTTGGTATTGAGGGCAAGGAAAAGATCCGGCCGGGTCCCGACTGCGGATATGCCGCCGCATCGGGTGCGTCCACGGCATCGCCTGAAGAAGGGTCCGTAGGTGCAGGAGCCGGCGCCACCGTCGGGAAGATGCAGGGTCAGGGTCGCTCCATGAAAGGAGGGTTCGGCACGGCGTCGATCACGCTCGAAAGTGGACTTGCCGTAGCTGCGGCGGTCGCCGTCAACGCGGTGGGAGATATCGTCGATCCTGCCACGGGCCGCGTCATTGCGGGTGCCCGTGCCGCAGATGGCACTCTACTGGACATGAGGCGCGTGCTACGCGGAGAGATCCCGGGCACCGGCGACGACGATACAACGGACTCGGCGACGGAGCCGGGCACCAACACGACCCTTGGAATCGTGTCTACGAACGCGACGCTTACGAAAGCTGAGGCGACGAAGGTCGCCCAGATGGCGCAGGACGGCCTCGCTCGCACCATCTATCCGGCACACACTCCCGGCGATGGTGACACCGTGTTTTCTCTGGCCACCGGCGCGTGGGAGGGGGAGGCAAACGTCTTCGTCATTGGAGCGCTTGCTGCCGAAGTCATGGCCGAAGCGATCCTTAGAGCCATCCGAATGGCCGAGGGGCTGCCGGGTATTCCAGCCGCCTCGGAACTCGGCAACTGACCGTTGTCGACGCGTGATTCTCGGTTGAATCGCTGACAACCCTGCCCTCTCTGTGAACCCGGACCCCAACGCACCAGTCGCACTCCAGCTCGGAGCGCTCGTTGCCTATTCGCTCGGGCTCATCGGGTTCGGACTGTGGGTGTCTCGACGGAGACGCGGAGGGTCGGCCAGCTTCTTCGTCGCGGACCGCAAGCTCGGCCCCGGCCTGCTCTTCTCAACCTTCTTGGCGGCGAACATTGGAGCCGGATCGATCATCGGGGCATCCGCGCTCTCATACAACGTCGGTGTCTCCGCGTGGTGGTTCGTGGGGTCTGCAGGGATCGGCCAACTCGTCCTCGCCTTCTTCGTTGGTCCTCGAATCTGGAGGGTGGCCAAGGCGCACGACCTTTACACGGTGGGCGACTACCTCGAGCACAGGTACGGCAGCGCCGTGCGGGTGACCGTGGCGTCGATCCTCTGGCTGGGCACGCTCGCGATTCTCGCGACTCAACTCATTGCGATGTCGCTGATCCTTGAATGGGTGGTGGGTGCGCCTCGGGGCGTTGGTGCACTGATCGGAGGCATCGTGATGATTGCCTACTTCAGCGCCGGTGGCCTCTTCACCTCGGCATGGGTCAACCTCGTCCAGCTAACGGTCCTGCTGACAGGTTTCCTGATCGCGATCCCGATCGCGATCAGGAACGCCGGAGGGTGGAGTGCTGTCCTCGCCGCGGTACCTCAGGACCCCGAGTACATGAACTTTCTAGCACTGGGGGGGCTCATCACCTTCGTCACTGTCATGCCGGCCTTTGTGATCTCGCCCGGATTCGTACAAAAGGCGTTCGGGGCGATCGACGAGCGGACGATTCGGATTGGAGTTGGCCTGCAGGGAGTCGCCTTGCTGATCTTCGCCTCGGCCCCGATGCTCATGGGCCTGATCGCGCACAGCTACGACCCGGCTCTCGTCAACGCAGACTACGCAGTGCCGACGGTGCTCACCCTCGGCCTCCCGGCGATCCTCGGAGCTCTCGCGCTCGCCGCCGTATTCTCGGCAGAAGTCAGCAGTGCCGATGCGGTGTTATTCATGCTTTCGACCTCATTGTCCAAAGATATCTACAAGCGATATCTGGCCCCTGATGCGACTGACGCTCAGGTCCTGCGCGTGGCAAGGCTCGCAGCGATTGCTGGAGGGGCTCTCGGAATCGCCCTCACGCTCGTACTCGATACCGTCCTCCAGTCGATCATGATCTTCTACTCGATCTTGAGCGTGAGTCTCTTTGTGCCAGTCGTAGCCGGCCTCTATTCGAGACGACCTGGAGTCCCGGAGGCAATCGCGGCAATCGCGGCAGGTGTCACAGGGTTGTTCGCACTGGAGGGCGCGGCCCGCTGGGGTGGCCCCGTGGCCGTCCCAGCCTGGATGAGTTCTACCGGCGCAGGGATCGTGGCTTCAGCGGTCGTGTTTGCTCTGGTCTTCGCGATGAGACGACCAAAGCTCGGCAGCCCATCAAACTCCTCTCCGCCTGATACCTCTCAGACATGAAATACACTTGTGCTTCCAATGATGGTCGCATCTCTGAGGCTGAAACCCACACTCTCGTGGCGACCTTCTACACGAGCATTCAGTCCGTCGACCTTCCAGATCCGATCTTCGAAACCCATGCGGGGGACGGCTGGGACGCACACCTCGACAAGATATGGGACTTCTGGTCGAGTATCCTGCTCGCCACGGGACACCTTCGAGGAAATCCGATCGTTGCCCATCAGGGCGTGCCGGGGATTACGAGCAAAGGCTTCGACCGATGGCTGTCACTCTTCGCGGAGGTCGCGTCAGATGTCCTGAGCTCGACGCACGCGCTCGACGTGGTGGCACGTGCTCCTCGTATGCGCCTCGTACTGGAGGGGCGCATCGCGCCGGTGACCCCATGACACACTCACTGGAACCTTCGGCGGAACAGATGCGAGCGATGCTCGCGGAAACGACGGAGCGAATCATTGAGCACATCGAATCCCTGCCCGAACAGCCAGCTTCGTACTACACGGACGGAAAAACGGAAGCGCGGGCCCAAGTGGAGTCTTTGCCGTCCGCCGGCACAGATTTCAGTGAGCTGCTCGATCTGATTTTTGATGAAGCGGTCCCCACGTCCTTCAATACCGCCGGACCTGGGTACTTCGCCTATATCCCCGGCGGCGGACTCTTCCCGTCCGCCGTCGCAGACCTGATCGCGAATGCGGTCAACCGCTATGTCGGGGTCTGGGTGGCCGCACCCGCGCTGGTACAGCTGGAATTGAACGTCGTTCGGTGGTTCTGTGAGATAGTCGGGTACGGGCCCGGCAGCGGAGGCATCCTGACCAGCGGGGGATCACTCTCCAACCTCACGGCCCTGGTAACAGCACGCCGCGAGCGACTGCCGGAAGACTTCCGGTCTGGCACGATGTACACATCCGACCAGACGCACCACTCGGTCCGGAAGTCTGCCGTCCTCGCAGGATTTCCTGAAACGAGCGTCCGAGAGATCGCGACGAACGAGCGTCAAGAGATGAAGATCGACGCCCTCAAGGCGCAGATCGCGGAAGATCGGGCCGCGGGACTCACTCCCTTCCTCGTCGTGGGAAGCGCGGGCACGACCAATACCGGTGCCGTTGATCCGCTTATTGACATCGCCGATGTGGCCGAGCGTGAAGGCATGTGGCTCCACGTGGACGGCGCTTACGGGGGATTCTTCGCTATGACGGAGCGGGGTCAGGAAGCCATGAACGGCATCGAACGCGCGGATTCCGTCACGCTTGATCCGCACAAAGGGCTCTTTCTCCCATACGGCACAGGCTGTCTGCTCGTACGCGACGAGGAGTCGCTCCGGCGGGCACATGCCACGTCCGCAGACTACATGCCCGTGATGCAGCACGACGCAGATTTTGTCGACTTCTGTGACCTCTCGCCTGAGCTGTCGCGAGACTTCCGAGGCCTCCGCGCCTGGCTACCGATCAAGATGTTCGGGATCGATGCCTTTCGAGACGCACTCGACGAGAAGCTCGATCTCGCCCGCTGGGCGACCGATCAGCTCCGTACGATCCCCGATTGCGTGATCGTGTCGGAGCCTCGACTCTCGCTCGTCGGGTTTCGACTCGAACCCGACGGACTGTCCGACACCGCGCTCGACAAACTCAATCGTGACCTCATCGAGCGCGTGAATGCGCGTCGGAACGTCTACCTGACTGGAACTATGGTCGACCGTCGGTTCGCACTCCGGATCTGCGTCCTGTCCGTCCGCACACACATGGACCGGATGGCCTTGTGTCTGGACGACATCCGAGCGGCCATCGCCGAGCTCTAGTCCGGGCGCTTTCCGTAGCGGCGCCGACGGGGACGCGAACTCGTCTCGGCATCACCAGACTTCGCCTCGCCAACCTTCTTTTTCGCGGCCTTTTTGGCAGCGTTCTCACGTGCCTTCGCCCGCGTCGCACGGATCGCCTTAATGCGTTCTCCCCGCGGCACTTCGAGCGGGGCCTCGGCGGTCGCGCCGTACTCGAAGCCCTCGAGTCGGACTCTCTTGATCTTCGATCCAACCGCCTTCTCGATGCGATGGATCTGCCCTTCGTCCTCAGGCGTTACTAGCGTGAATGCCTCACCGAGCGCATCCGCGCGAGCCGTCCGGCCTACGCGATGGATGTAGTCTTCGGGCACAGCTGGCACATCGAAGTTCACGACATGCCCAAGAGCCTCTACATCAATGCCTCGCGCGGCGATATCCGTCGCAACCAGCACTCGAAAATTTCCGGCCTTGAAGCCGGCGAGCGCCTTGGTGCGCTGCGCCTGCGAGCGGTTTCCATGGATTCGATCGGCCAGAATGCCATGGCGATTCAGGACCTTCGCCAGGCGGTCCGCGCGGTGCTTGGTACGCGTGAAGACCAGCGCCTCCTGAATCTGCCCTTTCAGAAACAACTCCGTCAGGAGCGCGCCTTTCAGTGAAGCCGGGACCGGGTACAAGGCCTGCGTAACACCCTTGGCCGGAGCGGCTTTCCGTTGGAGCGCGATCTTGATCGGCTTCCGCAGGATCTGCGCCGTGAGCTTTTCGATCGCTGGCGGCATGGTCGCGCTGAAGAAGAGCGTCTGCTTCGGCGTCGGGATGTGCTTGAGGATCCTCTTGATATCGGGCATGAAGCCCATATCCAGCATGCGATCCGCTTCGTCCAGCACCAGAAATTCGAGTCCCGACAACGCAGCGTATCGGTACTGGAAGTGGTCCAGCAGGCGACCGGGGGTCGCGATGATGAAGTCGGCACCCGTCCGGAAGGCCTTTTCCTGCGGGCCCATGCCTACACCACCATGTACCGCGGCTGCCTTTATACCCGTATGGGGCGCGAGCGCATGGGCATCGGCAAGAATCTGGAGTGCCAGTTCGCGCGTGGGTGCGAGCACGAGCGCCCGAGTGGTCCCCCGCGGCTTGTCCATGAGTTGATGCAGAATGGGCAGGAGGAATGCAGCGGTCTTCCCACTTCCCGTCGCAGCACAGGCGAGAAGATCCCGGCCAGTGAGGGCCTGGGGGATCGCCTGTTCCTGAATGGGGGTTGGGCGTACGAAGCCCAGGTCCTCGACGCCTCTAAGAAGAGTCGGGTGCAAATTAAGTGCAGCAAAAGCCACGATATGTCCGGTTGATGGCGCACAGGGGCCGGCCGGAACATCCGGCTCGATAAGCTGGCGCAGAGTTTGTGCGAGGGCACGCCTCCGGATTCGGAGGCTCTTAGGTGGGATCCCGCAGAGCAGAAGCTAGTGGAAAAGAGGTGACGGGTGTAAGAGGGGCACCGCTAGGCGTGCCCTGGGGCCACCTTCCGCGTTGGATCCGACTTCCACATGAGGTGACGGATCATGAGCCCTGATGTGATCGTCGCCGCGACCCCGCCTGAGAGGATCCCTATCCAGACGCCCTCGATCGACTGATCGAAGATGTTCACCTGAGCATAGGCCATCGGGACGCCGACGAGCAGAACGCGGAGCGTGGTAATGAAAAGCGCCGGGAAGCCATGACCCAGCCCCTGCAGTAGTCGACCCGTGGTCATCCCGATCGCCATCATCGGGTAGACGAAGATCATGAAGCCCAAGTATGTCGTTCCGATGAGGATCGCCTCGGGGTCGTCGGTGAAGATCGGCAGGATCGCACCAGAACTCAGGAACGCGCCGGCTCCGATCACGGTCGCGAGCGTGATGGCCCAGCGGTAGGTATACAGAGACGTGGAGCGCACCAGATCCACTCGACCAGCACCAGCGAACATCCCGACCACCGTGACCGCCGCCCCTGAGAGGCCGAAAATCGGCAGTACGACGATCATGTCCACCTTGGATGCGGCGCCGTAGGCCGCTACTGAGACAGATCCGAAATCGGAGAGCAGAAGATTGTAAAGGATCGTCCCCACTGACATGACGAACATGCTGGCTGCGATGGGGACAGCCAGGCCGAGCAGAGGCTTCAAGACCACGACGCGCGGTGTGAGCGCGGACACCCGCAGCTTCACGAACGCCTCTTTTCGACGCAGGAGCAGAACCGCAAACGAGGATGCCGAGATGACCACGGCAAGAACCGTTGCGTACGCCGCGCCTCTTAGCCCCAAACCAAAACCGAAAATAAACAGCGCATCGAGCCCAATATTCGAGATCGTCGAGACCATCAGTACGATCATGGGCGTCTGCGCATCCCCTTCACCCGTCAGAACCGCTCTCAGCACAGACGAAACGAAGAACAGCGGCATAAAGAGGGCGAGCACCCGGAAATACTCCCAGCCCAGTCGAGCGACATCTCCCTCAGCCCCCAGCAGCGTCAGCATACGGGGGCCCGCAAGCAGGCCTGCGACACCAACCACCAGGCCGAGCAGAAGTCCCGCACTGATCGCAGTTCCGGCAACCGCATCGGCGCTCTCGGCATCCCCTCGACCGACGGCCTGAGCCACCATCGCAGTAACCGCAGTTCCCAGGCCCATCGTCAGGGCCATCACCAGGAAGAACAGTGGAGCAACGAAGGTGGCCGCCGCGAGCGCGTCCGTACCGAGGGTGCCGATGAAGGCCGTGTCCGCAACCACGTACATGGTGTGCACGGTCATGCCTGCGATCATGGGCAGAGCCATGATCCAGAGTGCTCGCCGCGGGTTCCCCAGAAACTCGTCCAAGCGATCTGTGCGACCACCCTTTTCGGGGGTCGCCATGGTCGATTTAGACATGTGGGCACTCGCCGGTAGGCACATTGGGGCGGCCCGCTGGGCAACCATGGTCAAAAGCTAACAGAGGCGAAAAGACCGTTGAGGGTATCTCCCTCTGGTCGCTACGACCCCGGGCTAAGCACGACCTTGTTCCAACCCGGCTCCCGAGCAGCGAAATGCCGATATGCATCAACGCCCTCGGAGAGCGGCAGACGGTGCGAAATGAGCGTCTTGATCAGGTCCTCTTTCCGCGCGGCCAATGCGAGCGAAGCCGGCATATAGTCTCGGGCAGGACAGCGGCCGGCGGCATAGCTGAGGTTCCTGTCGTAGAGCTCACCGGGAGAAAGAGCGAGGTGCTGCTCCGTGTGGACGCCCAGGGCGGCGATTCGGCCTCCAGGGCGAAGGAGATCCGCAGCCGCTCGGGTCGCGGCGGCACTCCCGACCGCTTCGATCGCCGCATCGGCTCCTCGCCCCTGCGTGACGGCCTGCACGATTCCAAGTGGATCATCGGTCTGGAAGTTGACCCCAGTCGCACCAAACGTCGCCGCCGTTTCCAAGCGCGACGCGACGTTATCGACCGCAACTACCTCACGGGCGCCCCGATCGAACGCAGTGAGGATGGCAAGCAGGCCGACCGGACCACATCCCACGACGACAACCATGTCTCCATCGACCACGCCTGAGATATCCGCCCCGAATGAAGCGGTGGAGAGGATATCGCCAGAAAGAAGCGCGACGGCTTCGTCGAGGCCATCAGGCACCGGCACGAGCGTCCCATCAGCATGCGGCACCCGTACATACTCGGCCTGGGCTCCGTGGAGCCCGGACCCGCTCTCTAACC